>Ga0209208_10003730_pt1 | contig 21789 bp, 18 predicted proteins | sample S1TSphfallax_3_FD_187694 | JGI IMG/M metagenome (GOLD analysis project Ga0209208, IMG submission 187694) | Host-associated microbial communities from peat moss isolated from Minnesota, USA - S1T2_Fd - Sphagnum fallax MG (SPAdes) (version 2) | ecosystem: Host-associated > Plants > Peat moss >...
AAAGAACTCCCGCCACAGTTTCTCTTTCTGACCTTCACGGACTGCAGAAAAACTTCATATCAACTCATGTACTTTGATCACATACAAGCCACGATGAGGTATTGCATCTTGCATAGATTGTACCAATCTTTCAACTCGGAAGACATCCCTAGTCAAGATTTTTCGGCAAACAAAACACAGTAGACAGAGAGGACGAATACAAGAGAGCTTACGATTGCCGTAATCTCTGAGTGCCGCCACTGCTTCTGTCCGGTGCGCTCTGGGAAGGAGTGCGGTGTACTGGAAAAGTTGTTGATGGGCAAACTGCAATTGCGGGTGCACCCAGACACGTAGCAGCAAGCTCCTCTTGATCGACCTCCCTCTTCTCCATCTGGTGGTGGAGCTGCGTCTTCTTTTGTGGTCAAGAAAAGAGTTAGATCTTGCACATGGCAATTGCACTTTACCCATTGATAATGAAGACATTGTTTCGCAAAAACCTTCACAATAACTGCTCTCACTCCTCACAGTCCAAAGAGCCTGGAAGTCGACCCAAATGCAATCCCCTCTGGTGCGTCCGAAGTGGACTCAAATGCAATCTGTCTCCGACAACCGCCTGCGGATTTCTTGGTGGGACTTTTCCAGACTGAACCTCAGCCTGAGGATTCGTCCGCTTGCAGTGGCCCTAAAACCCTCCCAAACCCGGCACCCTGAAAAGCTGGAGCAGGAATCGTATGTTTGGGTAGGTGCGTGGATTTGTGTTGTTCTCATACCCAATTTGGGCGACAGTGAACCCGCAACCACCAGCGCACCGTGAGGGATGGATGATAAGTGGTCAGGAATCAATTTTCTGTTGGTTTTTAGTTCCCTAGTTAACCATGGCGGTTAGCTCAGTTGCTTTTTTACACTACCTATTTACTAACAACTCACAAGCAGGTTGTTAGTAGGTAAGTAGTAAAAACAGCCATTACCTGTGTATACACCATCTACTTACCTAGTAATTACTTTTTGTTTACCTATCTACGTATACATGAGACCTACTTCCTACAAAATTCGGTACCAGGGTGAAACCAAATATTAACTCAGTTGAGGTTCATCCAGAACCGAGTAACAACAGGCATCCAGTGGATGGGTGGATGGTGCACTGGTGGGTGCTTGTTCACTGTGAGGTAAAGTGAGGCCTAGGGTGTTCCTAAACCTCAGGAGAACACACAAGTATAGGAACCTCCCCATGCATAAACAACTCTCTTTTGATTTCCTTGCTTCTTTCCTGTTTTATAGAGAAGAAATATTTCCATGGGAATGTGGGAACATACAAAACAGGGGGAGCTCCCTTGGCATAATCCCTACCATTCTTCTGCAGGGGGAGATCGCTCAAAATACACAGAAACAAAAAGGGAGTTGTTTTCCATATCTGAAGAGTTATTGCCCAACAATAGAGTAGGAACTGTGTGTTAAGAATAACATTCATCCACCATAAAGACCCTGCCGGATGTTTTCAGTGTAGTAGGAAGGCACATTCCTCATAGTCACTTTTCATCCGCAATGGGCAAATGTTAGGCTTGTTAAAAAAACAATAATTTTTTTTCAAAACGCTTTCCCTTCTTTTTTTTTCCCCCTAAAATTCTTGTGATACCCAATGGATACCTATTAGGTATCACTGGAAAAGACATTAAAATTAAACCCTACCAGTCTTTAAGTCTTTACACAGATAAAGCATACTAAGGCAATTGACGCTACTTAAATTGTTTTCAAACTTGTAGAAATTTTCAAAATATAACTGGAGTCTTTGTTGAAAATTGTCAAAACCATAGTCACTCTTGTTGAAAATATTGAGAATCCTGACTTGGACCTGTCAAAATAAGTGTTGGGAAGATATTAATTTTTTTCAATATCCATTGGTTCCTGTTATCTCTCAATTTGTTATGTATCAGTTTTGGTTTTTTCTTTTTCCACACTTAATATGCTGTAAGGACATTTTTAAAATTTTAATCTAATGCCAGATAGTTTGTAAGTCTAGACACAATAGCCATACATATGGCTATAGTGTGAGTTTTGCAACTTCCTACTACAAGCCAGAATTTGAAATTGTTGCCTAAGAATGATAATCAAAAGTCTTTCGAAATCATCCTTGGTACTTACAAGCCTAGAAAAAACCAAAGAAAGTTTGTAGAATTTGGTCAACGTGTTAGCATGTTTTCATACACCACCATTTTTTGGTCCACTTATTTGTGCATGTACCTCTAGAGAAGAACTAAAGTAGTTGAATATTAGGATTTCTTTAAGATCTACCTTTGAAGATTTAGTACAAGGGAAAATTGAGTGATGACATACTTAGGGGGGAAGGGGGACTTGGCTTGTTCTCTTTTAGAGGGGCGGGTAAGGGGGGGGGGATTACTAGATTTTCTGTGGATTGAAAATGTGTTTTGAGTGTGGAGTAGGAGATAGGTAAAATAGATGGTTCTCAAACTATAAGTATGTTGGTTTCCATTTTTATTTTTTTGGTTGTTTTTTTCATTCAATATTCATAATTTAAGGTTTAAATTCTTTTGTGATTACTAGGTCTTGGAAATGGAACTATTTTTGAAAGGTTCATGACTTGAAGTCACACACATCTATCTTAGGGTATTGTGTTTAGACTTACCATTTTCCCCTAAGATAGATGTGTGTGACTTCAAGTCTTTGATGTTTTTACCTTGTTAGAGGCATGACAACAAGTTTGTAATGATGACAATCTAAAGGATTGTAATCTTGTGAAAATAAGTAATTTGTTGCATCCAACATGTCACAAAATATGTGTAGCTTGGGGAGTATAGAATTCAAGAGTTTTAAATCAAGGTTAAAGGAGCATGTAAAACCATTGTATGGGAAACATGAATAGAAATATTTCTAAATAGATGTGCTCCTTTATCTAATAGATAGTTTGTTGATGTTTATAAGTTGTGCCACACTTCCCCTTCACCAAAGGGGTTGAAAGCAACTAAAGTTTTTTTTAGAAAAGGAAGCAACTTTAAATTGTTTGGCTCTTATGTGCTCAAGCAAAAATGATTATATTGGTATTGTTTTAATGACAATGTAAAATTCATAACACATGTATAACAAGTATGGATGATCATGAAACAATGCAAACAAGTATTTAACACTTAATCTTCACTCAATTTACAAATTAATCAAAATTGAAATTAGTTCAACATTGTCTGTGAGAGGAAAAGAAATAATGTGAATTAGGTTATCTTGGTGTTCATCAACAAGTAGATATCAACTCCGTAAAATACAATCATTTGCAAGAGGTCAAAGCAAAAAAAGCGATGTTAAAGGTGTCAAAGAAGTTGAGTTTGATGAAGAGGCCATTGGGATGAAATTAGCATTGGTGGTACCTTAAGTAAGATCATTTCATAATGCACATCAAAGTTGTTGTTGAAGGTTTGAGTAGTCTTGGCAACACCTATTGGCAAATAAATGGACAAATAATGTTCCAAATCTAAAAGCATGTTCTCTTTTATCTTTTGAAGACCATAGATGGGTGTAAAACATATTTGTTATAAGTCACCTCCTAGGTTAAAAAAACCACTTGTTTCACAATGCAAATGTGAAGTTGCAAGAGTTATAAAATGAAATAAATGTGTAAAAATTGTTTTAAAATATTAAAAAATGAACAAGGTCAATGCAACTCTTTTAACTTTTCATGCATTATAATGGAAGTTTGACTTTACCATGTGAGTGTGCTAACGAAATTGGTGGTTTGCTAGAGGTTGGAAAAGATGATAAGATGGTTTTTGAAAATTCATTGTGTAGAATCGAAACAAAACTTGGATTTTAAGCATCAAAAAACATATTAACACAAATGTAATTAAGCATTAATTCATAATTCACAATCAATAGGTTGTTGCAATAAAAAATGATGGAAAGGACCTAATTAAATGGGTAAATATATGTTACCGTGTTATGTTGTCACTGAAAGAAAATCCAAAATCTATGACTTTTTTTATGATTGGAAAACCGGTCATAATGGACACAAATGAAACATGGCAGAATAGTTATTATGGACGAATTGTTTAAGACACACAATCATTTAATTGATGACATGGCACACTTCATCCAATAGTCATAATGGACAATGTTCTAGTCATAGAGGACATTAGGGGCCACATCACATGGCATGTCACCTCATAGGTGGATCTTATGTGGCAAACCATTTTACCATGTGGGGTCCACATGACGACTTAGCATTCTAAGCATCAAATGGTTCAATGATTACAATATGATTTCAAATTTACCATATGGTTTGCATGTGGATGACATTTAGAGGTCCACTTGTTGTAATCAAATTAAGCATATAATGGAAGGGCATTTTGGGAACATAGTAATAAAGTAGTATTTTTTGAATAATTTATTAGTAAAGATATAAATAGTATTTTCCATGTGTCTATTATGGGTTGGAACACATGGCAACAAGCAATTCAACCATTATTATGCATATATGCGGACACGTGGTTGAATAAGCATAAATGACATGTGTAAAGAATGCATGAACCTATAAGAAGTCATTCATAAGTGGTGATCTTTGTCCATCAATCTATTCTTGAGGGTCATTTGATGCCATACTATAGCTTTCCTTTTTAACATAAATCTAGCATCAATTGGCCCTTTTTCAGCCATTTCCAAGTTGTTGAAATCCCCACCCAATATGTAAATGGGTAGCTTTCATATTCTTATCTAGAAAAAGCCTCCAAGTGGTTGCCCTTTCGCTAGAGTTCCTAGCCCCATACACACTACAAATAACAATGGTTTCCAAATCTAAAATTCTAAGGATTAATACACTTTTTCAATCACTTCATGTTTTAAGATGGATGGAATGAGATTTTGATTAATCAAAATTATTGTTTCAACATTCATTATTCTAGACCTGTCATAAGGATGCCAAGATTCCACAATGCTTCCCTTTTTAAAAATTCGATGCATTTTGTATGTTCCTTGCACCTAGTTGCATCAAGATGGTGCTCTTCGAATAACAAAATTTGAAAAAAGATGGCTAGTGAAGCCATCCATCTCTTGATGCCTTTTTATTTAAAAAAATTAAGGTTCTTCCCAAGCCCCCTCACATTAAAAAAAACCAAATTTAAGGTTGTGCTAATCATGACAATTGGGTTTAGGATGGTTGGTCAAACTGATTGATCCCTTTAGTTTTTAATTTGTTTTTGTACTCCTTGATTGAACCCTCCATAAGGATCTTGTTTGGGCTTTTATTGATTTCTCATTTGCCTTATAAAGTGAACTTGTTGTTGTAGGTTCTATTGTTAAATTATTAGTGGTTCTTCTTTTCTTGGTAGCATTAGGTGAAAAAAAAAAGGTGTGGAAACATCACCTTGAAAATAGGTTATTTCTTTCACCCCTAAGTTTTTCTTCAATAATATTCATGAATTGGGGTTCTGTAAGGTATCTTGTCATTCATGCCACCAATTTCCTTTAGAGTTAGTTAAACAAACTAGTTTTTTTTTTGCTGGCATTGACCTAAACATCTCCTACTCCTATATACATTAGAATGGCATGATGTGATTTCTTCAATGTGTTTATCCCTAATTGTGCTCCAGGTTCATTGATTACCCTCATCAGGTAAAATCCTTCCATTACAAGGTAAGTTAGGAAAAAAGTCCTTGCTAGCATGCATCGGTACTTCAACTGTGTCTTCCTTTCCTCTCCACAAAACTAGCCAAAACGGGTTCTAAAGGATTTATCCTCCTTTTGAACTTTGATTTCAAGGGCATCAAAAAGGAATGGTGGAGTAGGGAGATTTCAAAACACGTTTTACCAATCCTTAAGCTCATAATTTTTTGAGAATCTTGGGGGCCTTGTTCCAAATTTTGTTGTTGAAAGATAATTAACTTTTTAGGGTGGGTTTAGGACTTTTATGTTCCACTCCTCTAGTGGCTACTTATACATTTTTTGGGGGCCACTTTTCCCATCTTGATTCATTTTTTCTTATTTTTTTTTTCATCGTTTTAATTGCCCAACCTTCATTTTGGTCCAATAATTCCACCTTAGATTAAGTTTCATTTGCTTCATCGATGTCACATCATGCCATTTTGGTGTATATAAAGGTAGGTCCAAAAATGGATTCTTCTCAAACCTTTTTATTTTGTGTTCTTCATTAGTTACAAATGTTGTTCAAAAGAGAAGCATCTTCCTTCAAGTTCCCCTTGATATGGGGTCAAGGGAGTTTTTTTTTAATGTTGCTTTTATCAGCAACCTCCCCTTTTGCCTTTCTTTTCAAGATTGTTTCCTCCTCTTTCAATTTGTTAAATTTAATATCCATGTGGACTCAAGATTCCTTGGTTGCCCTTGGTTGTGCTTTTGGATGTGTGCCCACCTGTCCCCAATTGTTAACTTCTTGGATTGAGTTGGTTTCCATGCTTGAGTTGTCCAAATCCAATTGATTTTTGGTTAAAGGGTTTAACTTGGAATGATCATTCTTACCAGACCCTTTTTCACCTTCCCTTCCTACTTCAACCATTTTTTTCCAAGTGTGGTTACACCTTTAACGACCTACTCCCTCCAAGCACTTGCCTCACTAGGTATTGGGTTTGCCTCGCCCCAAATCGAGGTTTTCCATGTTTTACATTCTCATGTAAAATGAACAAATTTCTTACATTTTCAACATTAGTTTAAAAGTTTGGAGTTTATGATATTTTGCAATACCATAACACCTACTATTACATGTTCATCTAGGGATGAAATTTTAATGAATTCAACGAGTTTGTTGATATCTTGAAGTTCCACCATAATCATTGGACCAACAAGCTTTTTGATGATTGAATTCACAAGTTCAACCTTTAAACCTCCTTAATTTTTCTACTTATAATCTATAAGCTTTTTCATTGCAAATTTGTTCCATTATGTCAAGGAATTGAACCTTAACTAAGTGGGCAAAAAAGGGCTTGGCTCCTTGTGTCGAAGTATTGAATTGCAACCTCCATCTCAAAAAGACAAATGTCATTCCACTCCATTCCATAGTGGTGAGCTTCATTGTTGCTTTGGTTCCCTCTTTGTTCAAAAATATGCCTTTGAAAAAACCCTTGGTGAATAGTTTGAAAAACAAATAAGATTCATGGAGATGGAATTTAAGGCAATATGATATAACCTTGTGTGACAGCTGACCTCTAATCATTCATCTTATCATCATACGTTGTGCGCTAAATGTTGTAGCAACACGCATTTTGTCCACCCACACTTGTGGGAAGTCCACAAGGAGTTCCCATTGTTCTAAGACGAATTATGAACCTCCTTGAATTTCAATCAAGCTTTGAGTTGCATCTCCCCGTCTATGCACCTTAGGTTTGACACCCAAATTGTTTTGCTCTTGTTTTTAGGTGTAGTTTTAGTGATTTCATCCTCTAGAATTGCCATCTCCACATTGATTGAACCTTCTTGTGAACTTGATAAAAAGTTTGGCTAGAAAATGGGCTTCTTTTCACCATCACCATTTGGTGTTTGCAAGTTTGAAAAAGAGTGTTGCCACAAGGTAGGCTTCCCGTTGTCGATGCTGTTTAAAACTTGGAAACTTGAGAAGGAGTTCTACAAGGGAGCAAGCTTTCTATTTCCATTGTTGTTCCATGCTTATGCCTTCCCTTTTTTTATGCTTGGTTGAAAAGGGAAAAATCTCTCTCTCATCATTGAATGTTCAGGAGAAGAAAGCTTCACCTCCCATGTTGTTCATAATTTAAATGCCCTTCTTATTTGTGCCCTTTTGAAAAGTAAGTTTCCATCATCATCACCATTATAATCTTGACCTTCTTTATTTTCTTGCACATTTTGCACCAAACTCTTTTGGAAAGATCATCAGGTTTACTGCAAATGCATTGTTTCCAAGTTCATGAGGCGAATCTGATGGCACTTTACTAAATGCTCCTCCTACATTTAGCACCAAAAACTTGGAAAAATGGAGGAATAAAAGAAGCATAACCAAGACCAAGAACTTGGCCTTTGAGCTCAACCAATGAGAAAGAAACAATGATCCCACTGTGATTGGGCTTATGGGGGTCAAGCAAGGTAGGAAAGACAAAATTATTGTTGCCAAGGTTATGGTTTTGAAGGCCACGGGGCTTCTTTGTCCACTCTCCTTTTTTAGATGTTTGAACTAAACTTTCGAATGCCTTCCATCTACATCATTACAATTAAAGTCATTTTGTTTGAACTTCAAACATTCTTCACTTGATCTTTACCATCGTTCCGCCACACTATTTCCTTGTGATCTTTGCTAGTGATATGACAATTTTTTTGTTCTTGCCATTAGCTTAAGCCAAAACAATAAAAATCACATTACAAGGTAAGCATAAAAACATCTTGCAATCAATGAGGTGAGCTAGCATGCACCTAGGGGCCCATGTTCTTTTTTTTAGGGTAGGGGTGAGGGTGTTAAATTCTTTTGTTCCCAGTGTGTTCCTCAACATGTTCCCAATGGCTCCTCACTTCATCCCATATCCTTTGCCCTAAGTTCTACTCTTGGAACTTATATAAGCAGCCCCAAAGGGGCAATTGCAATATATTACAAAATATTTATTTTGGGACTTTCCAAACTTGATTGAATTTTTGTCACATGTCAATCAAAGATGCCCATCACAAAAGAAAAAATATTGAACTTTGGGAGTCCCCCACAACGAATTAATACAAGTCAGAAACTAGTATAAAATGTTGGGTAGTGATATAGTGTGACTCATATTAATTAGTTCATGGGTGCGCCAAAACTTTTTAATTTTTAAAAAGTCATACTGATTGGCTCATCAGCAACTTTTTTGGAACATTTAACACTCCCCAGTGGAAGCACCTCTTTGAACCCCCCCTTGCAAAACATAAACAAATGTACCCCTTACAACCTACCTTTTCAGTTTATATACATGAGAGTAGAACTTTGGGCAAACCATATGGGATAAAACCTAGGTGCTATTGAGAACATCTTGAGGAACAGATTTGGGAACACTTTGAGACCTTGGGAACACTTTGGAAACAAGGGGAAAAAAGCAAAAAATCCCTCTCCACCCTCCCCCTCAGAAAGAAAAAAATAGGTCTCATCATGAATGCATGCTAAGCCTTCTCATTGTCTCCCCCCTCCACCCCCAAAAGAAAAACTAAATAGAAAAAATAAATCAAGGCACTTTGAGTGCATGCTGAGCCTTCCCATTGGCTGCACGAAATTTCTATTTCCAAAACTGGTCGTCACCAGTTTTGGCCTCGGCTAATACCCCCAATTATAAACTATGGGTACTTATTATTGTAATGTATTTCTATTGCACAAACACCAACAGTAGGAGCTAAAGATGTTGTTTCCAGTTCAAACTGGAGTCACAAACTTGTTAGAACCAGTGTTGGCGGGCCTGGGTTTCCGATCTGGGGCCGGGTGCGAGTACCCAGCCTAGCGGTTTTAGGTAGGGGTAGACCCACACCACAACCGGGAGGCAGGCAGGACCCCTGACACCTGGCCCTGGGCCTGAACCGGGGAAAACAGGGTGTGGTTGAATCCAGCAGAAGAACCGGCCCGGTGGGTCTTGAGTTCTTTTGCCAGATCTGATACTGCCATTTTTCATTTTTAAATTAGATGAGGTCCAGTGACTCTTAAGATTTTTCGTTTTGTATTTCTTCTTACTTTTGTTCTTCTTCAGGAAAAGATGAGATTTTGTATGCTGTGGCAGGTGCACAGATATATAGCTTGGATTTGCGCCCAATATGTTCTGAGACTTTCTCTGCTTGTGTAATGGCTCCTGTACTGTTGTAATTTTGGTCGGGAACTTTGTCAATGGTCTGAAATCAGAGTAATTGTACAAGTTGTGGTTTTTATTTTTTTGTCAAGAATCGTAAATGTGTTCTTTGCAAATTTGATCAGGGTTTGGATCGTATTTCACCTTTTGCTTTGTTGAGGTCATTGATTTGCAGAATCACAAGTTGTTCAAAACTTTGCAGGGTCTCACTCAAATGTATGTCGGTGCTCTACCCATTTCTCGTCCTCTTGCAATCTCGCCATTGCATGATCAAGCCAAAAAACCTAGTGTTCCTAACTTTACATTATTCACACCCTCAACCAATTATTTTTTGGGGGCGAAATTTCATCAAACCTCAATCTCAAAAATATGATTTCGACCAATGTAGTATGATTTCCAAATCTGATAAATCATCTTATGAATATTCATCACTTTCGCTACATCACAATTTTTTTAAAAACTCTTGGACCCAACTTGCAAATGGAAAAAATTAATAATATCTTGAGGCATCCTATTTAGCTGTAACTATTGTGCTTTGCATTAATTACATGAGGTGGCTTCCAAGTTGAACTGTTTGTTTTGAAAAGAGTGAACTTGATTGGTTCGTCACTCAAAAAAATAAAAATATTTGAAATATATGTAATTCGTGCCCTTTGTGGTTGCCACTATTTTTTGGCCTCAATGAATAACCATTATTGAGAACACCTTACCAGGCATTATATTTTTAGAGGTCTGTTTAGAGTACATGCAATCCTTTTGGGGATACTCACCACTAACGTGAAACCCTGAATCTCAGTAGAAACAAGCCCTAAAAGCACTAAGTTTATTTGGAAAATGAAAATTAGAGATGTCATATCATTAAATTTGTTGTAATGGCAACTTTTAAATGACACATGCTGATTCAGGAGGTATTTTGAGATTCATTTTCTAAGAAACAACGAAGAAGAGGGAGGCATGAAACAAGAAAGAAAAAGCAAAAAATAATGAGGACTCTCATTTTAACATATTTGTGTTTTATTTTAAATTCTTTCTTTCTCTCTCTCTCTCTTTCAATCTTGAACATTTTTTCTCTTCCAGAGTTTAATTTTCATTTTTTCAAAATTTCATGATTTTTGAATAAATGGTATGGAAATGCAAAAGCAACCAGTGCATTGGAATTGTTTTAACAAATGCAATAGCAAGGTGGGCATTAAAACCCTAAAATATTATTTTGTTTGAGATTTTGAGGATTTAGATATTTTAAGCTGTTTTTCTATAATCCGTTTGATTATAACAAGAGTGAGCTTTTATGGTTCATTTTTCTTTTTACAAGATGAAAGAAGCATTTGAGGAATGGAAAAATGTTTTTCTTGATTTTTGGAACCCTAAAATCCTGACCTTAACCTACAACATATTAAGGTGGTGTTTGTCTATATTCTCTGGGGCATAGTCGAATAATTCTTAAAGTTCTCTATAGTTTCTAAGCAAAATACAATGTAACTTTTACCAAGGCCCTCAAAATATACCTCAAGAAAACTTTGACAAACATTTTCAATTCTTAGATAACAAGTATTGAAAGGGTACATATGCTTCATGTTCATTCTAATATCTAAATAATTACAAAGTTGGGTATACTAATCTCACTTCCATTAATTTTAGAATATGATATTTAATTTTCACATATAAAAAAATTAATGTTTTTAACACCTGTGATGTCTTTTTTTTTGGTGCCTTTTCAATGTCTTCCAAGGCTTTTCCTATCCTATTCCCAATGACACCTAGATTGAAAAATATAAAATAGAAAATATTTTCAACCTTATTGTTCATATCCTCTTTTCCTTTCTTGGCACTGTCCTTTAACATTATATCCACCTCCTTTAACCCTCAATGTTTAGTGCCCCTCATTGCTAAGAAAAAATTCATATTCAACCTAATGCCCTTAATATTTCATGTGTCATTTTTTTACACCCCTACTAACTCTTATTGTCATTTTGTCATTCCTTGTTAGCTTTTCATTTATTTTTATTATTCCCCATTTATTGTCATCCTTAATCAATTGCTTAAATATATTTTGCAATTTTTGAGTATAATGTTTACTCCCTTCCATCTACACTGTGCAAAGCTACATCTGATTACACTAAGAAAATCTGAGCAGGTCTTCACGATTTGAGTGTAAACCCTTGTTGTGCAGTTATTTGAATTTATAAAGAACCACTGGTTTCAAAACCCTTAAAGAACTGGCAATTTTCAGGAGAGAATGGCAATGAACTGACTGTTCTCTGGTCAGCTATTTGTGTTTTCAAAAATTGAGAACTATAGCCTATATACCTAAATTGACTCTTTGATTTTTCTCAGAATGATGGTTATGAATCCTAAGAATAGCCTTTATAACAGCCAGGGTCTGTTGCAATGTTCGGTGGTTCTTTATCTGATGCCAGTTCTTTGACTGGTTATGTATGAATACATCCAAGAGAGGTCAAATTGTGACACACTCAAACTTGGCTCCAACCCTGAATTTTTTTTTGTGATACAGACCTTCAAATCTGAACCAGCAAACATTTTTAAAGTTAAAGAATTGGAAAAGAACCAGCACAGAACCAGCTGGTGTTTCATGAAAATTTATGAATCCTTGAAGGTTTTGAGGTAATATCCAGAACTGGTGATTCTTGGAAAAATCAAAGGAACCACCCACCACCATTGGTTGTAAACCCGAACTAAACCAAATGGCCAGACAGTCATAGAAATGGCCTCCAACTTTAGCTTTCAAAAAGTTTCTTTCAACTTTAGATCTATAAAAGAATATAAATGAGGCCTGCAAGACATTCAAAATAGGTTCCAATCCACATACACTACAAAAAAAAATGTAACCAGAAGGAAACAGTGAACCGATGAGGACACGTTACTTCATTAATAGAACAACAAGGGGCATGCTAGACCCTAAACTAAAAGGAATCAACCCACGAGCAAAGAGTGAACCGATGAGAACACCTCACTTTACAAATAGGACGAAATGGGACTGGTTACCTTGCGTCGGACTGTCATTTCCGGATAAGGGATTTTAAAACGAGAATCACGCATCTCTGTCTCGATAGTACCAATGGTTCGTCGGGTTTCGGCAACCGCTTGTTGGCAGCCCTTCACGCATCCCCGTGTCCTCTGTCGAAAGCACGCGGAAATGCATCCCCATGTGGGCTTGGTAAATTTACTGGAGAGGACGGATTGTCCCAGGTGATCTTTAGACCATCTCCACCAACGCTCAGTATGGGACCCTGCACTGAAAATCTTGGATGAGGTTCATGAGATGAATCCAGTGAATCCACTGGAACCATGCTCGGACCCTGAAAAGATGCACAACTTAAAGAGCCCTGGAGGAGTACTGTAACAGTTTAATAAACAGAGTCAAATCGTATTTATTTGCTCCCTGATTGGCTAGATAGTTTGATTGGTCCAAGTGGGTTGCTATTAGTAGAACGTACTTGCAGTCCCAGTTTCAGTTTTATGGATGGGTTTGGAAAAAAGTTAGTACTTGGATTTGAGAAATCTATTTGCAGGGCCTGCAGAGATCAAATCAGCAATGGTATGGATGGGTTTGGAAAAAAGTTAGTACTTGGATTTGAGAAAATTATTTGCAGGGCCTGCAGAGATTAAATCAGCAATGGTATGGATGGGTTTGGAAAAAAGTTAGTACTTGGATTTGAGAAATCTATTTGCAGGGCCTGCAGAGATCAAATCAGCAATGGATCCTTATCGCAGGCAGTATTAAATTGTCCTTATTGCAGACAGTACAAACGTGGGGTTGAGATGGAGTCTGCCATGCGACCCGCCACGTCGCATATTACAGTCTTCCACAGGGTAAGGTGGTGATTGAGCTCTGGATTATAAGAAGATGGGATAGCTGGGTGTAGCATTCATCTCAAGCATTCACAACTCTACTCCCGCAGTGTTCTTTCAATACCATCGTCATTGCGAGAACATTCCAGTAAGTCTAGTGACAATTGCAAGCTACCACGGGTCTCTCGGTTACTCGTGAGCTCAATTTCAGTGTTGATCAGATCATCATGGCTTGGCAGAAGATGGCGCTTCTCGCTGTGGCAGGGCTTCTCTGTATGTCGGCATTACTAACCGGAGCTGAAGCGACGGAGAGTGCCAGCAGCAGTTCATTACTCAACAACACTGCAGACCCAGTGAGTGCCAGCAACGGTTGGAAATTGATAGATACCCTCCCTACGTCCTGTTGTTGTACTTGATGGAAGTCTACCAGTTCTCATAGTTAATGAGCTAAGTGGCCATATCCAAATATTCCTTCTCATATGCCCTGGATGTGCTTGTTTCACGAAGTTGTCATTGTCCAATGCTCTTTATTCTATCACCGTTCCTTTAGCTGCTTAGCAACCTACCTTTCGTTACTAAAGTTTCAGAAAAGTGATACATCGGCCATGTTCATGATCTCTAGTTCTCTTCCATCTCTTGTAAAACAGTCGATTTTCGATATATCAATTGCGGGTGGATTTGAGTGTCATATGTGTTCTACAGTGCTGTTGGGACGTCTTGTTGGACACTTGAATCCAGCTCGATCTATTTGCCGCCTAGTACGTAGCCGTAGACTGTGGGGTGCTGAAATGAATATGCCGCAAATATGCATCGCCTCCGCACCATCTGATTCACGATGCATGTATCGCTCCACTTTCCGCCGGATGAAGATGCAGATGACTAATTTGTGGATGTGCATTTTGTGGCATTACCAGTGTGGCAACTTTGCAGCATCTTGCGACTCAATATCAGTCACTAGAAGCATCCTAGCAGCCAAATGCAAAACTAAGAACGGAACGCCCGTGTCTACATCTCTGGATCTCAATCCCCATATAGGCAACGACGACGGGAAATTGGTGGCAGGCGGACAAAACTACATTGAGACGTGCGATCCAAAAGGATATGGTCACGAATCATCGAAATTCTTAATTTTTGCTCAGTGCAAGAAGAAGAATGGCAATGCTATTGACACGTCCTACAACATAAATAAGAATGTCGCGAACATCGACGGGGTGCTGAAATGGCAGAACTGTAACCAATTACTTGCTACTATCGTCGACGAGTTTGCTGCTGTCGAGGAGGAAATTGGCCTCAGTGGCAGGAAGTTGCTCAATCAGTGATCAGAGTTCAACGAGGAAAATAATCTACATAACATGTTGTGGGTATGCGTGCTTGTGGTCATTAACATGCATTCGTATACTTGTGCACTGAAAGCAGTTGTGATGAAAAGAGATCGATGTATTTATAAAAACATAGTATGAAAATATAGCAACTTGGTGTGCAGCCCATGCACAAGATCAGAAGAGAGGAAAAGTGCTAAGGTGGAGAGAAGTTCCACGTTAGTTATCTACAGCCAAGTGCATGCTGAGAACTGACGCAAAAGATCGGAGGTAATTTGCTGATTACCTACAGTGATCATGTTGGTTCTATAATAAATAAGCTGCTTCCATATAGAACTGTATACCTAGACTACTTGAACTGTATACATAAATGTATAACTGAATCTAAAAATGATGTGAATATTTTCTACACTCTCCCTCACTTTCATAGGTGCATTAACACTTGATTTTAAAAGTCAGTATTAAATGAAAATCTAGGTGGCATCCTAGGTGGCACCCCCTGTTAAATGGGTGATAGCTTAACATGGGTGCTAACTTAACATAAAATGTTCATGGTAACTCGGTGTAAGTCCTAAATAACTAGCATGGTATTAAGGGACTCAACACTAACAAGTCCCTCACACCAAGTGTGAATGCATGTTCAGAATCGTTTTTATATTGTAAAACTTACTATCTATCTAAGCCTAACAGTCACTGTCTAAATAATAGTGAGAGGTTGAGAAGACTGTTGTGCAAGATCCAAGTAGTTTGCTCTTGAGCCCTCCTTGGATCAAAATAACCAAAACTTTTTCAAACTTTCAAGTGCTCCAGTGAATTTACTTCAAAGAAAAGGTGAAATAATCCCTTTTCCATAGGAGTAAGCAGAGGTTAACTGGTACTTAAACGTTGGGTGACATCTTAGTTACCCAGAACCAGATTGGAGCCTAAGCTGATTTTCCAAATTGGAACCAGAATGGAGAGCAATTTTTTTAACAATCAAACCGAAACTGGGTTCCTGGTTCCATTTATGTGTCATGGAAGTCAAATTGGAACTGATACTATTCTGATTTAGTTTTTAGAATTGGAACCAGAGCTTCCTCATCTAACAGTAAAGAACCACCAACACTAGTTTTAACCCTACAAGAAATATCATATATTGCACTGGATTGCCACTTGAACTATATTGTACTGGGACTGTTGTCAACCCTACAAATTTTGCAGGCTTTATACCTATGATTTGCATGGCCAGTCTATGTCAACCAACCTCCTCCTATGCCAATGGGAGGATTCTGCATATATAGTCTTGTGGACTTGTTTACATTTATAAAATCCTAAACTTCAGTTTTAGTTTTAAAACATAGCTTTCTCAACTTTTCTTTTGGTTCCACACATTTAAATGGAATTCATTTTTGCACACAATTCTTCCAAAAAATAGTTTTGGTGTGGGTTCAAGTTTCAATTTTTTTTCAAAAAATCAAATTCATTTTCAATCACTCTTTGCTAGGGTCCAAATTCTCTAATTTATAACATACACATGTTGTCACACTATCACCCTTTTATATTTATTTCCATTTTTTGTATTACTCATGTTTCATCATCAACATGGATAGAAAGTGGATGACATTGATGTTTTAAATGTATGACCTGACATAAGTTATCACACTTCAAAATATGACACTTTTTAATTCATTAGTGTACATATAAAAATTAAAATTTATTAGATACATTGTATAATTGAAAATTGTGTTTAAGAGAATCTATGGTTTGGTTCAAATTATGTCATAATTGAACCTTCAAATGGGTACATTTATGGTTAGGGTATATAAAAGGAATGCTTTGTCCCAAAATCACTCTCAAATTACCATTTTGAATAATCATTATGTTACAAAATAATTTTCTTGCTAGATTTGTTTTTCAATAGATAATCATATACTTCTTGATTAAAATGTTGATGATTTTTTGCGATTTGAATCATTAAAACATATTTTTAAATGTTTTGAAAGATGGTTCAAACACCTTGTTTCATCGTGCAATTGTATAAAAAGGAACTCAATGTTTAAGATTAACAATATTTGTTCAAATTGTTTCATATTTTATTCACAAATGAAATAAAATATGTTTTATACGATTGCACAAATTTTTAGTATGATCAATCACGAAATTTTGTGGAAGTGATGTTAGAATTTTTGAATTTTTTCATAAAGTTAATGTGTTAATAAGGTTAATCAAATTGATTTTGGTAATTACAAATTTACATTTGAAAGGTTTGAGAAGAAGTATAGGGGTTTAGAAGACTTGTTTTACACCTGGGGCGGGGATAGGGAGCTTAGGGCTGTTTAAAAATAGAGGTGTAGGTGTAAAAAAAAAAGATTATTTGATGTTTTTAATAGGGTTTTGGCACTCAAAATGAAAGTATGTCATTTTGGAATGTTTAAGTAATTTTACATTTTTTTTTGGTTTATACTTTCAAGAATAGGACATTCAAAATTTGTTCAATTGATTTGAATCATTCATTACAACATTTATTGGTTGAAAGCCTAAAAATACATATCCCATTTCATTGTTTAGTATTATATTTTTATTTTGCCAAATCCTTGCTTTAGGACTCAGGACACAAGACAAATGGGTGTCATGGTTCTTATTGTAGCACCCCAACCATAAATGCACCCAAATATTTGAAATCTTTTTGCCATTATGACTATTGAATGTCCATACCCTCATTGAATTATTGTTAAAAATTTCTTATATTGCAAATTTTTAAACCCATCTAATTACCTTGCTTTTGTCAGGTGAAAATAACACATTGTTCATTAGTACCATGATTATGACATTATTTGCACAATTTTTATTTTATATATATTTTTTATTTTATTTTTTATTTTATTTTAATTTTTTTTATACGCACCAAATGTGTGCATGACATATTTTGTGTCCATGTCATGTTTGAAAAATATTCCCATGTGTTCGTACATTATGGTTGACACAAAAGGAGTCATAATTATATGCATGTATACTACTAAAAGTATTGCAATTTAAAATTCATAAACTTTAAATTTTTTATTTTTTACATTTAGTTGATCTTTGGGCCTTAAAAACAAAATAAGTTAAAAAATCATGAATATGAAATTTTATTTTATTTTTGAGTATATGTACATTTATCATATATTAAATTATAATCACATTTGACATGGTGCAATTCACCAAATGACGAATAGAACACAAATATAAAACTTTAAAATCACAGATGCATATATTTACAGTGTTGGGCTGGGATATAGGTCAGTCCCTGATATCAATACTGGTATCAATAATGGTATCAAATACCATACCAGTCTAGTATCAAAAGTTTTGATATTCCCCCCTATACCATTATACTCTGACATCAACCAGGAGCTTGTCTACGTCACAATCTTGTAATGAAAAAATGTATGCAATGAAAAATTGTATGCGACAACATTCTAGCATGAATGTGAACAAGGCTGTGTTACATAAAAATCATGGAATTATTTCCGCCTTATGTTTAGGGAAATTATGTGGCAGGAGATCACAGAGACTAGACACTATCTTGTAATGAAAAAATGTATGCGACAACATTCTAGCATGAATGTGAACAAGGCTGTGTTACATAAAAATCATGTAATTGTTTCTGCCTTATGTTTAGGGAGATTATGTGGCGGGAGATCACAGACACTAGAGTTCCCTCCAAAGCATGGAAAGTATTTTGGGATACCCATAATCTAAATTTTGAACAGGTCCATAGACCAAACAAAAACTTATGACATGTCCAAAAACCCAAATTCATTTTATCATCCATTCTTGACTCATCAATGCCTACCAATAACCTACCAGTAATATATCAATATTATCAAACCTATTAATAACCTAGTAATAATATACCTACCAATACTATTGGTGCATTTGATTTTTTTATGTGTGGTAGATAACATGATAGATCTCAAGAAATGAGTAGTGGTAATTGCAATGTATTTGGATAAAAGTACTATGGTATGTGACAAGCAAAAAAGCAAGAAAAGCCTCACGAATTCAGAGATGGCAAGCAGAGATCAAGCGGCAAAAGGCTTACTGATCTATAGCAAACAGAAAGCAAAGCAAAGCCTGCTGGTTCCATGAGCTCAGAAAAAGACTAAATGCACAAGTATTGTGCAAGAACCCTGTCTGTAAATAGCAACAGTTAGTTCACTCAAGATAACTAAGAAAACACATTCAGACCCCTATATCCAGCAATTGCATTGGCCTGAAAAAAGCATATTTTTGCGCACACAAGCCTACACACAGCCTATCCAACACCCGCTGCATACTAGTACATTAATACTATAACCCTTGTCTGTATACAGACAGGGTACACTAATTGTTGATTGAAGAGAACTAACATACAACACAATTGATCTGCTGCAGTTCATATCTGAGCATAGCAGATCATATTATGCTTTGTTGAATTCCAGCACTGAAAGAAAGTCGATGGCCACCACCACAGACACGCTCGTGAAGCCGGCAGCTTAGCAATCTGCAGAAACTCGTGCAACGTTCGCTCCTTGGCACCTGGCGATCCTGCATCAAGTTCGGATTGCAGTAGCAAATCTGGAAGCACCGACTCCACTGCAATCACCTTTCCTCCACTCTTTGGTAATGCGTTGAAGCAGTTACGCAAAATTGTCACGCATTCCTAATCATTCCAATCATGCAAAATCCACTGCCAAAGTGCACAATTCATCAACGACACTCAGCAGGAACTACACGGGTGACGGGTGTAAAGAGGAGGAGGAGGACAATAGAAGAAGAAGTGATAAAATTTGCAAGCCATATGCCATGCATGAAGCACTGGGGGAGTCGATCAGAACCTTCATGAAGATGGCATCACCGGACGGTACGCTCTCAAACATGTCTCCACCAACGTGCTCCACCCCTGTCGAGCATTTGGAAATTGGCAGTAATGAGTGGCTGAAGTTCTGCTCCAATGTTAAGGTCACAAACTACTTGCTAATCTCCGAGATGGCGAGAAGCGGAGACATCATGATTGAGCAATACCTGGATAGGCAGGCGAGGCTGCGGCGACATGGGGTAGATCATAATTGATTCCTCGGATGAGCGGGTACTTGGCAGTGATGAGGGCAAACGAGGATCCCCTACTTCCTCCAACATCCACCAAACGTTTCCCGTCCTGGAAGCCATGGTAAGCTCGTAACACAGCTTGCATGTAGAGCCGCTAGTGGTGAGCTATCGCCGCGTGGAAGATTTTTTCTGACGGTGGATTGTGGTTAATATATTGGAAAGCACTCTCCCCGTGGGCTCTTCTGAAAGGCTCCGTGCTGTCGTCCAGAACCGTCGCAGAAAGATTATTCGACGGTTCTAGGAAAACGCGATCATGCAGGTGAACCAGCGAGGGCGCCAATGAAGCTGCGTCGTCGTCGCTCCTCACAAAATAAGTACCTACCGGTTGCAGCGCGTATAAGCAACGCTCCGTGCTGCTGTTTGAATTCCCACTCGGGACTGTCACAGCCGATTCACCGACAACATTCTCGCTGGCCAGTAGACGCAAGATACGCTCCAGATACGCATAATTGAATACGGAGAGTCCGCTATCAGGAGGAAGCACTTGCGACACAATCTCCTTCGCCGTCAAGCTCTTACCAGCTCCACGTGCTTTTGCAAGGATTTCGAACACACCTAACTCGATAGCCGCTTTCAAAGCCGCAGGCACAGCCATGATGGTGGCAAGTCTCATTGCCGCGTGCCTTGCAGCAGCATCTTGCTCGTCAACAATTCCATTGCGGAATGGAGTCTCATGATGATCCTCGTCCGCTGCTTGTGCATGATGATCAGTACTACCGTTTACTGCCGTGCCTTACCACAAAAGGAAATCACCAACTTGCTTGCAAGCGTGCACAATTGTGTGCGCACTCTCGCTCACCAGAAACTGGAGCTTCTCTTCTTCTCGGTCTCTTTGGTCTTCTTCGTCGTCTCTCTGGTGTTGTTGGGAGTGGGGACTGTTTGTATGGATTCCGTCCTTAATATTGTAATACACTAAGAATTCTCTCTGAGCTTGTTACAAAACCGGATTTCTTTTAATCATTTCACGTGCCGTTTCTGTTCCTTCCTCAGTCCGGCCTGCCCAGGATCTTCTGGATTTCGTAGGCTACCATGCAATATTGCCTCATATGACGAACCTGAATATACCCCCAGTTCTTAATGTGTTAGGGAGGGCACACCATTTACAGGAATATTGCCTCTTGGAAATGCTGGGTGGGGATTCCAAAGAACAAAAACTTTCCGTGGTACCCAGCCACTGAGGATTCCGAAAAACAAAAACTTTTGGTGGTACACAGCCTCTGGGTACCATGGGAAAAGAATCCTGTCAGGTTATTACCGGTTCTGATGAGTTGCGGACATCTCTTGATGCTCTCAGCTGACCTCTGGAGCTCACCCTTCCTAGCCTAGCATCCTGAGTAGACTATTACAAAAGTCCTCAGTTCTTAACATCTTAATAAAAAAACGTTTTTTGCAAGAATATTAAAGCTATCCCTAAAGTAAGGAGAACACAGCATTAGAACCTTGAGTTTAGTCATAAATGGGGTGAGATTAGGGTTATAAAACACTCTGGACTTCTGGTTGTAAGCAAAAGAAAGGTACCTTGATTGCAAACATATAAGACATCCCAGGAAGCACTCCGGCTTGTGGGGTTGACGAACCCATCATGGTGGTAACATACATGGCTGCAATGCCACCAGGCACCGTGTAATTGAACATTTTTTCATGGAATCAGAATCTTAGAGAATGTGTGAAGGATGGGCAACCTGAGAAGGCGTTCCAGATTTTCCAACAAATGCCACAATAAGGAATGATTCTTGACACATTCGGTTTTGTTCAACTGATTAATGCATGTGCAGGTTTTGGAGCACTTGAAGCTGGCATACATGTTCATGATGACTTCAAAGTGG
>Ga0209208_10003731_pt1 | contig 21788 bp, 14 predicted proteins | sample S1TSphfallax_3_FD_187694 | JGI IMG/M metagenome (GOLD analysis project Ga0209208, IMG submission 187694) | Host-associated microbial communities from peat moss isolated from Minnesota, USA - S1T2_Fd - Sphagnum fallax MG (SPAdes) (version 2) | ecosystem: Host-associated > Plants > Peat moss >...
CAAAAAGAGAAAAAAAAAAACCCCAGAAACACAAGAAGAAGAAGATTATTAGAAGAAGAAGATTAGAAGAAGAAGACCGTTTGGCTTGCTTGCTGTTTGCACATGTGGGAAAGATCATGACAAAAAATTTCTGGTGTGGTTGGTTGCTTCTGCATCAGATCCGAATACCCAACAGCCATCAGACCCGAATACCCAACAGCCAGCCAGCCAGCCAGCAACCTGGCAAGCAAACAAAGCAGCGGCAGCAGCAGAAAGCCGGATGATCACATGTGTCTGGAGCTTGCTGGTACCCGACCTAGTGATGCTCCTCGTCGTCGTCGTCGTTGTCATCATAGTAACTTCCATTTTCGTCAACTGTCATCAATCAGACATATGGCTGGCTGTGTCAGTGACTGTTGCTTTGTGGCACAGTTGTTGTTGTTGCTGCTGCTGCTGCGGAATTTATAATGATTCTTTTCTCTCTCTTTTGTCGGCCTGCTCTTCTTGTATGTACTTTGTTTTCCTCCTCCTTCTTTTGCTGGGTGTTGTCACTTGTGTCGTCGTCGTCTGGAATCTCTCTACCTCCCCCTCCTCCTTACGTATCCCTGCCAGCAGCCAGCATCTTTTGAAAATTTCAACTGTGAACAGCTGACCATTTTTTCCTCCATTATAACGCTGCCTTTCGGAGATTCTTGCAGTCGCTGGCTGGCTAGCTGGCTGGTTAAGTAGCTGGTTCTTCGCACTTGTCGTGGTGGTCCCCATGAATGGATGAATCTCAACCCGAAACTCACAAGCGTTACTAGGATTCCGGTCTGCCGTTTTCGAGATCCAGATCATGAATTGATCGTTGTGGGTTGTTGCGGATCTTCACTAGAAGAAGAAGAAAAAAAATTGTCGCTGGGGTACTGTACTTCCTTGCTTACCACATGGAACTTCACACCCGGAGACATGGGTCCTTTGTACTTTCCTCTACATGCGTTACTGCTGCTTCTCAGAATTCAAGGAACAGGGAAAAAACAAGAAGAATAGGAAGAAGAAGCAGAGACGAAGAAGTGAAGCAGAAGAGAAGAAGATGAAGGCACGGAGATTGCAGAGAAAAAGAGCGCTGATTGCACTGTTTTCTATTACCTAGAGTGTTTTTCTTTTTTTTGTGTGTTGTTCCGTGCGATTTGCGGCTTCTGAGCTGTTTCTGGTGGAAGCTACCACTGTTGCTTTTGGAACTTGTTGGGCAATGGCTGTGCATTTTCCCAGCTTGCGAGCTTTGCAGTCAAACCCAATGTGCGAGAATGTAGCAGACTTGACAACAGCAACAGGAGGAGCAGCTTCCTCTTTTCTCTCGACTTATTAGTCTCATACGGTGTGCAGCAAGCAGCATTTGCTCTCACATACACACACACACACACACTCTCTCTCTCTCTCTCTCTCTCTCTCTCTCTCTCTCTCTCTGTCTCTCGTAGAGATACTTCTTTGATAGAAGAAGCTCCATCGCGGAGGACATGGCTTTCATGCTGGAAGCAGCGGTGAGCATTGGGTCCGAGATGATCGATGTCACCGATTCTTATGCCAGTACCAGCACCAGCACCAGCAGTGACTGCAGCTTCTCGCGGAGCAGTAGTACAGATCAGGCAGCAGGTGTGCACAGATGCGTGGCCGTATTGCAGGGCCACGAAGGCAATGTGATCTCCTTGGCACTTGCAGGCGACGACATGATGCTTTACTCTGGATCAGATCGCGGGGACATCCGAGCTTGGGAGCATCCTGGATACGGGAAAAATGCTAAGCGGTTCGGGTGTGGAGAAGGATCGGTGAAGTCTCTGGTAGTTGTGGGCAACAAACTGATCAGTGCTCATCAGGATTGCAAGATCAGGGTTTGGAGAAGATCCAAGAGGCGACACAAACTTCTCAGGCTTGTCACCTCTGTGCCATCCCTGAAAGACTACCTCATCAACTTCTTGCCACCCAACAACAACTATGTTCAGGTCAGTGCACTGCTGCAGCAGCACCTTCTCATGAAGAAGCTCTGTTCAAGGTTCCTCAGCAATGTGCAAAGCTATCGGACTTGAGAGAAAGAAAGGCAAAAAACAACAACAAGAGTTCTTCAACAAGAAAGGATTTCTCAACAAGCAGGCATGATGATGGGTCGGGTCTTGTTGTTGTTGTTGGTCATGCAGGTGTGGAGGCACAAGAAAGCTTTGTGGATAGACCATCATGACACCATCTCTGTCTTGGCAGCAGGCACAGATGTTCTCTACTCAGGATCATGGGACAAGACCATCAAGGTCTGGCGACTCTCTGATTTCAAGTGTCTGGAATCTATCACCTCACACATTGATGCAGTCAATGCTCTTGCAATTGATGAGAAACAAGGATTCCTTTACAGTGGTTCAGCAGACACAACAATCAAAGTCTGGGAAAGGTCAATGCAGGCTCAGCATTCTACTATGACTACTATGCAGAAGAAACCAGCAGCAGCAGCAATAATGCATCATACCCTAATTGCCACTCTTGAAGCAGCCCAAAAATCTCCAGTCAATGCATTAGCTCTCAGTCCTGATGGCTCAATCTTGTACTCAGGATTGAGCAACAAAACCATTGCAGTTTGGAAGAAGCAGCATGGTGGCGGCGGTGGTGATGGCAATGATGATGATGAGCTCAGAGGTAAACAACATCATCATATGGTTCATGCAGGTTTACTCAAAGGTCATTGCCTTGCAGTTCTGTGCTTGAGCACCATTGCTGATTTGTTGATAAGTGGGTCGGCTGACAAGACAATTCGAGTATGGAGAAGAAGCAGGGGCAAAGACGCACTCCATTCCTGTATTTCTGTGATGCAAGGCCACAAGGGACCTGTGAAATCACTGTGCACCAGTAATTGTAGTAGTAGTAGTGTGTCTGCTGCAACAACAAGAATGGGGTTTTTGGTTTACAGTGGGAGCATGGATTGTGATGTGCGGGTATGGTGGGTCCCTGAGCAAGATAGAGAAGAAGAAAGCTTTTCTGATGATGATGATGGCAGCTTTCGAGAAAGCCCTCCTCCTCCTCCTCAGCTTGTCAGATGGAACCTCCTCTCTCCAACATCATGATGATGAGCAGCCTACCATGATCATCCTCCTCCCTTTGAAGCAGTTTTCTCCAGTCATATTAATGACAGCAATCCAAGGAGTGAAAAATCAGGCACTTGCTCCTGAAACAACAAGAAGTGCTCTAGACTACAAATTCTTCAGAGAAAAACTGATCTCAAAGATTTGATGAGAATTCATTCTTCTGCACTGATTGTTGCAGAATTTTGTATTATTACTGCAGGTTTTGTTGCATAGTTTTTTTTGCAGATTTGATTTGATGTTCATAACATCATCTCTCATTTTTTCTTCACTGGATTCAACCAGTTGTAAAATGCTTTAGCTGACACATGTTAATCAACATGGAGTCATCAGTCTGTCTACCTGATTGATCTACTCTCTTGATAATGGAGAGCAAAAAAATTTGGCACATATGGTGAGAGGTTGCGTGGTTTTGTTGTTGCTTGAATCCAAAATTCCCAATGCTGCTACTGCTGCTGCTCCTGTCATGGAGATTTGTTCTTGCTAGGGATTTGCACAGTTTGTTGCTAGAATGAAATTCCTGTTACTGCTGCTGCTGTCGTGGAGATTTGCACAAGCAGCCAATAGTTTTTCCAAGCAAAAATCACTGACTTCAGTGGGGTTTCTCTTCATGCAAGAGCAAACCTTTCATCATCATCTCTTTTGAAGGAATTTTCTTGAGTTGTTCAACCAAGAGCCAACAACCTCTTCTCATCATCATGATCTCTTTCACAGGAATTTTCTCCACTTCTTAGTGCAATCCTTTCAATTGCAACTCTCCTTGATTGACCTTGAACTGTTTTGTCTGTAGACTCTAGCAACAACAACCACAGTTCTTTTGTTTGTCTCTCCCACCTGATGGCTTTTTATATAAAGATGCTTACATGAAAAGAGTTTTAAGAACATTCCCATATGTTCAACATGGTGAAGTAGGAATTCACAACAGTAAGTGTATCATATGAAGTTGGTCACCACAATTGTCTTGTTTCTTGATACTCCAAGGAAGCCCTCTCTCTCATGTGATGTCCATGCATATGGAGGTTCTTGGAGCCACTAGGATTCCTGGTGTATAAAGCAGGTGCTGGAGTGTGAAGCACTTCGTGTGTATGTGTCACCACAAGAGCTCTAAGTTGTGTGTGAGTGTGATTTGTGGCTAATACATTCTTCTTGTTATATCTTTGTGTACAAGTGTACAAGATGTTACATTGCAATTATTGTTTTCAGTTATATTTGTTTTGAGGTATTGTGCCTAGAGTATTTGTATGAGCCAAGTTGTGATACTCGTGAGAAGTCAAGTTGTTGTACTTGAGTGAGCTTTTTATGGGCATCGTGTTGTGCCAAATCATCATGCTTGTGTCATTTTTTTGGGTTTTTTTCGGTCAATGTCTTTGTCCAAAATACCCATACTTGGTAGCCATGGCAGATGCCAAAGATACTTCGAGCAATATCAAGAGCTTCTTATGGCAAAATTTTCACATGTGGCAATTCTAGATGAGAGCTATGTTTCTTGGAACAAAGCTAATGTACATGGTAGATGGCACAACTCCAAAGCCTCCATCATATATCATAATAGGTCTTGTCACATGAGTCAAGGATAGTGAAACAAAATTCATCTTTTGTGTCAGGCTATGGAAGAGAAGATTTTGATGTATATTGTGAGCTATTAGACCTTGAGGGCAATTTGGACAAACTATAAAAGAAGTAAGTGGTCAACAATCACATAGGTCCAGAAATCACATTTAACAACATTTCTTTGACATCACCATGCATGAGGGTGAAAGTGTTTCTAATTTCTTGATAAAGATCAAGTCAAAAGTGAGCTCACCAATCTTGGAGCCAGTATTTTTAGTGATAGCATTGTCATGGCCAAGGTTTTGAATTAGTTGTTAGCGATGTTATGGGCCAATTCACTCATTTTAAGAGAACATTCCTAGCATTTGAACAAACCATGACAAGGAGGTTGATTGGAAAAGAAACCAAGATGAAGGATGTTAAGCATTGAATGGTTAGTTGGGGTGAAGGAACCAAAATAGATGTCATTGCATTGAAATCCAAGAGTGGCTTCCCATTTGAAAAATTGTTGCTTACCAAATAGAAACATGAGCAATGTAAGAAGGAAATAGTTGAAAAAGGAAACCACCAACTACTAGAATTGTGGAATGACATGCCACTGGACAAAAGAATGCCCAAAGAATGCCTAGAGGAGAAGAAGATTCCTTAGAAGGAAGAAGAGACTAAGTTTGCAACTAGTGGAAAGATTCATTGAACCTTCGTGGCTTTGACCCTTGGCTCTTGCTTAGGCAACTAGTCCATGGACAATGGTGCTTATTAATTTATCCAAACTTATTTGGAGAAAAATAACCAATAGAAACGATTGGAGGAGTGATATTGTATGCCTCTAGGGCATACATGACATAGTTTTTAGAACATGGATTGACAACAAGGAGATGATATGCACTCTCATCATTCATGTTTGCAACTTTGATAGAAACTAGTTTTCAATAGCTTGAGGAGTCCAAAGGTGAATAGATGTTCTTCATACCAAGGCAAATGTTAATTATGGATTCGAAGTGAGGTGGTAATAAAAGATGTCAAACAATATGGCATATAGAGATTTTTTATGACCATAGATCCACCATCATACTTTAACAACTAGAATGATTTTTTTGCTAACGTCATCAAAGTCCAAAGTAAGAGGGAAATCATTCAAAGTCTTGAGATTTGGCACAAATGTTTTGTCATGTGCATCACCATATGATCAAGAAAATGGGAAACAAAGACATTGTTGATGGCAATTGATGATCAATGGGAGAAAAACAGATTCACCTTTCTATGTCAATTATGCTTATAGAAAGAGTTACATAACAATGTTAAATTTTTAAGGAGTGCCAAAAAACTTTCACAATTTCATGTCCTATTTATATTCATTTATTAGTCATGTTTCATCACACACATAGATAGAGTTAATGATATTGATGCTTCTAGATATGTGATGGTTTAAGTTATTATATTATTTAATATTGATGGGTATCAAAATATAAAATATAAATAAAGAGTGCCTCATTTTCATCTTGAGTGATACACCATAAAGGATTTTGACCTAGATAGTATTTCCCATGGAAGGATCATCAAGAAAAGACCATTTAAAGATCAATGAATTGGTTCATTGTGATATTTGTGAACCCGTCAACACACCCACTAGTGGTAGGATGAAATATTTTCCTTTGTTCAAGGATAATCATTCAAGTTTTGAGGTCATTTATTGTATTAAAGAGAAACCAATTACTTGAGTTCTTACAAAAATTCTTTGGGTAGATGTTGAGGGAAATTGGAAAGACCATCAAAATCCTCAAGTTTGACAAATGAAATGAATTTTGCAATGAGAATTTTTTTTAAAAATTGAACAAGAAGAATATCAAGCGTGTGAATTAACTTATGTTTACATTCCTAAGCAAAATGGAGTAGCTAAATTTAGAAACAAGATCACATATTTTTGATTTGAAAAGAACCATGATATATGCTACCAATGTTTATCCCAAGTGTTCGAGAGAAATAATTCATACTGCAATGTACATGTTCAAAACAACTAGTAGTTATATGTTTGGTTTGATAACCACATATCAAATGTGGTACAAGGTAAAGCCTTTAGTTGCCCACGTTCACATTTTAAAATAAAACATTTTTGTCCATATCTTTGGATAACTCAAAAGTAAGCTAGATCACAAAAATGCCACGTCATCATTAGTCATAATGAACAAAATTTGAATTATAAAAATTCTCATTATCATTTTTTGAACAAGTTCATGCACCCATAACTTTGTCAAGTGGTAGCAAGGGTAAAAAACCTTTTGATTTTTGATTTTGCAACATAATGTAAACTCAAGGTGTTTTCCCTTGCTCCCACAAAGAAACAAGGTGTAGGACCTAATTTGTGATGGGATTAGAACAAATTTATAAATAAGAGTCTAAGGTGAAGTTAATCTACACATAGCAAGAAAGAAGGAAGTTAATGTAAATTGAAATCAAAATGGTGCACAAATGAACCATGAGTAACTCAATTCACAAAACACATCATGGCCTAAACTTGGGAGGAATTCATCATTGTCCTCATTATAATATACTCTATGATTAATATCTAGGGTTATATCAAAGTGACAAAAAGTCCTAAGACTCCTTTGCATATTGCACATTTCAATTAAAGGTTTTTTTACCCTTTTTGGGATTTTTGTGGTCGAAAACTACCAATTTAACTTTCTAGTTTGATTCACATACATTCTTTTGGCCATAACTTGAACTTTAAATATCCAAATGGAGAATATGAACCCATTTTCATTATTTTCACTTGAAGCCCTCTCCAATGGTTTAAAGAAAACTTGATTTGAACACCATTTGTTATTTACACTTTTGTCCCAAAAATTCAAACTTCAACTTTCAAAGTGAAAAAAAAATCATCTTGGAATGTTGGGATTCATTCTCATACACTTGTAACAATGTGTTTGAATCCTTGGACATTTTCTTCTTTTGTTCCCCCTTTTGAACCTTAGTCTTGGTTATAAGCCCAAGGCTAAAGGTATGATATAAAACATATCACCTTTGGGACAATTGATCCCAATATTTTTTGATGAGTTCAATATGAAGGTAATGACAAATATGAAGAACCCCCAACAATGTCATTGTCCATATGAGCCACAACTTTTGATGCACCAATTGCAAGAATGTAACATCCAATGGGAGGTGCACTATTAGTAATGAAAGGAATGTTACCACATGTTATGGGAAATGTGCAACCATCTATGGAAATAGTGGCGGCAACCCCTAAAAGCTTATAGTAAATTACTTTACATGTGGCACCATTAATCCCAAAGACATGATAATGAGCCTAGTTTGACCAATTTTACGTCATGGGACAAATGTCTTTCTAGTGACCAACAAGGAAATTCATGTTTTTTAAATTGATCTAACCATTGACATTACCATGCAACCCATGCAAAAACATGTAATCATTAGTAAGTGATGTTCAAAAAAGGTGTGAAACAAGACCCAAAAACCCACATACTTGTTTCAAAAATTGGGTCATTCCAATTGGAAAGAGGAACTATATAACAAAGGACACAATTGGGGAAAAAAATGGCAAACCCATCCTTGGGTTGTACCACTTGGAACATCACACCCCAAATTTTTGAAACCCATTCAACTTCAAAATAACATGGGACTCATTTAAAGAAGAGTTTTCATTTCAAATTTTATATCAAAAGACTACCCATGTCATGTAATTTGAAACTTCAATTGGATTTACAAAATTTTAATTTTAATATTTGAAATGAGTGGTCAAGTAAAATGTTTCAAGAAAGTAACACTTTGGGTTCCTTTGTTCATAAACACAAAAGGAACATGTTTTTTAGAAAAAAAATAATGTTCTTTAATCAATTTATAAGAGGGCCTAAGATGGTCCTTCTTTTATTTGATTAATAGATAGTGAATTAAAATAATCATAAAATTTAGTGCAATTTTCAAAGGTTAGGACTAGGAAGTCTTGAAGGGCAATTACATTCACAAATTTGTAATATTTTTCAACTCTTTTTGTTTCAATCAACAATGTGAACCATACCATAGTGATTGTAATTAACAATTTTTTTACAATGGTGCAATTTGACATTTAATGATAAGGGGTTAGGAATTTCAAAAACACATGTAAGGAATATTTTTGGAACACAAATCTCTTACTTGTGTAGCCTATGTACATGTTTACAAATTTTCCATAATGTATACATAGGTGGGGAAAGCAAAGCCCATTTGATGCAATCAATAGTTAAAATCACAATTTAGAAATTAATTTAATTGGGATGGCCTTTCCATGAATTTTGGTGAGGTGGTTCCTAGTGGTACAACACTTACTAATGGGTTTGTTTAAAACAAGACAAGGAAATCCAAATATAATGGGTAACCGATTGAATTTTGAAAAAAAAGTTTCAAAACATGAAAGGATGATTACATCTTCAATTGGAGTTGAAAAGAGTGAATAAAAGAAGTTTTGAGACCTTGTAACATATTACATCACACGAATGCACATTAAGGGTTTTTTACAAACCCACAATAATGCAATGAAATTTATAATTGCATTATAAATAACAAGGCCTAAGTGCTTCCTATGTTTTTTAAACCCAGTCGATAAGACATAAAAAATTCATAATTTTGGAACAACTAATCAATTTTTGTTGATGAGGACCACCCAATTGAGTGATTGGTGAAGCATGTGCTTTATTGACTCTAACAATTTTCATCGGTTTGGAATTAAACATTCAATAGTTTTTTCACCATTCATCATCTCATTCCATCTACAACTCATCCTTCCATATATGTAAGTAACATAAACCTTTGCATGATTTTTTACGTATTTGTGGATGATGGCATTGCATGTAACGTCAAACAAACAAAATAACTTACATTTTTGGTGAAATGAAGGGCACTTTTAACATTATTGAAGCATATGTTTAGATATGCATCAACTTGCACATCGTGATGGACATATTCACTAAGACAATTTGGATTGATGAACATTGATACATCAAAAGGGTTTTGATCAAGTTTGGTTTTCAAAATGCAACCTTAATGGTACTCCTTATTAATCTAGGCCACAACTCACCAATTTTGCTTTTGGCCAACCACCAAGGCCAAAAAACACTTTGGGTTTCATATCACAACTACATCAACAACTTTCAATTTACTAGTCAACGGACAAAAGTGGATATCATCTACTTTATGAGCCATGTGGCAAGGTTTTGTGAAACAAGAAAGTTTTTCATGTTGGTGACGTTAAGCAAATCATGAATATTTCAAAAGATCACCATGTCTATAGATAACCTATAGTGTTCAACCTTATTCCAACAATCAATTGATTGTATATTGTAATCCAAATTATGTTGCAAACATGGACATTTGTAAATCAAGACCTAGGTATGTGTTGGTTGGAAGTTCTTAGAGTGTGAATACATAGGTTTTTGGTGTACAAAGTAGGTGTTGGATTGTGAAGTATGTGTGATTACAACTTTATGTTAAATGTGATTATGTGATTTGTGGCTAATACAATTATGTTGTTATATCTTTGTATACAAGTGTACAAGGTGTTGTATGATTGATTCACAAATTTTGAGTTGTTTAACTTTAAGGTTTATGTGTTAGTACATTGCTTTACATCTACAAATTTCAATTATGTAAAAAATGAAAAATTATGTTCTATCATCTTTTCTTTCATTGTTGCCCAACCTTATTATGATGTTCATCAAAGTCATTTTTTTGATGCCATAGTTGTATGTGTTTTCCATGTGTCCATTCTTACACTCTACCAATAAAGGTGACAATGTATGTACATATCTATGTATGTATTTTGTTTTGAGGGATATCTTTATTTATGGCTTTTGGTCTCCACACTTGTAACAAGTATTGATTATCCCAAACCACCATAGTTATGTGCTTAATCCCACTTTGGGATTTTGAGTTCTCCACTTGTTTTCACTTTAGTTGCTTTCACATATGACAATATTTCCTCATACTATAAGCAATAATAACAATTTAGAACATTATTTCCTTGGGAGTTAAAAAGTTTCCATTGCATTTACATAACCTCTTTGGTTATGACAATGATCATGAGATTGGTTTAATAAATTGATTTGTCCTACCAACCTTGACCTTTTTGCTATGGGTTTATATATTCATTCCAACTTATAACCCATTAAAAGCTTGCGCAAATTATCTCAATGTGGTCTTCATTATAATGATTTATAAAATGCATGCTTTTTTTCTTATAAGTGTAATTATCCATGTTTCAATATTTCCATTTCATCTTCTTTTGTTCTTTATTGTTTGAGCTTTATTTCAACCTTTTGATGTTGAAGTAATGGCAATAAGAATAATTAATTATCTTCTTTCAAAATTTGACTAATTAATTGTGCTACATTTCCCCACATTAAGATGATTATTATTTTCAATGTAGTTTTCACTCCTATAAGATAATTTTGAAATGCATTTCATTAAGCATATATAGAATTAACATGCACAATGATCAGAATAATGTTGATTAACTCATATTTATTCTTCTTGGAGTACCATAACATTGCCACAACTTGTCCTTCGTTTGATTGATTCCATTACCATTCGACCCTAAAAGGTGTGATTCTTTGTAGAAAACAATGTCATATAGAATCACCCACAACTTAGTTGTCTCATGGGCATTTTCATGGAGTTAGTATGTTCATCGAACATTTTTCACTTCCAACAAATTATGATTTATAAAAAAAATCAGTAAAAAAATACCAATTTTGGATATTATTAATTTGACCAAAGTGCCATTATTACAATATATCTTGTAATTTTAATGAAGAAATTACAATCATTTTAGAAATCGAATAGTTTTGGAAGGAAAAAACATGAGCATTTAAGAAATAAACTTGTTAGCACTTGATTCATCATCATGTGTCTAATGACAATTGAAGGTTCTAGCATGTCATGTTTATGTTGATTGAAATGTTGAAGGACGTTGTTAAAATATAATTATTTAAAAATGATAATTGTATAATAATGACGATGACAATGATGACCTAAACTATCCCCCTCAAACCTAAACATTCAAATGTGAACGCTCATACCCTTAAACCCTATCCCAAAAAAACACCCCCCTAACCTTACCCTTCACTTTATTCAGGGGAGCAAACTAGTGTAATTAAAGGCAATCTTAGCTTTAGTTTGAGTGTTGGTCCTCGGTTTGGGGGGGACTTTAAGGAGTGCCGAAAATTGAGAACAAAATGGCAAATTGAGGTAACAAAAATAAGGATGATTTTACACAAAATTTTATCACTTTTTACAAATTCAAAACAATTAACAAACATTGAAACAATTGTTTAAAATTAAAAAATGGCAACAACCTTGTTAGTTGATTGCCTAATGACCTCTTTGCTAGACAAATGCTTGATTTCTTGTGGGAGGCTTAGCCACAAGAGACATTAAATATGTCATAACTTACAAGTTCTATCTTGAACCTAATTGTTATCAAACCTTGCACAATTTGTGCCCTTGATGCATTCGTAGAAAAGCCCATTTTGCAACTTGTCCAAAGTGATTAAAAAATAAACGACTATTTTGTTGAACTTTTTCTACTAGCGATGATCAACACTTATAAAAAAAATTTGAATGTTTTTGTTGTTCCCAATTGAATTTGAAACCACAACTTCAAGGAAGTAGAAAATAGTTCCCACCCATCATCACCATCCTACTTTAAATCATTTATAACAATGATTTTTAAAGGTTTTTTTTTTCCCTTTCATAACATGAATCAAACCCTATTTAGAACCATACAAGGTTCCTTGCAAACTAATGCCTTGACAATGCTTGTTGTTATGGGATATTTAGTGTCTTCTAATCATCAAGAGCACGCTCTATTAGACATAAATGGTTTTATGTGTCAATCTTGTTTTGTTTTGAGACACATATAAAATTTGCTAATTGAGTTCCAATGGATAGAATGTAAAGATGGAATGATGGTTCCCTAGAGTTTTCAATTTGGACTCCCCCAAAATAGAAGTATAGAGGTGCTTCTCTTTGGCCTACCTTTATACATTATGCAAGTTCAACTTTGGGTAAAAATTATGGGATAATGAGTGGTAGGTACTATTGGGAACATCTTGGGGGAAGACATTGAGAGCTTTGGGGAACATATTGACAACATTTTAAGGGAACAAATTGAGAAATTGAGCAACATATTGGGAACATAATTGGGAAGCAATTGAGAACTTGTGGGAACACCAAAATAAAAATACAAAAGCAGCCCCCTAACCCACCCCCAAAAGAAAAAACCTTTTGGATGTGCATGTTGAGCCCAAAATAGTTTTGTCACCACTTTTGGCCTAGGCTAATAGCCCTTCCTATGTACATGGTACTTATTTGCTGCCTAAGTATGGGTGTATATGGAACTTGATGGGAGCCCCCTTGGGAACTTGTTGGGAACACATTGGGAACCAAAACAAAGAAAAATAAATCCAACCCCCTTCTTAAAAGGAAAAAACCATGAACCTCTTGGGTGCATGCAACATCACCTAATTATAATTTTTATTCATACATTTGTTTGCCACCATTTGGCATTTTTTATCTAGGTTAATGACACGGGAAATAATTGGAGACTTATTTTATCCTTCTTATTAATTAGTTGAAGGGTGCACCCAATTTTATTTTATTATTTTGTTTTTTTAAAGGAGCCTCTTTGATTGGCCTATCACAAATTTTTAAAAACATTGGGCACTCTCCAATTGAAGCATACAAATGCTCCTATTGCCCTTGACCACCCCCGGCCGCCCCTCCCCCCCTTATGGTTTATTTATATGAAAGTTCAACTTTGGCCATAGCATAACAGATAAAAGTGTGGTGCTATTGGGAACATCTTGGAGAACACATTGATGGGAACCCCTTGGGAACTCAATGGCAACACATTGGAGCAAGAAACAAAAAGGAAAAAAAGTGTGATGCTATTGGGAACATCTTGGAGAACACATTGATGGGAACCCCTTGGGAACTAAATGGCAACATTGGAGCATGAAAGAAACAAAAGGAAAAAAAAAGTAGGGTGCTATTGGGAACATCTTGGAGAACACATTGATGGGAACTCAATGGCAACACATTGGAGCAAGAAAAAAGAAAAAAGAAATGAAAAAAGTGTGATGTTGCTATTGGGAACATCTTGGAAAACACATTGATGAGAACTCTTTGGGAACTCAATGGCTAAAATAAAAATTAAAAATTAAAAAAATTAAAAAACTGGGCCCTCATGAATGCATGTTGAGCCTTCTCATTAGATGCATGAATTTTTTTTTAATAAAAAAATTTCTAAATCTGTTTGTCACAATTTTTTACTTAGGCTAATGGAAAGAAGAAGATGGGGGGTAGTATGGGCATATATATTTTGCCAGAGATCTTATGGCTTGTCCTCCTAAATGTATTTGGGTAAAAAAGGTGGAGGAGGCAAAGTGGTGGACCACCCTCCTAACTTTAGTGCAAAGAGGGGGGAAAACAACAAATCTACCTGCAAGCAAACAAAGAGAGAGAGAGAGAGAGAGTCTGTCCCTTTTCCCTTTGTTTTTCCAGCTCCTTCCAGCTCCTCCTCCTTTCCTTCAGAAAGGTTCCAATTTGGCTAGTTTTTCAATGCTTTTGTTTTTGTCTACAATGCTTGGTTTGTTTGTTTGTTGGCCTTTCCTTGCCTTGCCTTGCCTTGCCTACCAGGGCAAGGATATTGTGTTTAGATTCATTATAGAGTATAGTAGCTTCAGGGATTTTTATAGGCCCCCCTAGGTACATAATAATAGGTCTATTTATTTTTTTATATGAGGATTTTTGGAAGCATGATAATTTTGGCTTCTGTTGAAACTTGAGATTAGTTCTAGAGTTATGATCTCTTGAAGGATTTTGGTTTCTTTTAGAGGATTTTTTTAATTTTTAAGATTATAGTTTTTGCATGGTGAAAATAATTGAGTTTCCATAATTCTTCTTTTTGCCTTAAGATACTTTTTAATGTAAATGGCAAGGCCATAGTGTGATATACCCCTTGTTGCTAGTCCAGTTGTGTTCAGACTTTTTTTCCCCTTCTTTTTTCCATTTCATCTATAACACATCTAAACCAAAAAGGCAAACTCAAAATGAGTCCTCTCTGCAATGGGTTTCCTTAGCTTACATGCTTTTGTCTATTTATGCTTGTCACTTAGCCTGGCTCAGACCCTTTGCTCACACTCTTTACTTGTGTTTCCATATTCTAGGTTTTCTAGCCAAAATGACACTGAAAGAAAGTTGATGATTTTGAAAGGGCAAATGAGATGGCCAATGGGAAATTTTCCATGCATTTTTTGTTTTTTGCGTGATGTGGAAAGCTGATGTGAAAAGGGCAAATAGAAGTGTCAATATGATCAAATAGTATTTTTTTTTTTGTAAAATTGAGTTTTTGGGGCTTTGGTCATCTTGAGAGGGAAATATTAAATAGATGTCCCCCCAACCATTGAAATAGTTCAAACTGATTGAAATGAATATACCTTATAATAAGTTTATTCTCTATCATCAAAATTTGTAGAATTAAAAACCTAAGACTTGAACCAGGAAACTTAAATTAAACTAATTATTCAACATTCATGTGCTGAATTGGCCAAGGTATTATGATATTGATTAGTTGGGGATACATGCCAAAGTTGAATTTTTTTTCACAAGGAATTGTTTTGATTGGTCCATCACAATTTTTAAAAAATAAAATTAGAAACCCCCCAAATACAAATTTCACATGTTCCCTTTCAAGATAAAAATACATAATCTTTTGTCTTTTCCCTATGGATAGAGTCAGAAAGTTAAAAATTGAAAATGTAAATTCTAATGATGTGATGCAAGAGAGCATGCCTATTGTTTTTTTAATTAGAAGGGAGAGGGAGAGAGTGGAAGTGTGGGGGAAAAGTCTTTCCCACTATTTGTAATTAAGGTGTGAGAAAAAGCAAAGATTTTATCTAATTATCTTTTGCTCATAGTTTCACTATTATTGTAACTTATACATCTAAGCAAATGGAGAGAAACATTAAGAATCTATTGTGGGATTGTTGCTTAAAGAGCAAGTTGGATGAGTTAGATAAAGTTGCAACCTTGTGATGCTTGTTTTTTTTTTTCTTCTCGTTTACTCTTTGTTGTACTTCATCTCCTCAATACCTTGTTGAGCACCTTCTTGTACAAATCTTAGTTTTAAAGAAAGAAGAGGATGGCATGCCCAACTATAAAATAAGAGCATTTTTTTCGTCGTGTGACTACTCGATGATGACAAGTATGAGTTTTGTAGCTTTTTAAAATAGGATTATTTTGAATGCTTGTGGTTTTCAAAGGTCTAGGATCATGAAAACACATTTCAAAACCAAATAATATGTGTCAATTTGAATTGTCTTGCAAGGAGTTAAGGTTTTCATCTAAGGCTTTTTTAAGCTCATTTGGGTTTGTTGACAAAGCACCCAACAAATTCAATCACATTAAAACCCACATCCACCCCCTTCCTTAGAAAGAAGAACTAAAAGGGAGAAGGAGAACCAATGGTAGTAAGGGTTTAGGTCCTTTAAACTTTCTAGGTTCTTTTAGCACGTTGGGACATATGAGAGCAACCACTTTTTGGAACAAAAGAGGATAGTGATAACACCAACATCAATAAACAAGACAACAAAGGTAAAGAGGGTAAAGGAAGATATGTTTTGTGTTTTTTTTGCTTTTCTTTTCTCTAGGTTTTGTTTTATGGGTGGGTTTCTTCTTTAATACTTTTGTCAAGGTTAAAATGTTTTTAATCTCCAAGAATCTAATCATTATATTCAAATTAAACACAATAGAGAGCTTCTACTACACAAAAAATATCAATATTGGTTTTTTTTTGTTCTTGTCACATAGTCCTAGAGAAATAGTAAAGGAAGAAAAATATATTAAAAAAATACAAATGCATTGTAAGTGTGAACGTGTTAATACTTAATGGCTAGTCATTCACTAATAATATGTTTTCTAATATGTTTATAAAAAAAATTAAGCAAAAATTTAATCTAAAGTGTTTTTATATTATTGAAGTTGGGTTTTACATTAGTTGGGTAGTCTAAAAAATAAAAGATTAGAAGTTTCTAAGCCCCTATTTTTTGCACAATAGTTCTTTTAAAAGTATATAAGTTGTGTCAAACCCAATAGAATAAGGATGATGATGTCAAAGGTTATGTCAAAATTAAGGTTCAACTATCTTTTACAATAGGACTTGCTTGTTTGTAACAATTCATTATCTTTTTCCATTTGATCTGTCCAATCTTATATGGTTCACTCTATAGGTTTAAAATTATTGTGTTGAAAAAGGCAATCTTTAAAACTTGGGACTTATTTGCAATTGCGCAAATAGGTCCCAATCTAATATTTTGGTATTAGAATGTTTAGCTTTTGTTGAATCCAATAGCTTAGTGATCGTGACACATAGGCCCCTAATGAAATTAGGGTTTGACATTGGCATAATGCCTTAGCAAAGGACTTCTTGGAAATTTTCTTACCTTTTTTCTTTCGTTTTGTTTAATATTGTGTGATTAACATTTTAGATTTATGATTGCTTTGTAACGGTAAGTAATTTTTTAAAAGTGAGGCCCGTGTTCATAGTAAACCTCCTACCACATGGACACCAAATGTCCCATGTCGCCCAACTCATCCCGTCTCATTAAACTTTGTAGTTCCCATTGCCCATTCACTTCATCATGAGGCACCACCGACCTATCTTCCACTTCATCCTCCATGCAAACCACAAACCACTGACTAGTTACCCTTTTGATTTTAACAAATCATACACCACCTACTAGTGCTCCCTACTAGCCCTTAACCCTTCATGTGAATGAGGGGTGCCGACCTTACATTTTCCCAAACCCCCTTGATCATGTACAATTAAGACATTTTTTCGTTCCCATTCAATTGGTCCCTACAGTTGGCCATGATCATACCCCTAACCTACCTCCATTTCTTCAACACGCCCTCAACCCCCACCTAAAGTCTTATGTCCCACTTGCGGGTGCCAAATTATTAGTCCAAGGTTAGTTTGTTAGTAGTGTTCTTGTCAGACATTTAATTCATACAATACAAACCCTTGTGATCATCCTAGCCCAATACTTTCATTTACTCCCCTCCATTTTCATCAACTTGGATTTGGGTTTCAACATTAGATGTCTTCAAGTCCTTTCACTTAGGTTTTTGCCGTCCTCATTTGTATAATTGTATCCCCACCATTCTACAACATGATGTATAAGTGGCATTTCATTTTTCCATTGGATAAGTTAGCATAGGACTTGTATAATGTGGTAGCTTCGCACTTGCTCCTCTTGTTGCCCCAATGGTGTTTCGCTTTGTTTTTTGGTGGCGAGGTGACAGGGCATAGGAAATGTGGATTTAATTCAAGCGTTTTCTAGCAATCAATTATGAAAACTTACAAGAGTTTTTTTTGCGAGCCCAAGCTTTGTTAGTTAATTCAAATTCAATCTTTTTCCCCAACATGATTCTCAAACTTACAAACGTTTATTCCATAGTTTAACCTTTGCTCGTGTAAGGGAATATTCTTGGGTAGCTCATGCTTTGGCACCATTTTCTCACACACCCATGTTCTTTGAAACCACTTCAGCTTTCACTACATTACACTTTGAATCAAATGGCTATTTCCCATTTTTTTTCGAAGATTATGAGCTAGATTAGGACCTCAAGTTTTCTTCCGATTCCTTCAAATTAGTGTTCTAACGCATGCCGCACTTATCAATAAGTGGTCCTTCTAGGATGATTTTTGAACACCTTCGAAACAATTTTCACCTTAAAGATTTAGTAAGTGGATTCTTTCAATTGTTCCAACTTTGTTTTCATATTGCACATGGCCACATTCCACCCTAAATTGCACGTGTCTTTGGAGTGGCCCGCCCCTTAGCCATGACCAAGCTTTCAGGTGGAGTTTGTCCCATTACAATGGGGGAAACATTGTATTGATTCACAAGTCACACTTTATGTCTTCAATTTTGTGAAGCTTTTACAACACATTTTTCCCCACACCAATTTGGAGTTGCAAATTAAGGTAGTTGTGAAACAATAATCCATGGCATTAAATGCACCCTAGACCTTCACCTCGATTAGGTTGTTCTTCAACTGGACGTGGCAAATGCCTTTAATTCAATGTCAAGAGGGGTCATATTTCAAAAACTTTGTGCAACATGTGGGGACATCATACAATTCATCCCCTTTGTTCGTGCATTCTATGCATTCGAATCTCCTTTGTGTTATAGTCATTGTAATCATGAAAGTGATTTCACAATCATCCCATTTGCCATGGGGGTTCGTCAAGGTGATCCTTTGGGGGGGGATTATTTGCTTTAACCCATTTTAGGGCTTTATGTTCTATAGTTGTCATTTTCCTTCTTGTCTATTTCCATCCATTGTAAACGAAATTCACATCATAGGTCCCCTTTAAATTGTATCATTTGTTTATGAACATTTCTAAATTGAATTTCGTGCGATAGGTCTTTCCATAAATGCGTTGTATGGTCACCTTCTAACTTACCAATAGACTTCAACACCCTATCCCACTTTACCACCCCATTCGAAGGAATTAAAGTCATGGGGGTTCTGTTGGGCACTTTAACTTTCACATCATCCTTCATTAAAGATGCTTTGTAAAAGGATGTTCGACATGTAGACCTTCTCTTTAGAATGGGTGATGTTCATGTGGCCTTTGGAATTCTAACTCATTGTTTCATGCAATGCCCATCATATCTTTTATGATGCACACTTCCATTTTCCACCTTCATAAAGGCCTTTATTTCCTTTGATTCCTCCTTCCATAAAATGTTATATGCCTTTTGGGTCCAAGATCCTTTGATAGCCCAAAAGGACTTTTAGCTTGTAAACAAACTTCCCTCCTAATAATTATCAATTTTGTTGGGCTCATATCAACATCCACCATCACCCCAATAACCAATTTGGGAATTGGGCCCTTATCGTTTAAGTCATAATTGTTAGGTTTATGGTTGATCAACGTCCCTTCCTTTTTGAAACTGTAACATGAGTCAACACAACACATTTCCTTTCCAACAACACCTCAAGGTGGCATATGAACTTCTACTACCCCCAACATGTGTGTGTCCTCCTCCATTTGAATAACTTATTGGATAACAAATGGTTCAATTTCAAGATTCTATCTTGGAACATCTACACCATCATACCCTTTTTAACATGCTCTCCAATAGGACATTTGAGGCCTATCATGCTCAAATTTTATCATGTTTTGGCCTAGGGGTAAACACTTGGCTTACATCTTGATTAGTTTTCCCAACTTTTTTATTATTTTCCTTAGTTTTTTGCATAACATTTTGTACATGACTTAGATTACCCCATCTTTCAATTGCAAGCATCCATCGATGTGTGTGCACACATCCCATCAACCCTATGGGTATCCATTTTTTATGTTGTGTTCATGGCAACGAACGCACTAGAACCCATGATGTAATTTGTGACACCTTTGTTGCCATTGTGCAAAATGTTGGTTACCACGTGGGACGAGAATAATTACATGCGTTTCCTTCAACCACAATCAACTCCTTTCGTTGACAAGTTGACATTATGCTTACCAAATATGGCATTCACACCTTAGTCGACATTGTTTTTGGTGTCCCAACGTGAGTAGATTTACTTCCCCAATCTTGCATAACTCAAGGATTTGTTGCCTCCAATGTAGTTCAAACCAAGGAAAGGAGCTATTGCAATTGACACCTCACTGATCGATTCCTTCCCTTACTAAATGAGGTATTTGGTTGTTTACACAAACATGCTAATGTGTTTTTACACGATTGTGTCAATACCATTTGGAGCTTGAAGGGGACAGAAGGCTTTCATCTTTCTACCTTGGTCACCTTTTTTTGTCAAAAAGTTTCGATCACATTACAAAGGATGCAAATGTTTTTCATTTTAAGTTGGGTAGCTACTGATCGACTTCCATCCTTTCAAGACCCACCTCCCATCACCAAAATTGATCTATTGCAAGTCGTTGATTTTTGACATGTAAATATAGCCACTTCCACAAGCGATTAGTATGGACATGCATAGATTTTGATAACAACTTTCAAGCAACTTGACATCCTCTCACTTCTCCCTTTTCCTTTATTTTATTTCTTTGTACATTTCCCTAATATATGGTATGTTTCTTAATAAAAATTTACAAGTCTTTAATAAAAAAAAGGAAGAGGATTTGGGGGGACATGTAGCTCCTCTTAATAAGCTTTAAGACTTGGGCCTTGCAACAAAGGTCATTAGAACTATGGTGTGATTTTAAATAGTTGTGTTTGCCCCATACATGCTTGGTAAAAGCTAAAATCATATATGCATGTCTACTATTTTAGGGCAATAATAAAATTTTATAACATGAATAGAAATAACAATACAAAAAAAATCAATTGAAAATGAATTTCATTATGATTTAAAAATCAAATCTCCATCAATGCCTTATTGAAGTTTAAAAATAACATCCAACTAATTAGAAAATATATATCTCAAGATAATTTAATATTAAAAATTGAATTTATTTAAAAATTGATGTGTTTTATTTTGATCAATTTTTGCATAATCTTTCAAATCAATTTTTTAAGAATCTCATTTTAATAAGATTTAAGGAATTGAAGCTAATTACTTGTATGTTTATCAAAATTTAAAATAAAATAAAATAAGCCATAGGAATTGTTTTTACATTTCATAGTGATATGAAACCTCGTGATACAAAAGGAGACAAGTGACCACCCGAAAAAAAAGAAAGTGATATAAATGCATGATTAAACAGTTACCCAACATTCATTCTTTGAGAGGAAACCTGACAAGTAGATACTAGATAGGTAGACTTCAAAACAACCCACCAGTTGGATGGGTGCACCCAAAATCTACACATGGGCGTCCATTAGCTTGGGGCAATAATTAAGCTTCCCATTTCCCAAGTTAGTTCTAGATCTGGGTCTTGGGGACTTGACCCTGCCCTGGATTCAGTCTTTTGTCGAATCTTAACTCATGTAGATTTGTCAGATCTGGGTCTAATTCAAGAACCCCGATTTGATCCATTTACATGAGAAAAGATTCAGTTCTTTAGAACTGGACCCCAGATCTGAACTTGGTTGGAAAACCCAAAATTTGTCGCACTAGTTCAACAATGGA
>Ga0209208_10003732_pt1 | contig 21785 bp, 12 predicted proteins | sample S1TSphfallax_3_FD_187694 | JGI IMG/M metagenome (GOLD analysis project Ga0209208, IMG submission 187694) | Host-associated microbial communities from peat moss isolated from Minnesota, USA - S1T2_Fd - Sphagnum fallax MG (SPAdes) (version 2) | ecosystem: Host-associated > Plants > Peat moss >...
GAAATATGACTCTTACTTTGATGATTTACTAGGTAATTTTGTCATTGAGGACTGTAAATTATATTGATGCATGGTGGCAAGACATTATGTCTTGCAACATGATATTAATGCATGACATGACATAAAGTGAAGGTGTTAATGTGACCATGATCATGCAATGTATTTTTCTTTCAAATTTGTGTTGTAACCAAAGTGACAATAATACATATTGATACATAGGAAAATTTATTTAGATTTGGCTATAAGCTAAACATGAAAGTAATATTTATATATTTGGATACATGCTTGAATCATGTATAGAAATATGGAAAATGGTCTTAAATTTGGTTGAATTATAGCTATTGAGAATTTCAAATTTTTCATTAATTTATCTATTTTTATTTTAATACAACTTTCTGGTTATATTTAGTTAAGTTTTTAAAATGTTGACATCAATATAATTTTTTTTAAAAAACATCGTCATTTAATGAAAAAAATGGGTTTTAACCATGGAAATTTTTCTTTGTTAATGTAAATGAGGGGAAAAAAATCCTAGTTAGGGTTTAAGGCAATGGGGCATCTTTGCCTTTCAAATCGTTTTTTGTTTTGTTGTTTCTTTCTGCCGCCTTGTGTTTCTCTTCACCTCGAATTTGGTTGAACCCAAAAGGAAGTGCATTATGCAACGCCACCCACCTTGCTTGTATTCTTTCTTTTTCACAATGTTGAAAATGTGTGTGTGTTGTCCCTCTTTTTTTCTTTCCCCTCTTTCGCAACTATGAATATTGTGCGTAGGACTTAAGTTTAGTTTGTGTGGTTAGTTGAACATTGCACAAAGTGTGTGTAGTTAGGAGGACATGTGTTGAAAGAAGTTGCTAGTCATAACAAAATGCACAAATGTTCAAGGGGTTGTGACTATCGAAGAGCCCCAAGCCACAAAGAACTCCCAGTCAAAGGTCATGAAAAAGGTTCAATGATGGGAATCCATTAGAAGATGTTACTAGTTAAGGGTCACAAGGAGGAGTTGACAAGGGGGATTCCAATAAGCGGAAGACATTGATGTAGTAATCAACAAAAAGGATCGTCATGACTAAAAGGTTTTTTTTTTTTTTTTTTTTTTTTGGCTAATGCAATAATTGAAGAAGAGGATCGTCATGACGAAGAGGTTTTTTGCTTTGTTTTCTCGCTAATGCACTAGTCAATAGATAGGATCATCACTAGGAGACTTTGTTTCTTTCTTCTTGACCCCTCATGTGCGTATTCATGTGATTGAAAACCCTTTCCGGTCACAAAATGTTTTATTGCCTTTTTCTTCTTCTTCTCAACCTTCCTATCTTTTGGTCACAAGGCCTTTACTATTTTTTTCTTATTCTTCTTTAACCTTCTTATGATTGAAAACCATTTTTTTCCTTCTACTCAACCCCCCCTCCCCCCCTTCACCATTTTTGGTGAATAGTGCTTCTACTTTGGACAATATGATTCTTGTTGAAACATTTTTTTTAGGCTAAGGTAGCATGTAGAAGGAGGCTATGACAATGTGTTGCAAACTAAGATTGAACAAGAATGTAGCATGATCCAAGGTCATTGTGGACCTTGTCTTAATGTTTCTAGAAAGTTTGGTTAGTTGGGTGATATTACTATAGTCTTATCAAGTGCTAGATTGGTTGTAAGAGATGTCATAGTTTTATATGCAATTTTAGAGTAGGGGAAAAAATCAAGTACAAAGATTTCAGTTTTGGAAATTGAGTTTTGAATTTTTTAAAAACTTTTGAGTGATGTCATAAATTCCAGTATTCATGGTTCAAGCTTGATCACTTTGTATTTATGATTTGTGCATTGATATTATTAAAATTTATTTCATCATTTCTTCTATGGTTTGTAGACTATATTAATATCCTCTCATAAATTTGGGATAGAAATGTAGGTTGCATTTATGCTAGAATAAACTGCTTTTGATCCATTTCCAACTAGATCAATTTTACATTGGTTATTTAACAAACTACTTTTTCCTATTTGTTGTACCATGCCTTGTATAAAATTGTTCATACATGTAATATTGTTATAGTATTTTGCAATATTTTGTTGATATGCAATAATATGGCATAATATTGTTATAGATTGCATTGCATGACAAGTATTTTGATTGATACATACTTGGCATATGTGTTTTTGGCATTTTGTTGATATGTAATCATATGACATAATATTGCAACAAATTGCATTGCATGGGAAGTATGTAGAATTTTGATCATGCATATTTAACATAAGTGTTTATGGCATTTTGTTGATACATGTTTGGCATTTTGCATATTATATTGTAATAAATTTTTTTTAGGGATGTTGCCATATTATTTTCCTCTATACCAATTGAAGTTTGAAATGAATTGTATTGTAATAGTTGTAAAAGTAAGCCTTTGTGCCAAGGGACCACAACCATTTGGAACTGCTCATGAAATAGTTTGTGTTTGTTAGTACTTACAAGCTAGAACATGTTAATCCTAATAGTTGGATTAGTCATTTTTGGTTATGGAAAATGTGAATTAGTCTTGCAAGGAAATTTCATATCCTATAATTTGAATTGAATCTTTCTTTTTATCCACATTCATGTTCATTCTTTTACATGGTCAAGATTGCAATTTAGCATGATGATATCATGATTAAAATGAATTTCCCTTTTATCATTTTCTCTAATATTCTTCTTTAAATGTTACATTTTTTCATACATGTCTTAATTTTAGTGTACTTATCATGAAACATGTTTTGACCAAAATGTAAATTCATTTTCCTTAGTTTGCACTTGTCAACATACATTCTTCAAGACATTGAACATGTCAAGGAAATTTAGATGTGTTCAAAAATGTGAACCAATAGTCTTCAATGTGTTGTTTGTGCCTAATGATAACATTTCATCACACCTGGTCCTATTTGATTAAAAGGTGCATGGGATAAGTTGAAAAATTGTTTGGTCCTCCCTTTTTTTCCTTTGCAATGTTTCATCATGACTTCTCATTTTGTCCTTAATTTTGGTGAAACTAGGACCCAAAATGTAGGTGGTTACTACCAAACGGATAATATTATTTACATGTTTACAACATACTTGCCCACACTTTCTCAATTCTTATCATGGTTAGTTTCATGTTGCTAGTCGCTATTGGGTCAATGGCACTTACATTTATTCTTTCCACCAATTTGCAAAAGTTATCCCACATGACCAATTTATCACCTAGTAGTATTTGTTCCTCCATATTTTTATCTTTTTAATTAAGTCTATGATTCTATCTCCATGTTTTGTTATCAAGTTTTTTTGTTTCAATGTATCACCTTGTTGTTTGGAAATAATATTTGGTTGTGTTGCATATAATGTAATGTAATGTATCACTATTGCACAATGTTTAATGTATTGATCTGACAACTTTTATTGATTTATTTCAAGTTTTGCGAAGATGTCAAATATTGAATCAATAATTTTTTCCATTAAGAATGATGGGAAGGCAATTGATGTCACCTACAAAGGTTGGATTGAAATCCACAACTAGTACATGAATGCAATGACAATATAAAAAGCTTATTTGATGCTTACTTATTTGAATGTTGTATTACCATGCACCTTTCTCCAACAAGATCTGATTGAATCACCATCAAGCTATCCAAATTTGTAATCAAGCCTTGGATGAACAATGTAACAAGCTTGTGTTGAAATTGTAGTGTTCATTCAAAATGTGACCCAAGATCCTAATTTGTAAAATAATCCTCATTGAAAGTTCAACAAATATTTATAACATATTGAAAAATGAAAATATTAATTATTTAAAGTCAAAAAATGGTTGGAAATGTGTAACACATGCCAATTTTTTCCCATATGCAAAGATTTTTCTTTCAAGTGTCAAATACTAATAATACACTCAATGTATTTTTCACACCACATGTTAGTAGCATAGTGTTGCATTTTGATTAAATTAATTAAAATTTTATTTTACCCATACACTTCAAAATGTGGCAACCTTTTGTCTATTTATTTTGAAAAATTTCATGTTCTTTCTATGTTTAGACATGTTGAAAAACCCTTAGTGTACCAAAAGGTCTTTAGTGTATTAATAAATCTTTAGTGTATCTATAACATATGGTTAATAATAGTTAGTTATAATCAAAAAATTAATGGCAAATGTATATTAGACATCAAATTTTCATATGTAAGGTTCATTTCTAAAGTGTGAAAATATGTTTGTAATACATTCAATGTATTGCTCACATCACATATTGATAATAATTTTTAACGATTTTTTACTAAATTAATTGTTGTTTTAACTTACCAATAAACTTGGAAATGTGATAACCTTTGATCCCTCTATTTTGAAAAAATTCTCTCTCTTTCTATCTTTAGATCAATTAAAATCCTTGGTGTTTGAACAAATCCTTAATGAATAAATATTTGATGTATAAAAAAAAAATGATAATTTATAGTTAGTCATGATCAAAAAGTGATGTTAAATATATACTAGGTGTCGAGTTTTCATATGTAACCATTTATTTACCAAGTGTGAAATATTATTAATACATTCAATGTATTGTTCACACCATGTGTCACTAATAAATTGGTGGTTTGGTACTAAATTAACAATTATTTTACTTTAACTATAAACTTATAAACTTGGAAACGTGATAATATCTTATCCATGTATTTTGAAATTTTAATGTATTGATATTTTTTGATACATTAATAATTATATAATAGTAAACAAACATTTAGATGTTCATTTATAAAGCTTATTATTCATGTAGTCATTTTGAAAATTTCCTCACCCTTCCTAACACAATATATATATGTATCATAGAATTTATGTTGATGATATACCATGGTGGCTCCTTTCCTCCTCAAATGAATCATAGCCATATAAAGATTTACCAAATCTTTACACATGCTTGTTATGAGAATTCAGGTCCTTTGTTTAGCTCTCACCTTGCACTTGGACCTTATTCCCAACACATTGGCCCTTTCTCAATCCTTAGGCCATACCCTAAACACAAACATGTTGATTGGAGAATTGGGTGGGAACCCAACTACTATGGACCCTTTGATTTCATCTAACAGCCATTGTTTTCAAATAGTGAATGAGGCTTGAGTATTAGGGTTTGAATTTTGAAGGTTTTAACAAGGCAGGGTGTTGTGAAAACTTAAGTTTTAGGGTTCAAGTTTTAAAGATTTTTTTGGGAAGTGGGATGTCAAGAAGGTGCGGGTTTTAAGAGTTTGAGTTTTCAAGATTTTTGGCTAATGGGATGTTAAGAAGGCGTGGGCTTTTAGGGTTTGAGTTTTCAAAGTCTTTGACAAGTGGGATGTCGAGGAGACGTGGGTTTTAGGGTTTGAGTTTTTAATGTTTTTGGCAAGTGGGATGTTGAGGAGGTGTGGGTTTTAGGGTTTGAGTTTTTAGGGTTTAGGGTTTAGGGAGTTGGGAACACTTTCGCTGTCTGTGTGTGTGTGTGTGTGTGGTGATTTTCATTTTCTTGCATGATGTTGTCTGTACCAGGAGGAAAATGCAGAAAATAAAAACTGCGAAAGTTTTAGAGATGGCACGGACGAAGAAGAAAGGTCGTGGCGGCAAGAAATCGAAGGTGAACTTCTCTTCTCTTCTCTTCTCATCTCATCTCATTTGTGGTGAAATTCGGACATGGTGTGTGGCGAGATTCGGAGTTGGTTTTAGGCGCCTTTTCTCATGCGGAAACCGTAGTCCGAATGTTGTTCAATATTTTTTGTGTGCCTGTGACGTATTTCCTTTCACCTGTTGCGTTGTTTTGCGGTTGTTCTTTTCTTGTCTAGGGTTTATGGTTTAGAGTGAGGCTTGATGAAGGCAGGATCGGAGTCTTTTTATCCATTCCCAAGAGCCTGGTTTTTGAGCTGCTGTTTGTCTTGTTTTATAGGAAGCATGGGTAGGTTTCTATTGCCATAGAATTTCACAAATCTCAGAAGGAATTATTAGTGTGGGGCGTTATTTTGCTGTTGTTCTTTTCTTGTCTGGGGTTAGGGTGAGACTTGATGAAGGAAGGATCACTGTCTTTATATCCATTCCCAAGACTGATTGTGGAGCTGCTGGTAGTCTTAATTCGTAAGAAGCATGGGTAGGTTTTTTATTGCCATAGAATTTCACAAATCTCAGACGGAATTATTAATGTGGGTTGTACCAGGCTATGACTTGCAATGATGTCATGCAAGTTGGAGATTCATCAAATGTCACTCCCCCTCAACAACCAACCAAGGTTCATATTCTGCTGTTCTTCTGTTTCTGCCTCTCCTCAAATCACCAAATTTCTTTGCACTTTATTTGCAATTTTGCAGTCATGGTCTTTTATGTTGCCTAAATGGAACTTTTCTCTGTGTCTGGGGACTCACTATAGCATTTCTATAGTCTGTGTTGAACTCTGCAAATTGACATGCAGTGAGTTTATAATCAGTGTGACTCTGAATTCGAGTACAGGAAGTGAGAATGGGTAAATTTTAGAGACGGCTCAAAGGGGTGAGTGTGAGAATGCTGCAGGTGTGGCAGCCAGGTGTGGATGGAATGGAAGATGGGGAGGAGCTTCAGTTTGATCCAACGGCATATGATTGCCTGCATGCTTTCCATCTTGGTTGGCCTTGCCTTAGGTCTGAGCATCTCCTCCCCCTCCCAGGTTGCATGGTCAATATTATGGTCTTTTGCGTTGGATGCAAATGTATCTTGTTGAAAGTCTAGTATTTGGATTCTGCTGCAGATGACCCATCCAAGAGCACCTTGTGCAGTAGGGCACATCCTAAATTATGACTCAGATTGTGAATGCATGCAGCTTTGACATAATGCAAGATACTCAAGGAGTCTTGCGGACAGACTTTCCACATTCTCTGTTCTGTGTTGCTGGCACCCAGGTGGGTGGGTTTTTTCACACACCTTAGGCTTACTTTGGAAAGAGATCTGCATCGTGGTTTGTTTTTCATGCAAAGTGTATGATGGGTTGATACTATACTATCAAAGGGCCGTGGAGGTGCCTGTGATATTTTAGAGATTTCAACAAGCAGGTGACCAATTGTAGTGACCTGACCAAGGGCTGCATCATCAACTCAGGAGAGAGCACCTTCACACTCAACAGAAACCATTCATAACAATGCCTTTACTATCAGCCTCCTCCTCTAGTGGCCTTCATGTTTTGCAGTGGAATTTGCACATTATGGTTTCTGTCTTGATGATATCTGAAACTAGCAATTTATTTTTGTTGCGTAGGCAGATCAACCAGCCAATAATGTAGTGGCAGTTGTGCGACTAGCTAATATAACAGGGCAGCGGCGGAAACCAAAGATACCATCAACCATGGAGGAGGATGAGAGTGAAAGTGACAGTGAGAGTGACAGTGATGAGGAAGATGAAGACATGGAGACTAACCCCAACCAGGAGTCTCAATCCAAAGTCCCTTTATTGCAGGTAGGCGTCACTCCCTTGTAATCAGTACAACAAAATCATCTGTACTAATATTGACAATGGCATGCCATTTCAACTGTGCTGAAGAATTCCTGAAGATCTGATGAATAGTAGCAAACAATATTTTTTGTTTGCTATTGGAGTTTTATGCAGGTTCGGTTAGTGGTGCATCAAGGGTGTGTGAACAGAGTGCGGGCCATGATGCAACAACCTCACATCGTGGCCACATGGGGTGACTCTGGATACGTGCAGGTAACAATCCTTGCTTTCCCACACCCACAACCCCTCCACCCCTACTGCCCCTCCCCACCTTTACAGGTTTAAGGGTTTACCCCTAAACCCTAAACCCTGCCCCTTTCAAATAATCATAGCTTACATGCTGCAGTCAGAGGGTCAATCTGTATTAGTCTTTCTTAAACTGTTATGCCTTGAACCTTAACTTGTTGTCTAAAGCTTTCACCTTGCAGAGTTCATAAACATATGCTTACATTAGCTTTTCATTCATCATAGTTCCTACAATCCAGACTGAAGTTTTGGTGTCAATTTTGTTGTCACTTGAGGTGATCCCAGAAGGCATAAGAGCATCTCCAGCAGTGCTCAGTATGTGACCCTGCAAAAATATTTCTCACAACCAAGTTTTAGTTATTTACTTTTTCCATCCCCACCCATAAAACTAAAACTGGGACTGCAAATGGGTGGGAGACTTCTAATAGCAACCCACCTGAACCAATCAAATTATCTAGCCAATCACCAGCAGGTGTTAGGCTGCACTGTGCCTTTTACCAGCCTCAGCAAACTGTGCAAAAATTCTAGGTCAAAACCATTTTGATGAGATATACCAGCATGTTTTTAGTTTTCTTCATCCGATTTTAATTTGCAAGGTCACATACTGAGCACTGGTGTAGTTGCTCATCTCACTATTGAGACAACTCAGGGGCTGAGACTGCTTAGGTTTGTAAATCATTAGGATAGAGGGTGTTGTCACTTGATGTGCATAGAAACTTGCAATATGCAGGTGTGGGACATGGCAGCACATATTAGATCAATGTCTGGAGGTGTTCCAGATGGTCCAGGTCCCTGTACAACTGTACATCAGGCTCCTCTCCAAATCTTCACGGGCCATAAAGATGAAGGCTTTGCCCTTGACTGGAGCCCTGTAACTGCTGGCTGTCTCCTGTCTGGTTAATTAGCCTGTCTCATTCAATTTGAATGGACTCTCAACACATTGCACTCTATGCAAACAGTTCCGATTCTTTACTCAACAGTTCCTTGATTAATTCCTGGCAGTTTTATTTTAGTTTGTGTACCCTTGTTGCTCCATCAGGGGTGGTAGAAATTCACAACATTTTTCTTGTTTCCCACAGGGGATTGCAAAAATGCAATTCATCTATGAGAACCTACAACAGGTGGCAAATGGGTAGTTGAGAATAAGCCATTTCAGGGTCATTCTGCCAGTGTTGAGGATTTGCAGGTACCATTTCTTCAGAACTCTCTCATCTGGCAGCAATGTAACTTGCACTGTGTAAGCCAAGAAGTAAGACAATTGCACTAGAGGATGTTCTGACTTTGTTACTTTCCTGTGATTGGATCTTGTTCTTTTGTAGGCTGTGGTTGCTTTGTGTTCATTTGTGAATGTTGTTTGCCTTCAATATAGTGGAGTCCTACAGAGGCCGATGTGTTTGCATCATGTTCTGTGGATGGAACCCTACGGATATGGGACACGCGTCATCGTGAGCAATCGGCCATCTCCATCAAGGCCCATGATGCTGATGTTAATGTCATTTCTTGGAATAGGTAGAACTGATTTTCCTTGCATTTCTTTTCAATTCATCCTTGATGTATCTGCCTTATGTGGTTGATAATGTTTGAGTATATCTTGTGCGCTTTTGTTTTAGTATATGAAGAGTGTCAACTCTATTGTATGTGCAAATAGTATAGTAAATGGTTCACAATCTTCAGCAAATACATTGAATACTTGTGTTGCAGTAGCACCTTCATTGGTGCTTACTGACCACCACATGTGATGGTGCATGCTTGCAGGTTAGCAAGCTGTATGATTGCATCGGGTTGTGATGATGGAACTTTCCGTATTTGGGATCTAAGGTCACTCAAGGTCTGCTTACTACCTGAGCATCTTTCTCTTCTGGTATTGATCTCAATGGGTGAATTTACATGCACCACTGAGGCAGTGTTGCAGAAAATGGTGTAAGTGCTTTTTTGGACAGCCCAAAAAATAGAGAATATGTTCATATGTCAAAAACAGAACGTGCAAAAATTTAATGGATTCTACTAATGAAGCATATGTGGTGCCCCCAATGTGCCTCCATGTGGTTTGGCTTTTTTGTTTTTACTGTTTCAGTAGGTACCTGATAACGTTCATGGTTTTCAGTTTAGGGTTTGCTGCTGGCATAGGCAAGGTTTGGACCACCTCTAGGCTAAGTCTAGTTGAGTATCTCTTTCTTTCCATTTTTATACACTGGCCCTGAGAACACAAAATATACACATACTCAGGCTGCCGACCAGCATATTCTGTAACCCTGCATTGAGGCTGAGGAAGCATTATTGCCACTGTGTGAATTTGCAGGAAGATGCATTTGTGGCTCATTTTAAGTACCATACGGGTGCAATAACATCCATTGAATGGAGCCCATATGAAGCATCTACCCTTTCTGTCACATCTGCTGATCACCAATTGACGTATGAATACTTGCCCCTGTAAATTGTTGTGAAGTTATCTCAATTGTTCAGAGCTATTTGATACATAATATGAGTTACGCTTGAGAATCTCGTGGGTTTTGAAAATCAATGGTTTCATGAACACAGGATTTGGGATCTCTCACTGGAGCGGGATGCTGAAGAGGAGGCAGAGTACCAAGCCCTCCTTAAACAACAAGCAGAGCCCCCTGCTGACTTGCCTCCCCAACTCCTGTTTGTTCACCAGGTAAGAACTTGCTCTCCCCCAATTTATGCTGACGGGATTATAACTGAGAGCCTTCTGTTAGTAGAAATTGCAGACATTGACATACTGTAATAGGCTGCACCAAGAAGACCCAAGAAGGTTTTGGACACCTTTCATCCAAGTTCAGGATCATGAAATCCAGAGTTTAATCACTGGAAGAGGCTATCTTGGCTTGGCAGAATGTATACTATGATGTCAGTCTATGTGAGGACAGAAAAAGTTGAAAAACTTTTTGGGGTTTTGGGTGCTGAGGAGGCATGGGTTCATTCAATGTCTGCTCTGACTTGCAGGGACAAAAAGATTTGAAAGAGGGCCATTGGCATCCACAAATAAAAGACTTGTTAATTGCAAGCTGAATGTTATCATTTTGGAATTTGTATTTGTCAACCCTAAATTCATCAGATGTCAGATTGGGCTCCTTAAGCTGTATGAAGGAGCTCTGGAAGCAAGCAAGGATAAGTTCCTCCTCACCAAGGCTGCTCCTGGTTTCATGAGTCATGTGCTATGATGATATGGAATCATCGCAGGTTGGATAGTCAGACCTGTCACAGCAGTCTAAGAAATCCAGTTTCCTCCAACTTCTTTTTAGCCTCCAGATTTGAATTGTCAAGGGGGGTGGGGCTTATGCCCTGCCTTTGTCATTACAAGAAGTAAAGTCACTGAAAGAGAAACTTGGGAAAGTAAAATTTCAACAAGGATTATCATAATCAAGTATCAGATAATTTAGGTTTAGGCAGGCATGGAAATTGAAACTTTTATGGCAGTCCCTTTTGAGAAAGGAGATTTAACTGTCTCTCCAGTGAACACCAAAGTCCAACAATTTGTTGACTCATATCAAGACCTATCCAGCAGAACAAAACTATGCTCATAAATGTTCTTGGCTGTCATCCACCATGTGTTCTGGTTAATAGTACTAGATCTGTGTGAAGGGTATGTGGTGTTGAGGTAAATAAACCTTCTTACATACTCTATTGTTGGATATTCAGTGTCAAATTCCTACATGTTTTAGAGTTGGTCATTCACAAATTGTATTTGGCAAGACTGGTGTGCATATCTGATCCCTGCATTCCTAACTCTTTTGTTGGATATATTGGTGATATGTGATAACATGACAAGATAATGTGAGGTGGTTTGGTGTGTCGGTATAGCATTGGATAGTGGACGGACAAATTCAAATGTCTAATCTGTGGAATGGCTCTAAGAAAGCACTTGGAGAACTTTGAACTCTGTTTCATTAGCTGCCCACCTTTCTTTGCACTTGATTCTTCCTACTAGTGAGTTACTTGGGAATAGGTAAGCACCTGTGTAAGAAAATCCCAAGAAAGTAAGAATGGATGATGAATGAACACACAGACCATACACAGTAACTTGTGCACTCAAGCTGCTTACCATACGGAACTGATTGCACATCAAAGCTTATGGGCCCAAGAAAAGCAGGAATGGACTAAGAATGAGCACCGAGACTATTCATGGCAGTCTCTGCACTTGAGCTAGTTACTGGACATAACTGATTGTACATGAGTGTCAAGTTACAGGTTATAAGAAGCAGAAGATGGTGAGTTATGAGGTTCACAGCCTACCAGTGACTAGGAATGTGCAAAAAGATATTAGGGAAGTACAGAAATTTTGGGAGGCAGCAAAATATCTTATATAACTGCAGAGCTCTTGTCCAATGTGTGCTGCCATGTTAGCGAGACACTCCATACAACAGGTCATGAGGTAAGAAGTAATAGCTGAATTGCATATTGTGAAAACTATGATATGGCATCATGCTACTCACACAAGAGAGACCAGATTATTGAGGAGAAGAGTATTTGGATCTAAAATCCACCACCTTCTTTCTGACAGCTACCAGAGTTGGGATGGCAGTTCTCAACACAATCATGTTATGTTGCCCACCTCCCCACCCCCAGACAACAAACCAAGAGACCAGATTCCCAAACTGCTTTGTGGATAGAAAGAAGAGGTCCCCCCATGGTACATGCCAACTGGAAATTTTACAAGACAGAATAGACAGTGGCCGGTTTGCCGTGTGACAAAATTCTTATGATGAGTTCAAGTATAATGGTAGCTGGAGGATTACAAATTGGTTTAGTGAAGATCTTCAATGGATAATAAGTAAACTTATGCATTGTGTTGTGGTGCTTGCTAGTGTTAATGATACTCACTCACATGCATCTTTAATTGCACAACTTGCGGGTAACGTCCATCATGGGTAGTCTATCTACCATGAATCCTCTTTTTTTTATCAGCAAAATTTTACCAACATGTGAAATTGAAAATCCAAGATTACAAAATGAAGCGATTTTCGAGGTTTTCAATTGCTAGAAGTGAGGGAACAAAATAGTAGATAGTTTAATATTTGATTCAATGTGCAGTGAAAAACTAAAAAGGTTAATTAAGGTTTTGTACTTCATATATGGTTTATACCCATATTTGGCTAAATCTTCCTTGGGATGATCCCACTTTCCCTACATCTTCCTATGGATGATTACCACTTTGGCTAAAAACAAAATTTCCTAAAAAAACACTGCTATGTACCATGGGTGTTTTTTACAGAAAAATGAAATCAGACGCTCATTTGTTGTACCTATATTGAGTGGCCAGATTCTTCATGTGGGTGATCTTGATAATGCTGCCATGGAATAAAACACCTACTATAAGTTCAGTACCTGTTTGTCCCTCACATACATAAATTATTCACTACCCTCTTGGATAATCATATATATATAGGAACAAAAAATTTCTTTGACAATCATTGCAAGAGTGTTTGTTGTAGTTGTTGATTCCTTGTATGAATATTCTCAATGAAAAAAATTGCTAGACAATCTTAGACGTTTTTTATGACATTTTGATAGCAACACTCTCCTGTGTTGGATCTTGTTGGGATTTTTTTTTTTCTATGGAATAGTTTGTCCATCAAGCCTTTTTGAGTAATTTATGTGCATGCAATGACAGATACCCTGAACGAAGTGACCACAAGGAGTGGTGCCTCAATGAACTGATCACAAGCTGAGCTCTGATGCTCTGATTGACTTCAAGTTGAAGCAAAAGAAGTTGGGCGGTGTTTCCCTGAGTTGGGCATCAATAATCAGAGTTGATCATGTCTCAACAAGGCCCATGAAGCCTTTTTTTTTCTCGCTTGTCTCGAACTCTCAGTGTCTTTCACCAGATCAATATAGACAAACATACCTTGACATGTACCTGGAGTTTAAGAGATACCATAGTACCTCGGCAGCTTTGACATTAATTATTGTTTTCAGAAGTGTTGAAATTTTCACACCAAAAATAATAATCCCGAGAACAAAATTTTGTGAAGGAAAATATTGAACTTTGGGAATATTTTTTTTATTATTAAATGAAAAATTCAAAAATTATTAATTATTCAACAGATCTCATGTGTTGAAGTTGCGAAGGTACTGGGATTCCGGGAGGGGGAGTAATAATAATAGTAATAATAATAATAATATAATCAATCAATCAATCAATCTTCCAAGGGACCAGGGACAACCTCCATGGTTACCCTACAGCTCTATGGGCACTTGAAGTCTAGACTCTAGAAGTCCAAAACTGCATGGAAAAGTACATTATCTGCAGTTAGTTGGTATGGTGGCTTTTCCTGTAGGCCCCATGGCCTTTGAAGCACATTCAAGCTTTGTTGGCCTTCAGTGAGGCAGGTTCTGGTCTGTCATACTTGGTTGGCACAGTGCTCTGCCACTCCAGGACACAAAACAGACTCACAAACACCTACCCAATTGTTTGAGAAGATTCACAGGGAGAAGTAAAGCCAAAGGGGGGCAGGCTTTAGTGGAATAATGGCCTTGCATAAGGTTTCATCCTGTTTTATAAGCCCTTACCCATTGTAAAGCACAAGGTGAATGATATCATAAACCTAGACATGCATAGATCACGAGGTGATAGGAGTGGGAGGTGCCTTCTTGTAGGCATAAGGTGCTAGGCGTAAGGTGCCTCCTCTTTTTGAGGTAGTGTTATTCATCTGTATAAGGTGCTCTCCATATACTGTCAGAAATTTTCCCAGTGTGCTTTACAAGTTATGAGCTTGTGGGAGGCTCTTGTTAGGTTGAATCCATACCGATTCCTAGATGGAACTATAATGCATTTTGTGCACAGAATGGATGTGAATTTCCACCTTTTTTTTAACAACGAGAGCTCCATATACTCTCAGAACATGGGAGAAACAACCAAATCAGCAATGATTGTTTTTGCTTAAGCAACAATTTTCGACTTATACACAATAACAAACTCTTTTTAAGTCTCTCGGTACCCTACTACCTTGGCAGCTTCGACACTAATTAAATGTTAAAATTTTCAGAAATTATTATTTTCACATAACAAAGATTTGTGAAGGAATCTATTGGATTTTCAAAAATAGTTTAGTTTTCAAAATGAAAATTTAAAACTTTATATTAATTATTCAACAGACATGTGCCAAAGCTGCCAATGTACTATAGTATGTATGGCAATGTTGGTTTGCATCATACAGCTATGAACCAGTAAAGCATTGCTGATCAATATATATATATATATTTCGGTTTTTCTTCAGTTCAGCTTGGATGGGATTCTGTTCACTATTCTCATCAAATAAAGGCAAAACTATACAAGCTGTTTGTAGCATCAAGAGAAGTATTGGACATGCTGCAAAACTCTAGAAACTATAATTATCCATCCACAACATGTGGATGAATGATGTAGTGGGATTCTGAGAAGAGCCCAGGAATTTTTTGGTCTTTTTAATTATATATTTGAAATTCCTAGGTGCAAATGTGAAAATGCATATAATTAAGTATTTGAAATAATTCTTGATTATTAGTCAAGGATACTTGGAATGATATATTTGTATTCTTATTAGCATCGGATGCCAAGTTAGTCAACCACTTTCACAAGTATATATGTGAACCTTATTTATCGAAAGTATGGTGACCCTTTTAATGTAAAATTGTGTTTCACTTATTTTGGTGAAAATTCTTAAAGGTAAATTCAAAGGTGCCAATTCACTCTTTTTGGAAGAAAGCATTTGGATTAGCACTTAGCACCCACAAGCCCTTTCTTACAAAGCCATTAGGGCCCAATTTTTAAGGTGAATCTGAAGGTGCCAATTGGCCCTTTTCAGAAGAAAGCATTTGGGTTAGCACTTAGCACTCACAAGCCTTTTCTTATAAAGTCATTAGGGCCCAATTTTTAGGGTGAATCCGAAGCTGCCAATTCACCCTTTTTGGAAGAAAGCATTTGGGTTCACACTTAGCACTCACAAGCCTTTTCTTACAAAGCCATTAGGGCCCAATATTTAAGGTCAATCCCAAGGTGCCAATTTGCTCTTTTTGGAAGAAAGTATTGGGGATAGCATTAGCATTCACAAGCCCTTTCTTACAAAGCCAATAGGGCCCATTGTTGCATAGTACATTCTCAATTAGGTAGTGTTCTCTTTCTAGATAGGATAACCATTGATGCATAATTTTGAAGCTCTTTGCTCACTTTTTGGTCATTTTGAAATCATGTCAATGCAACTACTATTTATCCTGTATGGCCCATGAAGTTCATCATGAATGGTTTGGTTCCCAGACCAAAAGAGGATTCTATTCTCCAGATATAATCCTCAAAATCTGACTAGGAAAAGCTATGTCATCTATACTTGGATAGGATATATTGTTGGTACTCATGAGTATAAGGACTGGTATGTAAACTTTGGGTGGAAACACCTAGTAGACAAAGGTTTTTTTCTTTTTCCTTTTCCTTGTTCCAGTTGGATTTTGTGCTGAATGGAATATCTTAGAAGAAAAGTATGAAGATACTATTAAAGTTTCCAGTTACTTTTTTTTTGGTGTGCATGGATGGTTCACATTGTCACATACACATAAATTTCCGAATGGAATCAACCCATTTTTTTGTTGGCTATATATAGCCAGAAAGCTATATTAAAAATTAAAAGTCTTGAAATTGAGTTTTTTTTTAGATTTTCAATAGCCAGATTACACTTTCCTTCAATTTGTTGGAAGTTTGGTTCATAAGTTGTACCTTGTAACTTAAATGTTATGGCATGGACATGTTCTACAAGTATTTGGTTGGCATCAAAAAGTTTCATTTTGCTGGGCTGTTGGAAGAGCATCTTGGGAGTAACCATTATTTTTGTCGTTTCGTACCATGATATTTTGCTCTAGGGGTATGGAAGGATGCCCTAGGGCTTGTTGCAATAGGCTTGATTCTGATGGATTTCTTTCACGTTGGCCAACCTACTTAATCCTCAGATTAATCCATAATATATGTTTGAGAATTTAAATCAATAATAATAATAATAAGAGAACCTAAAATTATGTACTGATCTTAATCCTTGGATTATTTCATAATATGTTTGAGGATTTAAATAAATAATAATGATAAAAAATAATAAGGGAACCTCAAAGTATTACTTGATCTTTGAAAGAAGACAAATCTACATACTTGATGTATTCATTCCGTGAATTGCTTTCTTGCTAAGAGCAAAAGGGCAAATTTGTATTATGTAAAGCACTTGGAGAAAGTTCCTAGTGTATTTGGAAGGTACCTTATGTCCATGAACACCCCCTCTTAGAAAAGAGCAAGGATATTATGCCTACTCATTCAAAGTGGGAAGGAAATTATTTCTATTTATAGGTGCTAGATCATGAACCTAAACATACATAGATTACAAAGGCATAAAGGGGGAGGGACCTTACACCTATAAGTAGGTATAATTTCCCTCCCATTTTTAAAAAGTAGGTGTTAAATTGAGGACAAATGGTAGTTCATTTTTGGTAAATATAACATTCTATACAAGTTTCAAATAAGTCAATAGAGAACATTTGAATGTTCACGGTTGTTACTTTGTAAAATTTCATTTATTGTAATAATTGATTACTAAATATTCACCCCTTTACAAAATTCTCCCGAACCTAGGTCAAGACAAGGACTTACATCAAAACGTGTTGATGTCATTTTTTATAGGTGCAACTTGGATCTAGGGGAAATTATTCTTTGTATATTTTATGGAACATGTGAAAAGGAGAGTATTTTTGGGTATGCTATGAAGTAATATATATTTTTAGTTATTAAATTTAAAATATTCTAGATATATATTACAAAATTAAATTCCAAACACCATATTCATATTTAAGTAAATTATAAGTTTTACATTATTTTTACATAAGTTGCCCCCGATATATTTTTGCACGTAATTTGGAAAAAATGGAACTAATGTCACTTGGAATTTGGATGCCCTAAAAGAAAAACCCATAAATTCCACAAGAATAAAGCCCGACTAAAGATTTATTCAACATGCACTTTTGTCAAAAAATAAAATCAAAAGATAAATGAAAAATCCATTTCAAAGGGACTTTTGAAAATAAGGTCTGCTCTTGACCATTTAAAAGTTCACAACTAAACTTTTGCTAAGTTTTCAAGAGGTGGCTTATATATATGAGTTTGTTAATTCATAATGTCACATGTAGTTAGTTGTTATAAATCACATGCAATGAAAATCATTATCAACACTTCAAATTTTTTAACATTTAAATTCAGCAACCAAACCATGATTTTGAACTTCAAAAGTTTGATTTTATTAAAGTGAACGTATTTTTTCCCCAAAAAAATAGACATATGTTGTCATAATGAAGTTGATAATATAAAATAAATTCGATATATTAGAGGTTATAATCTTTTCCATATGCTTTTACATGATGTGTACTTAGCATAATCATCATTATGAAGTCAAAAATGAATCACTATACCTTACAATCACCTTTGAACAAAAATAAGATTGAGAAAACAACTACGAATGGAAACATGAAGTAACAACTTATATTGTAGAATACAAATAGAAGTGTATAAAGGTCTTTATAAGATGATCTAGCCGAAGGATGTGAGCAAGAAAAGCAATGTTCCATCCAAAGGAAATACACAAATGTTTCCAAACCCATTAATTGTACATGATGTAATTTATCCTTTGAGAAACTTTTGGTGAGAATCTTTACTACCATGTCAAAGGTTGGACAATATAATAATATAACCAAATTGTTTCAATGGATGCACATGAAAGTGCAATGTATTCATTTAGTGGAGGATAATGCAATGGAACGTTGATTTTGGCTAACATGGTTGCTAACACATTGACCCATGTTAAAACAATATAAAAATGTGAACCATTGACTATCTAAACTACCAACCCAATTTATGTATGAATATCCATGTAAAGTAAAATTGTTTTGTTATTTATCATACAATAAACTCATTCCAAGGTGCTTTTGAAGTAACACAAAATTTGTTTAACAAAAATCAAATGTTTTTTGTTAGGGAGATCTAAATATTGGGCAATTATAATTGCAAAGAAAGATAGGTCAAGCCGAGTCTATAGAAAAAGGTACACAAGGAGCCCAACAAAGGCCAAATATAAGGAACATGTTGCATATATTATTATTTTTCAAGAGTTGTTGGACAATCCTTTTTGCTCAATTTAATACTTGGTTCCAAAGGGGTGGAAAATGGGTGAAAAAATTCCATTGTGAATTTGAAAAAGACATATCATTGTTGATATATTTTAAATGAAACCTTGAACACGATCATAAACAACTTCTAGGCCCATAATTAGAGTGCATTGTTAGAGATAATTTTAAGCATGAATTAATAATTAGGTTTATTAATATATTCAAGAAATTTTGTTGTTACTCTATTTGTGTCTTAATTTGTTAGCAAAGATACCATGTACCTAAACTAACTAAAACAATTCTACCATACATCTTCAATTTACAAAACGATACAAGAACCATGAAAACAAATAAATGAGAAAAAATATATATCTCCATTATTTTTCAAGATTATTTTTCTTTGTTTATTATCATTTTTCCCATAACAAAGATTTTTTTTTCTTTATTCTCTATTCTACATAAACACCTTCAATGTATTTATTGAATGTCTCCTTGCTTTCATTCAATAAATACTCAAAAAAAGTTCTTCCAAAAGAATGAACAACAATTTTTTTTAATTTCCTCATTAAATAATACATAGATAGTTGTGACTATCTAACTAATCCATATTGGCAAATCAACTTATTATAGTCATGTAGGTGAATTAACAACTTGCCAAACTAGTTTTCTATTATGTTTACTCGAATTGTTATGATAAGTTGACTTGCTTTTCTATTGTGTCTAATCTTCTTACTCTAGCTTGTCAACTTACCAACTAGTAAATTCAATGCTCTTATTTCTTTTCTTTACATTATCCCCCTCTTAGCTATTATAGTGTCCTCACATATCAACTATCTATTGGCTACCATAAAATTGAAGTGGTGTAAAGAAATTGTTGATTTTGTTATATGTAGATTTTGCTCCATCTTTCATTGTAAAGATGAGTTGTCATTGTAAATATTTCTCACCTATAACCTTCTTCAAAGGATACAATATGCATTGCTAGTAGTGTGTGAATTTGCCAATCTGAGGTCATTTTGCCAACTTCTTTACACATGTTGGGCATGCAAGTGGTTGCTTGAAGCAACAAATGATCTAACCTCATATGTGCATTTCCAACTTGTGGTTGGGTATAGTCATAATTGGTCCTCCAATATATGGCTGCCATTGCTTTTTCTCGTAAATCAATTAGATGTCCTGATTCTTGACATTGCTTTATCATTACATAAGAACATTTGTAGTTTTGTTAGCCACATGGGCCAATGAATCATCCATTCATGTCACTGTGAAAGTTGGTCATTTAGACAAAACAATCTAATGCCAATAATAATAGCTTTGATAGTCAATTTCCAACTCATAGTAGTATACCAAATCATAGATACTTAGGCATCCTATTGCAAACTCAGAAACTCCATAGCCACAAGGCTCGTGGTACTAAATATAACAACAAATAATGTTATAAGGTAAGTACTTCCTCCATTTTAAATGGCCTATCTTCCATATAGTTAAGAATTGTTTATTGGTGACATGCATCATGATCAGTGATGGTGCAATATGATTTTGAAATATACATGAAATCGATGTATCAAATAAATGCTTCAAGATTTGGTAGTAAGGGATATAAATATTCCATTTCCAACAACATGTGGATTGTGTCAATTCATGAGCATGGCTTGATGCTTGCATGTTTTATTAAAGTTGGGGAATCAATTTGAGGTGCTACCAATTTGTAAATAAGTTTGTAATTCCTTGTGTCTATCCAGTCTATTTCCATTCATGTCATTTTGTCTTTATATTCTCTTTTAGTATTTTACAATACTGCTTTAGTTTTTTTTTTCCTTTTCTAATAAGTATTATTTCATTTTCATCAAACATCCACTAATTATTTTCCCTTGTTCTTAATGTCTTCCTTATATATATATAAATTCATTGTTTCCTTTTAATTCTTGTATTTTCACATAGGTAGCATCCAAGGCATTGACATACCCCTTGGTATGATCAAAATGTCATTTCATCATCTCAACAAGTGCATCTTCAAGTGTTGCATGAATATCTTCATGCAACTATGGAACAAGTTGTTCATAGAGGATCAATCACATTTACCTAGTTTTTTGTATCAATTTTTTCCCATTTTGTGGTAGTTTACAATGCCTTCAAAATTTTCTCCAAATTATACAATTGATTCCCATAGCTTGAAGTTCTTTTTGCCATGCTTGTTTTTTTCCACCATTAACTTCTAATCTTCATTGTAAGCTATGTGAATATGCTCCAATGTTGCCTCCAAGTTATTGGTCATCTCATCTTGATTTTGCAAAACCTCCTGAAAACCTTTGAGCTCTTGATATAATGATTATTTTTCTACCGATTTCATGTCTTTAGTATAAAACTTTACATCTACCTGTACAATGATTTCAAGTTGAGTTTTTTGAACTTTTTGTTTTTTTGCCTCCACCAAAACTTGAGATTCCTCCAATTTCTTTTGCAAATTTTCACAACACATATCCAATTCTAAAATCTCTTATCATTTTTCCAAAAAAAATCTTATTTGCAACCTTGAGCATTCCTTCCATCTTTTGATGATTCAAATCCTTTTATGTCATGTTTGCTTTAGTTTGAGTGCATTTTTCCCTTGAGGCAATTAAAGCCAATTGGTCTTACCGATGGGCTTCCTTTAAGAATTGAACATGTTCAGTCTTATTGTCGACATTCCCTATTATGAGTTATTTGTATTGTTTTTAGGAATTTTTTAGCAATATCTTCTAATTCCTACTATTTGTTTGTTTGTTTGTTTCTTTCTTCATCTACAATCGTCTTCTATAATACAACTACTTCCTTCTTCTAATCACCTTGTGTTGTCACAATGCATCCAATGCAAGTTGATATACAACAACACATCTTGGGTGTTGTGATTGGTTTGAAAAATGACTATTGTTTTTTAAACTATATTTATAACTACTTGGTCACAAATATTACTATGTA
>Ga0209208_10003733_pt1 | contig 21783 bp, 10 predicted proteins | sample S1TSphfallax_3_FD_187694 | JGI IMG/M metagenome (GOLD analysis project Ga0209208, IMG submission 187694) | Host-associated microbial communities from peat moss isolated from Minnesota, USA - S1T2_Fd - Sphagnum fallax MG (SPAdes) (version 2) | ecosystem: Host-associated > Plants > Peat moss >...
AAATTCAATTAATATGCCACATGGCAAATTTCTATTGCACCACGTGTCACAATCTAAACCATCCAAATATAAAAATTAAACGTCTTGGATTATTTCAAAATAATAAAGATATATTTTTAATTATTAAGAGTTGGGACAGGTGGCAACACATAATTTGTTCCCTTGTTCACCAAAAAAGTCTCATCCTAGTTGCAAGCAACAATACGTATATGATAAGTCAAAGGATGAAGGCGTATTTTGTTGACTTTTTCTTTCATCCAAAATTCGTTGTCGTTTGTGATTACTGTTGTTTGCGACTTGTCTAACACGACTATTAAGATTTTAGTTGCAAATGTCGCTTGTAACTAAAAATTAGTCGCAGAGACTAGTTGCAAAATGGCCATTTTCTACTAATGCAAACACAAAAATACCTTCACAAATTAACATCGATGTTTTGTGTTGTTGCAAAGTATTTCGTATCATTCCCATAGTGACAATGCATAAATAAAAATGTAATCTTGATTGGAACACTATGGTCAAAATTGTTAATAGTAGGTGTTTGTAAACTATTAGCCAATTTCAATAATCTTTCATAGTACATTTATATTCTTTTTGTGGATTCATGTTTCAGGTTCTTCATATGTAACTAAACATGTTCATCATTCAATACTATTTGATAATGTCTACAAAAGGGTTGTTTTAAATATGCAAATCTACAATTGGGATTATCTTGCACAAAATTGTTACACCAATTAAATGTGTTATTTCTCAATGTAAAATTGAACAAATTGGTTATTTTTTCATCTACCGTTTTATTGTTAGCTTTGATAGTGGCCTTGAATATTCATACATGAACATTTGGATCAAAGTTTTTTTTATATTCAAGATAGTTCAGTGGTTTCGTGAAAGGCCTAGAATAGGGTATTACAATTTGTACATGGTTACTATTGTAACACCTCATAGGGGTTCTAGATGATCTCCTCTTAAGTCTGGTGGTACAAATTTAGTAGTAATTATACTGTGGAAAGGTGTTATTGATAGTAAATTCATCGGTATTTCTACATTAGGGTCTACTACTATAGGTTTTATGGCACCAAAACTAAGAGGTAATACTTTAAAACCATTATAATGGTTTGCTTCTAAGGCTTCAATAGGCTTTGTATTGATTTTATTGTAGAAAGAATTACTTTCAACTAGTTTTATAAGGATTCCATCATTCCTTACAAATATTGGATATCTAGTCAAAGTTACAAGCATATATGTGGTTGGGTGTACAACCATCATAAGAACTACCGGCATCCCTTCAATAATCATTAATAATCATTGTAAGAAACTATGGTACTAGTATTCCATGAATTTGTATGCCACTATAATTTAACACTATGGGATCTGGCAGTGCTCTATTCCTTGCTACGTGCACATATTTTGTACTTTTGAAAATTACAAGTCTTGTGTGGTTTTAGAGCAGGATGGTGGGCAATCATCCTTACTATTTTTGGCGTGGAATGACATGGCTTAATGAGTCAGGGTATTATACCCTCTAAAAATGTCCTCCGTACATCACCTTGTTTAATAATGTTGCATAAATTTATGTAAATTTGTAATTGTGTTGATGGAATAGCTAATGGATTGTGGTCATCTTTTGGATTCTAATGATTATGTACTTGAATGTGCAAATTATTGATCATTGCATCTTGTACGTCATGTTCAATAAATGAACAATTTATGAGTGAATGATCTTCCTCTTTTTAGAAACCATAGCAAATGACAATGACTTGCAATGTCGGTTTATGTTTTGACCAAATCTACTCTAAACTTGTTCTCTTGGTAATAATTGATGTTGATGGCTAGGTCTAATATTGGATTCATTGGTTTGTAATATAATCACCTAATCTGCCTGTCGTATTTCAATACCAACCATAATTATTGGTGGAATGTTATGTTCAACTCTATGTTCCTTCCTATATATTTTGATACATTGTTTCAATTACAAAAACCTATTCCTCCAAATCTTCAATCTGCTATACAATTTTGACGTATTGTGGTAACATTTGTTAAACTTCATCATTGTCCAAGTCTTCATCCCATTCTTCATGATGATGTTGGTATTGAAGTGAAACAAATCACTAAGTAGAACCTTTGTCTATGGATATTGTCTTCATTCCTCCTCGTACTTCTTTATATGTATGTAATATTTATTGGATCTATACAAAGGGCCATGTCTTTGGGTTAACAAACTCATCTTTGTTCTTTTTCATTCCTTTTGTTGTAGATCTATAGGGGGGAACCTTGAATGCATTGTTTCCCGATCCCTCTAGTTCAATTTCCAAAGGTTCTACCTTCATTAGTAACCTCACTTGGACATTAGGTCACCTCATTGTTTTATCAGTGAACGCTTCCCAAGGTTCCATAACCACTGTAGATGACATTTTACACCCTACAAGCCACTCCTCTATCCTAGGTATTCTTGGCATGGTATATTGTACTATTTTTAGAGTATGAAACTTCACTACATCATTTGAAAACAACAATTCTCCCTCTACTACATTTTCATCTTCATTCTACTACATGGCTACTTGGTCTAATTGTCTCTACAAACTTTAGGTTATTATTTTATTTATGTTTTTCACCATTCTACTACTTGTCCTTGGGGAAAAAGAAATTGCCACATATTTAAATCTTTACAATAGTTGTTTGTTCATATTTAATTCCTCACCAATTTTAGATCTATAGTTTAGAGAATAAAAAAAATTATTCGCAATAACCTTTCTATACTTACTACCACATAATAAAACCAAAGCAATTCATACAGCTCAAAAATTATACCCCAAATTCATCCCCAATATGGTCACCAAATGTAAATCCTAATATTTTAATTACAATATTCTATTCTTGTACATATTTAGGTCCAATTATACAAAATTTATACTAAAAATCCATACATAATCCAAAATGTTTCAACAACCAAATTCCTCATAGTGCAAGTATTTGCACAATTATGAATATGTCATAATTCTACCACAATTTACTTCTCATATTAATATAAAGGAAAAAAAGATTCAGATCATGGAAAAAATACCAAAAAAATAATCAAATATCATAGTTCATTAATTTTATGTACATCTTCAAAAAAAATTTATTTCCATAACTACTATTTTGCTCTTTATCTTCTTTATACTCCTAATATTGAAAATTTAAAAAAAATTAGTTACGAAAAAACTTCCAAAAAAATATCTAGAGCCTCCTTAATCTTCAACTTTGTTGCTTAAAACATAATTTGACTCTTCCTCAATAGTCCCAATCTCATATATCTTGTACTTACCGAACTAGTTGTGTCTAGCATGTCTTAGAATAGACATTAGAGTGCTTACTTCCTATGCTTATTTGGTTTGATTACTATAGTAAAATCTTGCCTTTAACAAAAAGTTGTGAATGTGAGAACATCCATTGCCACTCAAGTTTCCACTATTTATGCTTTGATGGGGGCACATCAACAAAATTTGAATTGAATTATGCTTTTCAAATTGGATATTCTTGGCTCTAATGTTAACATGACCCATTTACACCAAGAATGATGAAAGAACATCTTTCGAGTTTATCAAACTTAACCCACCCACCTTTTTTCTTACATAACAATCCTTCCATTTCATTCTCATCCTTGTGTTTTGCTCTTTACCAACCCATAAGTAATTACATAAGATAACTTTGCACCAAGTTGGATAGTTTTTTTGGAGCCAGCCTAAACACTCAAAAAACCAAAAGGGAGGAAACAAGGATGGAATTGATCACCAACACCTTGCCCACCAAAGAGAGGTGCATTATGTAACAATACCTCATGTTTTTCTTCAACCTCCTAACTAAGAACTCATCAATGTTTTTTTTGTCCACATCAATTCCAAAGGTGGTGCCCAAGAGTTTGGATACATCTCCTTCCGCCCACTTCCACTTGCGTAGAGCACACCATGGTGGCTTAGGTTGTTTGTATGCCTTCTAGTATCTTAAGTTATTTTCCCAATTTAATTCTAGGACGGATGTTATAATGAATTCCTCCAAAAGTTTAATCACAATCTTCACATTGTCTTTGTCACCTTTAAGTGTAAAATCCTATGTCATATGCATATTACTAGATGATTTGCTAGCTTTTCCCTCTGAAAGTTTTATTCCTTAGATTGCACCCTCCCTAGGAAAATATTGAATGTGATTTCACCATCACATTCAACACTTCCCCTATGATGAAAAAGAAATATGGCGCTAGCAGGCATCCTTGCTTAATTCTTCTTCTAATCTTGAATGTTTTTTGTCACTTTGCCATTTAAGTTGATTGCAACCTCCACATTTGCAAACAACACCTTGACCATTGTGATGAACTTGGTTGCTATTCTAATCTTTCCCATGGCTTGGAAAAGAAATTTCCATGCCATTTTGTCATAGGGCTTTAGCAAAGTCAAATTTCAAAAGGACTAATAGTTGTTTTGTTCGTTTAGCCCAATCAATTGTTTCATGTGCCAACAAAACATTATCAAGAATATATTTCAATGGCAAATATGAAGTTTGATCATGTCTATTACTTCCATACGTAATGGTTGTAGCCATAGTTACAATTACCCGATTGTCCACCTTTCTTGAATCCCTAGATGTCCACACCTAACAACTACCTTGTTTGCATAGGTGACAGAATTGAGGGTGCTTTTCCATTTCCTTTAGTTAGAGCCTTAATAGCCTAGGCTATGAACTCATTTCCTTTATCTTCAAGTTGGTCACACATGTTTTTTGAAGACCATCTTTGCATAGGTATTCAAACCATGCAATAATGTTATTCCTTCCATTGATTTCTTTATGCACAAATAACATTTTGGGCATCCTTGACATGGGATGGGGTTTACCAATCTAGTTTAGGTTTGACATTGCGAGAGGTTGAATTTATACAACATCCTCAAAGTCTTCCATCACTTTCATCTTCACCTACCCATCCTACTTTTTACAAGATCTACTGTATTATTTCTTTAATGGGACCCATATTTAATGATGCCTCAATCTCCCAATTAGAATGAATGTGAAGGGGGAGGTGTGGCATTCTTCCTCCTTCAGTTGTGTTGGTCATTGATAATCTTGACATGTGTTTATGTGATATCATTTTAGGTAGTGGGATTCGTGTTGCAAATTTCCAAAGTTGTTTCTTGTTGGTATTATATATGGTGGCTAATGCGCTCCCAAGCTCCTTGATAGATTCAAATGTGAGTCTGAGATGAAAACAACAGAAAAGTAACGAGTTGTGGCACGCTCCTTAGCTCGCAACACTTTGGGGATAGAAGGGCATGCTGGAGCTCCGAGATGGGATTAGGAAGAATGACAAGTAATCACTCACTCACATGGACCTACACAAAACCAAACAACAAGTTGGTTAGTGCATAGCTGGAGCACTTTTGGTGCTAGGACGAGCCACGAGCAAACTTGGACTTACAAGACTCACCATGGCCCGAACTTGGGGGAAGCCACCACCTTTCCCCTTATAATATATTTTTTGCTTAGCTAAGGGACCAACACCTAAATGTCATTTTGTCCCAGGACTCCCAAGTGGGAGTCCTAAAATTTCCATAGTTGGGACTCCCGCGACTTTGGGGGCTCATAACTTTGCATGTAGACCTTTAATTGAGATGAGACATGAAAAAAAGTTGTAGCCCTTGTCAAGATCTTTTCAAAGGTATGTCGCACACCACCTGCACACAAGGAAATTGGGGCAATTCTTGACTTTTAATGATTGAGAGTCAAATTGGCAATTTGACTTTCGACCCTTTTTTGGGCCATATCTTGTGTTTCAAGTGTCTAAATGGGTCATGCGAGCCCATTTCAGACATCTAAGTTCCAAGAACTTTCTAATGATATAAAGAACTCCTCAATCCATTGGGTTTTGACCCATGCAATTACTCTTTAAAGATTCGAAAGTCCACCAGGACTCTAACTCCCAAAGTAGAAACTCCCTTGAAAGTGTGAGGGTTCATTCCTTCACACTTTTTTACACTCCCAAGAGCATGAGGTGTGACTCCCAGGTTTCCCTCTTGGCCCGCAACCTTGCAAACCCTTGCCTTGGTTGCAAACCTAAGGCTAGGGTTGCGACAATGGTTGTAGGCTCACAAAATTCATTTCTCTTAGATCATTATTACAAAATGTGGGTGTAGTTCATTAGTCCTTGTTCATTAAACCAATGAATTCAATACTTTCCAACTAGTCCCCGTTTACTAAAACTAATGAATTCATTCAAAATCTAATGAAATCACTTGGCATACAAGGACATATTTGTTATAATGGGTGTGTTTTTATGTGTGGTAAGACATGTTGTGTGGGTAGTCTATGGGGGCTTCTACCATGTTGGTGTGTGATTGATGTTCAAAGGGTTGACATATGTGATGCTTTATACTACCTTTGGACAAGGTACCAATCAAAATTGATTTTGTCTCTATGCACCAAACAAACCTAGGATCTTATTTGTATAGTTGTATAATTGAGGTACCTTCAAGGTGATTCACCTTCGGCTGAGGATTTGGGGGATTAACGATGGGGTTCACATTTGCACCCTACCTATTGGTCCCTACACCTTAAAACCAAGGTGGCCATTCCTAGGGGAATTTATAAACAAAATTCCCATTTTACTATATGGCTTAAGAGGACCTTATCCTTAAATAAGGGGCTAGTTTGGATGGTAGGCATTATGTTAGGATGGTATTATGTTGTTTGGTTTGTGTGTGTTGATAACATTAATAGAAAACACCCCTATTTAAACCAAATTTATTTCAACTACACACCATTTACAACTATGTTGCGATTGGGATTTAAAAAAAACATTAACCAAAATTATGACAATTATTAATTAAGTTGACTCATTTATTATATTGGTATATAATTGAAAACATTTTTCAATAGTGTGGTCATTTGCCAAATATTCCCAACATCAACAATGTCTTCAAGTTGAATGCTCAATTATGTTGTTAAACAATGTGAAGCATGTTTCAACTAAAAACCCATTTTTGAAACATTTTTGGCATTTAAGCTTCTCTATTTGGCACATAGTCAAAACATTGATTAATGTTCAACTATTTTTATGAGACCATCAACACACGTATATGGATGATTAAATGTTTAGAGGATAGATGAAATGCAATTTTGTTTGCAACTTTGTTGTAACTATCTTTTTCAACTAGGCTAGACAACTTGTACGCAACTTCAATTTTATCTTAATATTTATTTTAAATTATGATAAAATTAAATTACATGCACATTTTATTTGTATTAATGAATTTATTTTTTCATATAAATGGTAATTTTTTTTAAAAAAAATTTGAGGAAAATTTGAAATTTAAGATAGTAACAATGTGTATGTTCAATACATATAATTTACTATTTTTATTTAAATCAAATTCGAGTTTACAACATATCAAGTAATGATACATAATTAATGCTTTTGTGGAACTTTAATGTTTATTCATTTTTTTACACATGATATCTTAATATTCTTTAAATTCATAATAAATGTTCGTTAAACATTAAACTACATGTAAATTCTATTTGTGTAAATGATTAGTTATGTATGATGCGCAAAAAAATAAAATATGGATATTAAAATTTATTAGACAATAATTTTCTTTAAAATTATGAAATATCAGTTTGTACTAATTTATGTTCAATATATGTAATTTAGTATTTATATGTAAATCAAATGTTACTTTACAACAAATCAAGTTATGATACATAATTAACATTTTTGTGGAACTTTGATGTTTATTTATTTTGATACATATGATGTTTTAATATATTCTTGAAATTATGATAAAATTCATTAATTATTAAGCTATATGTAAATGTTTATGGATAAATTTTATATATGAAGACTTTTTTGGTGCATATAAATATTAATTTCAAAATAGAATGTAATTCTGAAATGTAGGTCCACTTAATAATGTGTATGTTCAATACACATGTAGGTTATTATTTGTATGTGGATTTAATTTTTGTTTATAGTTTATCAAGTAATGATACACAATTACTATTCTAATGTTTATTCTAATGTTGTCTATTACTTCCAATTTTTAAAAATTTTACTAGCCATATCTTTTTAATATTGAACTATAATAATGATCAAAATAGTTAGTAAATATATTAATAAATTATTATGTAATTATAGAAACTAGTATTATTTTAACACTACTATATTTACATACATACATATATAATTTCATATCTATTTTATTAATTCATAGTAGTTATAACAAGTTAAGCAACAATATGAATAACAATAGTTATATACATAACCTAACCTAATTACAAGTTGCAATATCATTATTAATGTTGTTGTTGTAATTTTAGCCAATTCTTAATTATTCGTACATTATAATAACCATTGTAACCAAAATATCATTAAAAACACTATTGAATTTATATATTTCAATTTTTTTAAATGAAATATTAACAAAAAGTTTTTTAAAGTATTTTTTAAATGAATAATTATTAGTAAATAATTATTTAATATATCATTATAGCTAATTAGTAAAAATTAAAATTTAATTATCATATTATTTACTAAATGTTAATAATATATTAAGTTTTTCAATTATACAACTATACAATTAAAAATGGCTGATGAATAATTACTACAAATAATCAATGTAACCAACTAAACATAGGCTAGGTGGATTATTATTTTAGGTCCAATCCTAACTAAACTTAGACTAGTTTGTAATTTGGTTTCAACAAAATTACAACTATTTGAATTGCAATTATGTTGCAACTAAGTTAAAATTAAAATGTTTATCCCATATCATTTGGGTTCTATTTCAAAAATCCAAACTATATAAATGAGTGCATTAGGATTGGTTGAAAAACATAATAATCGTGAAAATGTAATAGCCATTTGGGATGAACCAATTCAAATCAAATAAAATTTCGCTTGTTTAAGTGCCATGTGGCATGGGTCTAGGCCTAGGCCTAACCTTAATTTAAGCCTAAATTAAATGGCCTATATTTAGGTTTAGCCTAGGTTTATAGGTTTAGACTTAACCTATGTTTAAGCTAGGTGGGTCCAATTTTTTTAAGGTGTATTAAAATCTTATCATAATGTCACTTTTTTTTTTTTTTTTAACTTTTTTTTTTTTTTTTAACCTAGTTTGTTTTTACCATGTAAAGAGACATTTATGGATGATTATGATGGACTCTATAATTGTAATGGTTTAAAATATAGTCCTTCAAAAATATTTAACAACTATTTGACTCATTATTTTTTATGGGAATCAAAATATAGGGTAAAAAATGATTATACTATAAGGACTAGGCCCTTTTCGTCTTGTGTGGTACACCTTAAAGGATTTTCACCCTTTAATTATGTGTTTACATCTTAGTTACCATAAGTCAACCAAAGTAAGTTACCTTGGAACCAGTTCCAATGTGAACAAGGTTTTGGATATTTCATGAACTTGGGATATAATGCCAAGTTTTGTGTTTTGTTGTTTTGTAGTTTTCATTTGCACATGGATTTGTGTTTTGATCTCCATTTTGTGTTTTGGGTTTGGATTCCTATGTAGTTGCAAGTGAATTTATTTTGGTTTGGATCGTAGGCATTATGTTAGAATGGTATTATGTTGTTTTGTTTATGTGTGTTGATAATGAGGGTTGTAGGTGTTAACATAGGAACACACAATATTTACCATATCGTGATATTCAATGTCATATGTGAAATCAAATCAACAACACATACATAACATTGTAATGCAAAAGATATTTAGATGTTCATCCTTTCAACTTAAAATAAAACTAGTTTATAATGTAGTGTCACTAATAAAATTAATTTATCATTAAAATGCAACATACATAACATTGATACAAAAATAAATTGCAATCAGTTATACTTGCATGTATAATGGTTTTCAAAATAAAATGCATCACATATTTGGAGTATTAAGGTTTGAATTCACCATATTTGGTTTATTACTTCATTGTTGTTGTTTTGGAATTTGCATTTTTGCATGTATTGGTTTGGATTATTAGACAACAACCAACAACACAATCATTGACATAATTATTAGCAACCTAACATAATTATACATCATATGTGCATGCTTTTCTACTAAAGATTATATATTTTCAAACAAAACCACCATTCTATTTTTGAAAAAACCTTACTTTGTATGCACAACTTCAATTTTGATGGATTCAAACATGATCAAAGTTTGGCCCTTTAACACAAGAATAACAAAAACATGTGTGTTTAAACCAACTAGTTTTATTTCAACTACCCCTTCCACCTCAAAAGTCCAAATGTTCAAACCCACAAACAAAAGCCACAACATGATTCCCATAAAAAATAATTCACCCCTCACAAATCCTTCATCATTATAATTTACACTTTACAAATCAACTTCTAAAGAAAATGGAAAATTTTTGCTCACCATTTTCTTTAATATATGTAAATAGACATTTCACAAAACATAAATCACAAACTTTCAACCTCCAAAAACAAGAATCTTCGACCTCTAAGTTTTATAAATAAACAAAAAAACTTATAACAACCTTTTGGTTCTACTTTCCCAAAAAAAAAAATTTTAAATTATGTAACACGTGATATGATAATTATATCACCAAAAACACTAAGAAATGCACAATATGTTTAGAGAAAAAACCCTTCCTTTTTAGTTTATTTAAAATAGGCATAGGTGCATGAAAATCATTGATGCAAAAGGGCAAATCTATTAACTTACTATTATGTATCACTTGATTAAGGTTTCCCCCACACATTTCATATTTTCAAATTCCAAATTCCAAATTCCAAATTGAACTCTAATTGTATATTAATTGTTCACAATGATCATTTGACTAATGTGTCCACATGGTGGCTTAATTGACATTGTTGTTTCAATTTATATGTTTATTAGATGTTAGTTGTTAAAAGGAAAAAACTATCCTTTGTAATTCATATTGAACTTTTTTATATTAAGCATATAGGTGCATGATCAACTTGAAAGAATCTACCTTTGTCAATTGACCAATTAGACGTTTAAGGTGTACAAAATTGAGGTAAATAAAGGCATATCCATATTTTCACCCCAATTGAATTTATAATCTATAATATACACACTATTTTCAATATCATTTTAAAAAGAAATTTTAAGACTTCATGAATTTTGTGGTTTAATAGGTCTATAGGATGATATGATGTTATGAATTGTGATGCAATGAAAAAATTGTAATAAAATAGTTGAAAAATAGTCACAAAATAATGAAAAAGTAATACATATATAGTGGCAACCTATACACATGAATTGACCATATCAATGGAAATCATAGTTGACAATTGATTATAAACAAGTTGAAAGTTTCATATATAATGGGTGATGAAATGCATACATGTGGCATGATCATATGTGTTAAGGCCTTACACTAGTTGTAAAGTAGTCATTAATTGGGTGCTACATTTACCTTAATCGTCACATGTTACTAAAGTGCAACTTGCGAACAAAATCAAGCATGGTCAATTGCAACTGTATTTATGGTGTGTATGTTCTATTGTATGGATGTCCATCTTGTAATTAACTTGCAAGTATAGTACAATTCTTGATTTTTTGACATGGCATTTTATTTATTAATAGGGGAATTTCCATGGGATAATTGTAACATAATTATATATTAGTTGTTTTGGAGATCTAGTTGCAAGGCAATTTAATTGTCGCGGACATAATTTTTCATAATGATCACAAACATAAATTGAGCTAACCCAATCCATAATGGTTTGAACCTTACAAGGATCTATGCAAATGCCATATCTAAATGATGAAACTCAAGAATTTCACTTCAGTTTAATGAAGTTCACATTTTTCTAATTTGGTATAAGTTCAACTTACCTAAACTTGACTAAAATAATATGTACATCATGTTCATGGTCCTCCATGTTCTTCAAAAAAATGAGGATGTCAATGATGTAATAAACCACAAAATTATCCAAGTATTCATAATAAAGATCGTTTATTAGGTCTTAGAATATGGCATGTGCATTTGTAAGGTTGAAGGGCATCATAACATACTTAAAATGGCCATAATGTGTTCAAAATGTTGTTTTCCATTTGTCACATTTTTTAATATGCACCAAATTGTACACTCCACATCACATATCAATCTTGATATACATTTAAACATGACTCAACTAATTTAATTGTCATGAATACAAAGGTAAAAGGTATTGATTCTTGGTGGTAAACCAATTCAAGGCACAATAACCAAGACATGTTTGTAAAGCACCATCCCTCTTCTTGCCAAACAAGATTGGGGCACTAGTTGGAAATTTGGAATGTCGAATGAACACATTTTTTAAATTTTCATTGATGTATTCTTGAAGTGTTATAAGTTAATTTATAACAAGTTGTAAATGGGTCCAAATTGAAGTTGTTCACCTTCTTCAAGATCAATCTTGTAATCATATAATTGATGTTTTGACAAAGTGTTAGCATTCTTCTTTTCAAACATGCCCTTATAGTATTTGTATTGAGAGGGGATTTCATCTTTATATGACCCAACATTTAGTGTGGGAAAAAACATAGATCAAGAACATATTTTTTTCCTTTTCAACATTCATGACAACTTATGCTCCTACAAGCAACGACTTGGAACATTTGGATCTAAGTTGTGTAGCACCAAAGTCCTTTTTATGGCTGAAGTTTTACATGCATCCATCCTTATGTTTGTCTTCAAATGCACAATGTACATTGTCATTAGTTTTCCACACATGTTGGTGCTAAAAGCTTCACATTATGAAGCTTCATGTTTCAATGTTTTAAAATGAAGACACCTTGTATATCAATCCATTTGTGGATTATGAAAAAAAACCCAAAATAACCCAATGACAATAAAGTTTTTTAGGGATGAAGTGACATTGATGACAATGTTCTAGTGTGTGATGCAATAGTAACCTCCAATGCCTTGGTTTCTTGTGTGACAAGTCCCAAGGAGAATCATCAATAACTTCAATTGGTATTGGTGTGTTTTGTTTCATCACTTGAGGACAACTTATGTTGCCACACCAATTCCTTGTTGGCGAAACATGCAAATGCCCCATAATCAACAAGTGCTCGAATTTCCATTGTCACAACCTTGTAGGATTTTATAATGAGTGGTATCAAGAAACATGGTGTTGGATCCAAAGACAAATTGTGACCATTTTTGTAATACGACACATTAAGGTCCATCCTCATAATCCCTATTGAGACTAGATGTCCTTGTTTTCATATCTTTTATGTTATGGGTTGGTAACAAAAACGGCATGTGCTATATATGTTGACCACATTTCTTTGGACATTCATGAACAACATGACCTCATTTTCCACAATACAAATAGACATTGTTTGCACATTGTCAATATTTCTCTTATTTTGCAAGGGGCTTAAATTTTTTATGACCAATTTGCATTAGATCATGCTTTGGTGAATTTTCCAAGGTTGGGGTGGCACACCATGTTTAAAACTGCTTTGGAGCAATGGTTTAGAGTGTTTTTCTTGGTGACATTCAAAAAGCCTATTATCACATCAAACAATTATATACAATGGATTGATTTAACGTTAAAGTGTATGGCATGGCAAGCACTACACCAAAACATGGAAAATATGATTACATAAACAACATGTGTTGTAGTCTTAAATCACATATATGACTAGCCATGATTACATGACTGTTAATCCATATGGCCCCATTGCATTTACCACTAGTTGCAAAAAATGGCGTAGTTGTAAATGCCATTTGCAACTATGTCCTCCATAACTACAGAACATTTTCAATGGACAAAATTTAATTCTAAAATATAATTATAATTTATTTTGAATAATGTCTTGTTGCCATGTGGTAGCTTAAAATAAATTCAAAAATTTATTAACCATTTATGAATGGACATGTGGTAATTTAGAATAATGAAATTATTTTTCCTACCCAATTATATGATGCCAAATGGAAATCAACTTTTAGTCCAATAATGACACTTGGGACCTAGCCTAGGCCACTTACTAAGCTAGGAGCCCTATGATAGGCACCCTAGGCTAGGTGACCTAGCCTACATGCTAGGCTAGGCAACCTAACCTAGGTTTAAAAAAACTTAAGTTATATGCTAATCATCTAACCCTCTTCCTAGGAAGGCTACCCCACTAATATTCCCCTAGGAACCTAGGAAGCATATAGGATGAAGGTAAGAGGACTTAAACCCCCCACCTCCACTTTGAGGAGCAAAGTCTTTTGCCATTACACCACCACATTTTTTATGTAACAAGTGAAGGTATCACAAAGATATAAAGAAAAAGTTTTTCTAGCCTAGATTAGCCTATGCCTCCTTAGGCTGACCTAGGCTGACTTAGGCTAACCTAAGCCACCCAACAATCTAGCCTAGGCTTCCATAGTCTATTTCAAGCAAATATAGGTCTTCTTAGGCTAAACCCAAACAATTTAGTCTACCTTGGGGCTACTTAAGCTAAACTAGGCTATTTAAGTTTAACCCAAGTAAAATTACATTATATTAAGCTATATTTGGCAATATTAAATTATATTTGGCTAAACTATTTTAGGTTATACTTGGCAAAAGTAGGTTATTTAGGTTAAACTTAACTATATTTGGCTATACTTGGACATATTACATTAAACTTGGCTATACTAAATTATACCGGTTAAACTAAACTATATTAGGCTAAATTTAACAAATGCATGTTATTTTCGGTTAAACTTGGCTATACTTGACTATATTAGGCTAAACTTGGCTATAATAACTATATTTGGCTAAACTATGTTATATTATACTAAACTCGGCAAAAGTAGGTTATCAATGTTAAACTTAGTTATATTTGGCTATATTAAACTATACTTTGTTATATTAGGCTAAACTTGATTATATTAAATGATACTTGGCTAAATTAGGTTATACTAAACTAAATTAGGTTAAACTTGGCAAAAGTATGTTATTTAGGTTAAACTTGGCTATATTTGGATAAATTAAGTTAAATTAGGTTAAATTTGGCAAAAGTAAAATATTTAGGTTAAATTTGGCTAAACTTGGTTATATTTGAATATATTAGGCTCAATTTGGCTATACTAAATTATGTTTGGTTAAACTAGGTTATATTAGGCTAAACGTGGCTATACTTGCCTAAATTAGGCTATACTTGCCTATATTAGGTTCAATTTGTTTATATAAAATTACATTTGACCAACTAGGTTATATTAGCTTAAATGTGGCAAATGTAGGTTATTTAGGTTAAACTTGGTTACATTCGGATATACTTGGTTATACTTGACTATATTAAGTTAAATTTGGTTATAATAAATTATATTTGGTTAAACTAAGATATATTATGTTAAACTTGGCAAAAGTACATTATTTAGGTTTAAATTGGCTAAACTAAGTTATACTTGGCTATATTAGGCTAAACTTAACTATAGAAAATTATACTTGGCTAAATTAAACTAAATTTGACAAAAGTAGGTTATTTAGGTTACATTTGGTTAAACCATGTTAAACTAGGTTAAATTAGGTTATATTAAGTTAAATGTGGCAAAAGTAGGGTGTTTAGATTAAACTTGGTTCAACTAAGTTATAATTGGTTAGATACTTGGTTATATTAGGTTAAATTTGGCCAAACTAACTATGTTTTATTAAATTAGGCTATACTAAGCTAAATTTGGCAAAAGTAGGTTATTTAAATTAAACTTGGTTATATTTGGCTAAACTAGGCTATATTTTGTTGTATTATATTACACTTGGTTAAACTAGGTTATATTAAGCTATATTTGGCTAAAGTAAGTTATTTATGGTAAACTTGGTTATATTAAGTTAAACTTGGCAAAAAAAATTATTTAAGTTAAACTTAGTTAAACTAAGCTATATTTGATGATACTTGGTTATATTAGGTCAAACTTGACTATATTAAACTACACTTGGATAAACTATGCTATATTAAAAATATATAAAGTTATATGAATCACATGCAATCCAATATTTGTGTATAAATTTAAGCTATGTTTATATCTCAAGTTTGGATTGCTTCAATTCATTCTTAATCCATATAACCAAGAAAATTAATTATTTTCCTTGTTGTGCTTTGATTTGTTGCAAAATTCAAAATTTTGGTAATCTCAAATGATTGTTGATGTTTAAGTAGATACACATTAAAGAAAATAAGGGAATGAAAATTGTGTTTAGGAATTTTTCAAAATAAAATCATGTTGTGTAACAAATAGACTATTATAGGGTATTAGTTCTTTAAGGTGATTGCAAAATATTGTCCCTAATAACTTTTTATGAGGAAAATACTATATAGATCTCTAAATGATAATAAAATGATTTTGAATGAGAAATTATTCTAACCATAACAAATCCTTCATAATTCCAAAAGTTGGAATTTGTGCAATTAAAGGAACATGGTATTTTGTTTCACACAACACATCCTGGTGTTCACACATGAACATGCCATGTTACATGCACCATTTTGTCCAACAAATTATGACATTGATAACTAACTCTTATATGGATGGTTGGATACATGTATTGGCCCTATTAGGATTATAGACAACCCACTAGCATGTTTGCATTTGGACCTAATTTAAAAATTGTCCACATTGCAAAATACCATTTTTTGGGGGGGTTTTGGGTTTGATTTAATTATGGATGTGTTCATAATGGTGTATTTTAAGGCCCTATGAAGCTTTTGGGTAAAATTATATATATATGGAAATAATAGTCCATTTTACAATCAAAAATGGTAATCTAAGAATACAAAAACCATTGCAATGCATGATCAATTCTTGGACACCCTAAAGAACCAACACCTTATAATGGTAAGTGATTTTAAATATTATGAACATTTGCTTCATGAATGGTTTGTTATTTCAGGGATTCCTTTGTATGGGAATGTTATTTTCTTCTCAAATCAAAGCAATTTTGGGATTTATGTCATTGGAGTCATGTGGTGTATTGTGCATGTGAAAGGACTACATCTATTTATTGATAATGGAATATTTTATTTAAATTAGGACTACATTTTTTTTGTTATTGAATTTTGTCCTTATAATACCTAATGTGCTTAGAATTTGAATGTGTAGTAGTTTGCAATTTGTTCTTAGAGGAGAGTTTGGTATTTTCAAAATTTTCTTGAAACCTTTTAGTGCTTGGTGGGATCTTAAATCACTAAAAACTAATGTGCTTTGATTAACAATATTAGGCACTTAAGTGATTACATTGTTGTAAAGGATTCAAACTATTTCATTTTGTCTTTTGAGTGTTTTGGTGTTTTAAATGATACATTGTTGTTCTTTATATACTTTTAGTGATGAATAACTAAACTAAACTAATAATTTACAAGTATAGGGTCAATAACCATGTTAAATATTTTAACTTTAATTTTGTGTAACTCAAATGTGGATGTAGTTGGAGTTTTTTATAACCTTCAAAACCAAGTATCCAAATTTTCTTATACAATTCACAACATTTTAGTCCTTTCAACCTTAGTGGGACTTGACAAGTTGGAATATGTGTTGTTGTTAAAGGTCAAAAGGTCACAAAACTATTGATTGATTTGAATGATTTTAGGTTGGATCCATGACAAGGGGATCCATGACATTTGTAGTTGTATTTGCAAGCAAGTTTGTGCCACAATTGATATCAACAAGTTCAATGTTTGTCACACAATTTATGACACCCTTTCAAATCTTTGGACTATTATTATTTGTATGAAGTTATTTGACTTGCAATGGCATAATTGAACTTGTGTAATGGGAGAATGTGAGCTCTATGGCATGTAAAGATGGTTTTTTTTGTGGTGAATATTTTCCATTTGGACCAAAAAAAAAACTACAAAATATCAAATGGATTTTTGGGTTTAGGGGGGGAAAGGGCCCAAAATCTTCACATTTCAAGGAAAAAGGTGGCACTTGCCATATTTAGAACATAGGTTCTTGTATGTTGCTAATTTATAACAGGGTTTGAAAATATTTCCATTTTTTAAAAACCTTTAACCAAATTTGGCTCAATCCTCTTATGATCATTGGTACACATACATCACAAAATTGAAAAAAAAAAACCCCTTACATACAAACTTTGAACATGTGCCTTAAAAGCATTTTTCGAAAAGCTTGTGAAATGGAGGAGCATAGGTTATGATGTTGTTGGGCATACACTTGATGGCAAAGAGAAGAAAGTTCCCAAGGTTTTTACCATGATACACCTCCTAGAAAGTTGGTTTCATACCTAAAGATGGGTTTACAATTTGTTGTGACCCATAACTTTGTATCCAAGTGTGGCAAGAGAGCCATTTTAAGATCATAATTTTGTTGGTATTGGCCATCTCAATCATTTCTTGTGTCGATTTCTTTGAAAATTACACAATGCAAGTGCAAAATGAAATCCAAAGTATGCACCAACATAACTTCCAAATAAGATTTTTTTTTTTGACTTTATGTACAAACTCAACCTTGTGCATGTACCAATAGTGACACACCCAAACTAATTAAGGACCTTCATTATTATATTTTAGATGACATTTTTCATGACTTTCTTTTTGCACAACATTATTGCATGTTACATTGACATATCTTTAAAGACTAGTGATGTTCTTCAAGTGAACATATTGTTTGGAAGGATGGTTGTTTTGGGCAAGTTAATTCAAGAACATTATAGCTTGGTATTATTATCCAAGTTTGACTACCTTTAAATCTTTGATCTTTGGATGCCAATCAATTTTATTTATTTATTCCTTTGGACATCTGAAAAGCAAGGTGCATGGAGTTGAAGTTTTATTGAAAAAGTAGCTTAGATAAGAGCAAATCAAACCTTTGGGCTACAAACTTCAAAATGTAGGACACAAGTGAAGTGGTTCAATTTTTCAAGGCAAAATCAAACAAACATGATTTTGCATATGCTACTATAAATAGACATGTCAATAAGTGGATTTGGGAGGTGAAAGTTGGTGATGTGGATAGGTCCAAAAGTTGGGAGTTTGAATAATGTGTGAATTAAAGTCCATAATTATTGTGTGAATCCAAGAATCATGTGCGCATGTTATAATATTGTTTGATTCAAATGTTTTTTGTTTTTAAAAAATATTTGGTGCAATACATGATTTTTTTTATTTACTTTTTATTTATTTATGTAATAGCACAAATATTAGGGTAGACCAACTAGTGACCAAACATTTAAGTGCTCATGGTAGGACGAATCCAAATTAAGGTAGGCTCAATTGTTTATGGTGTGAAAACAAAACTTGAACCCCTCTTCTTAATGCATTTGATACATTAACAATTGTCAAAAATGAATTGGAAATGAGAAAGTTATGGCCCCTCAAAGTAAAGGGGGTCAAGAACTCAAAAAAACAAACCATTGAACATTACCAAAGCCGGCTACCGAACACCCAAAACATTCCTTGTATGTTGTTATGTTGCTATTAAAGTTCAAAAATGATTCGTAGGACTTTGGGTGGCACTCCTATAACACTTTAAATCATTTAAAATGAATAAAAAATTTAAGAAAATTATGAGGTTTGAAAGTAAGAGGGGTCCAAAAAGAAGAAAAATAAAATGCATTTTGTAAGTTGGAAAGTTTGTTTTTCTTCTTGTTATTTTCTCATTGCTCCTTTTCTTTAATTTGCCCTTCAAAGATGATTTCTAGAACTTCAAGTAGTGGTTCCGTAACATTTTAAATCATTCAAAATGAAGCACATATGATGAAGATATAAATATGTGTTTAGTCATAGGCAAGTGATTAGTGATGCGCTAGTCTACCTTGGATCTTGGTTGAAGGCACTAATGTTAAGGGTTAGTTTGTGGGTGAAGTTGTAACTTTTTATCAAGGCTAGGCATGTTGCCCATTGGCAAGGCATTAATTTAAGATCATTTAAGGATATTAAATTGAAGTAACTTGAGACATAAAATAGGTAATGTAGATAACGCATGTACAAGAAGGTGTGGCATAAAAATTTTAATGTAATATTATTTAAAGGGAGAAGGGAATTTGTGTGTAACTGATTTAAGGTGGCCAATATTCTCAATGTAGGAAGACTTTTGTAAATTTGAAGCCTTTAATTACCATGTGATAAAGGAAGGAATGTTTGAAATTTAGCAATTGGATTTATATCAAAATATATGTAGTTTGTCATCACAAATTTATAGGCTTCATGGGTTTGTTCCAAATTCGTGCGAAATTTTTTTCATGGGTGTGTATCATTTAAATAAGAATGTCATGCATTATTTAAATACAAAAGTCGTGTGCATGACTTTCATCTGTAAACAACACAAATAAACTTATAACATCTATGTCTAAACAATATGAACAAGTATATGACATTTGTGTCTAAACAATGCACATGATATTGATGATCAAACAATACAAGTAGATGAATGACATATGTGTTTATTCCATATGAACCTATGAAAAGAAAATTTCGCACGACTATTATTGCGAAATTGTGACCCATGAAGTTTGTGATGTGGGAACAAAAGCATATAAAATTGATCCTTCCTTTCTAAAATATTCACTAATTATGCAAGCCAAGTTTTTTGTGTATTAATTGAAAACTATATATTAGACTCCATGTGCAAATAATTTTTTTAATATTTTGTTAATCTTTTTGAAAATGTTTGTGTGCACACATCTATTTGTTGAAAATTATGCATGAATTACATTTGTGCAAACTGCGATTCAACTCATATCTAAATACATTGATGGTATTCAGAAATTTTCGTATTAAATTACCATGGACATTAGCCTACATGGAGCACTTTGGCAAGGTAGGGTATTTGGATCTTTTTGTGGAGTTGCACCTAGAGGCATAAAATAATAACATCTATGGAATTTTGCAAATAGTTGTTAATATAGGACATCTTTGGCATGATGTGCACACATATAAACAATAATTACATTTCCCATGTGGTTTTGTTCAACTCCAGAATATATATTTTGAAATGAAGGTGGACACCTATATGTGAATGTAATTTTTGTCATATTTAATTATTGCCAAGCTTTTTCTTTTGTCTCCAATACAACATTTAATGGTTTTTGTGCTAGTCAATTAATTTCTTCATCTATGGTTTTGTGCCAGTCACATTCATTTACAATATATGGAATTGTTGATGGATTGACGATATGTACAAAATCTTGTAGATGTTCAAAGGCCACCATAGTTATAGATTGAAATTGTAAAGACTTCAACATCTTTGCATGTAGAAAAACTTCCAAGACACTAGCCACATGTGTCATGACATAAAATTCCTAATTGGAAGCAACAAAAACAACATCGTGAACAAATTAAACCCCAATCATGAACCTTGCCCAATTTTCCCTCTTATTTTGTGCTTGTGTATTTGATTGACATCTTCAACAAAACTATTAAATCCTAAACCCTAAGTCTAATCCAACCCAATGCCTCCAATCTTATAGGTTCATAGACTTCCTCTAGCTTGCAATTCTCAACAATTCGGGTATAGAGATTCAATGTTTGGTGAGATCAATTCTCCTTTTCATGGGGATTTGTCATTGGGGGTTCTTCTAAGATCTTTGATATTCAAAATGGAATTTGTGAGTTTGGAGTTTTGTGGTAGTAGTTCATTAACATATATGCAAAATGTGGGCTCATAGAGCCTATAAAGAAAGTCTTTAAATTCTTTACATTAAACCCTTAACATTAGTGCATGGAAGTGCATTCTTTAAATGAGATACTTAGATGTATAACTTCATTCTAAAACACACATACAACTCCACACAAATGGATATTTAAACATGTTGAATACACAACTCCACAAAAAAGGAAT
>Ga0209208_10003734_pt1 | contig 21779 bp, 22 predicted proteins | sample S1TSphfallax_3_FD_187694 | JGI IMG/M metagenome (GOLD analysis project Ga0209208, IMG submission 187694) | Host-associated microbial communities from peat moss isolated from Minnesota, USA - S1T2_Fd - Sphagnum fallax MG (SPAdes) (version 2) | ecosystem: Host-associated > Plants > Peat moss >...
ACACCTAGACATAAGCCTAATCAATTCAACACCCTCTGTATAGGAGGGGTATTACCCTAGTACCTTAAGCCCTGGTTACGCACTAATTAATTATTAATTTTTGGAATTGCCAATTTTTTTGAAAAAAAATGCGTGTGCCTGCCTACCGTTGCCAAAAATCCCAAGTGAAACTCTCAAGCAGAACAAATAGCTTCATTTATTTAGTATAGCCTAATACCCAAAAGAAGAAAGAAATTGGCACAACAAAACGTTGTTGTTTTGTCGTCTTTGTTGTTTTGTTTGTTTGTTTGTTTGTTGCGAGAGAGAGAGAGGGAGAGAGAGAGAGAGAGAGAGAGAGATTCGCAGAAGTTGGACGGCGAGAAGGTGCGTAGGAAATCGATCTTGTAGCATGTTTTATTGTTGCCTTTTGAAAACATTTTTTTTGGTTGAAGAAGATATCGTTCATCGAGGAAACAATCGGCAGAGAATTGAGCGGGAATCCAAGAATTGAAGAGAAGGATTTGTGGAAAGCTCTTGATTCTTGGTGAAGAAGAAGAAAAAGAAGAAGAAGAAGAAGGATTTGTGGAAAGCTTTTGATTCTCGGTGAAGAAGAAGGGGAAGGATTTGTGGAAAGCTTTTGATTATTGGTGAGGAAGAAGAAGCACAAGAAGAAGAATAAGAAGGAGAACAAAGATCGGAGAGTGTAGGTATTTGAGGTCTGAGCAAATAGTGATGGCGGCAGGAGACGGGGGGGAGTTCGATCATCTCTTCAAGGTGCTCTTGATCGGCGATTCGGGAGTCGGTAAGAGCAGTCTGCTTCTCCGTTTCACATCCGACACTTTCGACGATTTGTCTCCTACAATAGGAGTAGATTTCAAGCTGAAGATGATATCGTTGCAAGGGAAGAGGCTGAAGCTCACGATCTGGGACACAGCGGGACAAGAAAGGTTCAGGACGTTGACGAGCTCTTATTACAGAGGAGCACAAGGAGTGATACTGGTGTACGATGTGACCAGACGAGCGACGTTCACGGATTTGTCAGATGTATGGCTCAAGGAAGTGGAGCGATACTGCAACAACGAGGATTGCATCAAGATGTTGATCGGCAACAAAGTGGATCTGGAAGAATCCGAACGTGGAGTGAGCAAGAAAGAAGGAATTGCTTTCGCCCGCGAACATGGATGCTTGTTCCTTGAGGCTAGTGCCAAGACCAGCATCAATGTGCAACGCTGCTTTGATGAGCTTGTTCAAAAGATTTTGGATACTCCTAGCTTGACTGCAGATACATCATCATCATCACAGCAGATGAAGAAGAAGAATTTGCTGAGACCAGGCCAAACTCCAGACCAAAATCCAGATGTCTCCAGGGGCTGTGGCTGTTGATTCTGTAAGATTTAGCCTAGGTTTGTATCTACTATTGTGCATTTGATTGGAGCTTCTGTCTGAAAACTCTCTCTCTCTGTTCCTAAATTTGTAAGTTGACAACACAATTTGATCCACTGAAATTCTTCAAGGTTGTTTGCTTGGTTATTTCACTTGTTTGCTCTTTTGAGTTTGAGAAAAAGGGATTTTTGCTGACAAAGAGTCTGTCTGGTAATGCTTGAAAGCTCTTCACTCTTATGATCACCTCCATGCTGGCAAGCTCAAGTTGAATTTAGGGTTTGGTAGTTTGATAGTTTTGTCTCTGATTGGTTGCATCTTCCATCCTGAGTTGTGACCATTTGAGGATAAGAAGAAGAGAATTTGGATCTATGAGAATATGTATCCACTCCCTGGGTTTGGTCCTGCCATAACTCAAGGACTTGGGAAAGAGTATGTAAGCCCTAAACCCTATCCTATGCATGATTGATAGTAGGTCATCTTGAAATGCTGTTTGGTTTGTTGAATTGATTTTTCAGCAGGCAAGGTTGCAGTGGTTGGGACGCATACCAGTACATAGTCATCTTCAGCTATGTCAGCTTGCATCCCTGACAAGACATTGTGAAAGTGTCTATGTTTTGTTGCGTCACATGATGCAATTGAAACTGAAAAAGAGAAAATTAGCATTAAGATCTGAGAATTGAATGCACGTTTTTTTCTTTTGTTTTTGTACCAGGTATTTTTGGTAGTTATACCAGTGGGATCCTACAGTCTTTTGTTCTCAGATCAGATTGGCTATGGTGACAAGCATCCATTTACCAGTCAATAACAGAGATCAAAACATTATTCTAACATCTCAATCTACGTCAATAAGTTTTGTTCAGTGGAAATAAGGTTTGTTACATCTCTCTGTTGGTCTTCAAGCAGTTCTCAAGGATGGCATCGAGTGTCCACAATTTGGGAAGTTATATTGTGCTATCCAACAGATGATGTGCTGTTGTGTTGTTGAAAGCTATGTACAATGTCTATGAACTTGAGGGACATGGTAAGCCTTCACCATAAAATTCATGAAAGTTCTTAATTCAATGTGGATTAGGACTAATTTCTGTTTAGTGTTCATGAACAGGCTGCAGGTATCTCCAACAAATACAGGGAATTCAGACAACTTTCAAAGTAATGGAATGAGAGGGTACTTGCAGCTGATGGGTGTGATTGAAAGCAAAGCAGCTATTTTACAAGCTTCAATCTTGCTTTGCTGTCAGAGGCCTTTTGGGGACTCACTCTTGAATGAAGCTTTTGGGGGACTCTCTCTTAAATGCAAACTCCTGCAAAATGAAATGGTGATAGTCTTGTGTTTCACTTCAAGTGCCTCAGTGAAAAGGAAACAAAATTAGAGTGTTTTTGCAAGAGGATAGAACTGTGGATACTTGGGTTTCCACAGAACAAACAGTTCTATCTATGCCTACTCCTCAAGAGTGCGATGGATCTTATGCCTACAAGCATGAGAAGGAACCCTCCTCTTTTCTAGGAAGGATATTCATGGATTTAAGGTGCTCTCCAAGTGCTTTACAACTACAATATCCCTAGTTTTATCTCAATACAATTGATTAACTTCCATTTCAGGGCAGATTGAGGGACCTGACTATGTTTGTCTCTTTCTCGGGCCCATCATTTCCTTCAAGAGAAAACTTGAGCCAAACACTTGGGGATTCTCCAATGAACCCTTTCTAACAACACAGTGACTATGTTTTGTCTCTTTTTCGGGCCCATCATTTCCTTCAAGAGAAAACTTGAGCCAAACATTTGGGGATTCTCCAATGAACCCCTTTTTGACGACACATGCAGACTTTTTGGACCCACAACTAACATTTGGCAGTTTTCTTGAAATAATTAATTCAGAATCTGTACTATAATGTTTAGTACAATGTTAAGTACATGATGTGCAAATTATTAAAGACTTGTAAATCTTTATTAAGAAACACATCATAGATTAGGGAAATGTACAAAGGAGTAAAATAAAGGAAAAGGGAAAAGTGACATACGTCAAGTTGGTTCAAAGTTGCTTTGAAAATCTATGTATGTCCATAATCAACCACTTGTGGAAGGTTGGTCATATTTACATATCAAAAATTGACGACTTGCAATAGGTTGGCCGTGGTGGTGGGAGGTGTGTTTTAAAGGGGTGGAAGTTAGGAAGTAGCCAAGGCTACAACTATTGCCCAACTTAAGATGGAAGACATTTGCATCCGTTGTAATGTGATTGAAATTTTTTTACGAAGAAAAGTGACCAAGGTAGAAAGATGAAAGGCTTTTTGTCCTTTTCAAGCTCCAAATGGCATTGGCATAATCGTGTAAAAACACATTGACATGCTTGTCTAAGCAATCAAATACCTCAATTGCTAAGGGGAGGAATTGATTGGTGGGGTGTCAATTGCGATAGTTCTTTTCCTTGGCTTGAATTACACAAGATTGAAAAAGTAAATTTGCTCGCATTGGGTCGACAATGACAACATTGGTTAAGGTGCGAATGCCATCTTTGTTAAACACAATGTTGACTCGTCGATGAAAGGGGTTGAATATGATTGAAGGAAGTGCATGTAATTGTTCTCGTCCCACATGAAAACCAGCATCTCATGCAATGGCAACAAAGATGTCACAAATTACATCATGGGTTCCAATGCATTCATTGCCATGAACAAAACGTAAAAGGTGGATACCCATAGTGTTGATGGGATGTGTGCATACACATTGAGGGATGCTTGCAATTGAGGGATGGGGTAATGCAAGTCGAATACAAAATGTTGTGCAAAAAATTGGGGAAAATAATCGAAAGGCAAGGAAAATTGGTTGAGATATACGCCAAGCGCTTACCCTTGGGCCATAACATGATAAAATTTAGGCACAATGGGCCTCAAATGTATCGTCAAAAAGCATGTTGAAAAGGGTATAATGGTTTAGAAGCTCTAAAATGGAATCTTGAAATCGAACCATTTGTTGTTTGATGAGTTGTTCAAATGGAAGAAAACACGTGCGGGCTAAGGGTGGTAGAAGATCATATGTCGCCTTGAGAGGTTGGAAAGGAAATGTGTTGTTGTCGACTCGTGTTAAGGCTTCAAAAGGAAAGGATGTTGATCAACTGTACACTTAGTAACTATGATTGAAATGACAAAATTCCTCTTTTGTTAGGTTTTCCAATTCTTTTGAATGATGTCATGAGACTTTGTTTTGAATATATTAAATTTAGTTGAATGCCATTAGTGGATTGTTCATTTCATTGGGACCCGTTGTGGAGTTTGGTGTAACCACTGATGTGGTGTCCTCCAATCCATTGTCTCTTTCCAAATTCGTCATTACATCTTTTGAACATGGTGGGGAATTTTCCTTTCCACTTTGCTTGTGGTAATACTATTAGCCAACACTAATTGATTCATCTATCCGTTCTAAACAAGTTTTGGAGTTTCATATGCATCATCTTCAACGTCAAAAGTGTTCCCTAGCCACTTTCATTACAAGATTGATTCAATTATTTTGTAGTCAGGTTGAAATTCAAGGAGGTTGTCACACTATCGGTGAAACAATGTTCTATAATTTTGATTCGTTGAGTGTGTTGGCCATGGATTCTCTTTAGGAAGTTGTTAGAAGTTGTTTTGAAACTTCGGGAAAAACATTTTTATCACCATTTTGTATATGTTGTAATCCTACAAGTGGTTAGAAGATGCCCCATACCCAACCACTGCTTGGAACTCTATATTTATAGTTTTGATCTCTTTTGTTTCTACAGATGGGTACAAGTCCAAGTTTCATGGTGTTTGGCAAGAGTGTTTTAAATATGGATATTGTGACATGGTGCAATTGAACAATTCAACTCAGAATATGATTTTTTTGATTGCTACCTAGATGCTCATTGAAAGAAATTAAATTTTATTCATTCAATCATACATAGTTGTAAACATCTCCCAAAATAGATAATTTTGTAAGGTCATTATTTAATTTCTACATTCAATGGCCTCTCGAAAATTGTTTAATTTCTATTGGATTTTTTGTACATGGGACTAGCAGTTTTAGAACGTTTACAAATGGCAAAATAATCAGAAATTTCTTAAAAACCAAGAAATATGTTTCCAAATCCTATCATGCATTTTATGGGTAATCAAGTAATCATGAGCATTTTATTACCCCTTAGGTCTAATGTTGGTTAATGTCATTTTTGGTTGAGATTCTAATTTACATGCCATGTGTCTAATATATTGCCTCTAGCCAATAGGATTTTTATATTTCATTATATTATTACTTCAACCCTCACATTAAGTTTCCAAATTTCACTTGATTTTAGGATGTCAAAGAGATTTTTAATTATGTAGTGAGAGCAATTAAACCATATTATGAACAATTTAAACAAATAAGTATCTTAACTAATGTGTAATTTAAAGCTTGGAATTACATATTACACGTATCGAAAGCATTTAATTTGTTGCAATTTTGACCTTAGGAATGCCATGTGGCATGGTTGATGACGTGGCAGAATGACTTCAAATGGCAAAACAATTACTTGTGTCTAAATAACCACAAAATCATGTATTTCATTGTTTGTAAATGATAATCATTTATTTCTTTGATATGATATTTTCAATGATTGTTTGTTTCCGAAAGTCACAACAAATTTGTTCAACAAACAAATTTAATGTCCAAATTCCAATTTTTCATAATTGAACATTTCTTTCTGAGATCACATTTTATGAATAGATATTCATGTTAACACATCTTATGAACCATAAAATTAATGTAAAGAATGTGATTTTGGGTCCTCTTTCATTTGTCAACACATCGTTGTTTTCAATTATTGTACATGTTTGGCAGTTTCAAGGTTGGCCCCATCATTTGATGATTCATAAGATGTTTCAACACTTTGTTCTTAAATTCTTGTTGCACCTAAGCTTGCCTACCTAGAATTACACAAAGTTGTTTTTGAGGTTTCATAAATTTTGTTGATAACTAGTTGCTAATTCTTCTATCAACAAATCATTGAATAAGATTGTGAAAAAATATTTTGGAATTGGCTTTTTCAAACTTGCATGTTCTTTGGAGAAATCCATGGCATGTGTAAACATCACCCAATTGTATTCTTCCATATCCTCCTTTGGAATATTTATAGTTTGTTTTAGTAATGCAAGACTTTATTTGTTTATCTTCACATTTGCCCATCACCACGCTGCCCATTCATCTATTTTGTCAATTGCCCCTTTTCCATTTTGTTCCCCATGCTTTGATTTCCAGCAAATGTTGGAGGGGAAATAACCGAATGTCATATCTTGGATATTCCTATGGTTTTGTTTTCATTCACATATTCTATCTAGTATGCTAGAGAGTAATGTATATAATTCAATCATTGATTCCAAGGTGTTTGGTGTGAAAATTGGTGTCAGTTTTCCTCTTACCATTGTAAAATAAAAATAAGGTTTGTTGCCAATGTTCAGAAATAAAATCCATCTTTTTTCATCCATACATTCATCCATAAAAATCATTCATCCATGGACATGTGGTAGAATATTCTTCCATGTTAGCAAATATTTTGTCTTACATGTCAAAGAATATTCTTTTAATATTTTGTTGACACAGACAAAATATTCTAAAAAAGATCATGTCTTGCTCATGCACTAATGCTCGCTTGTTCATGCTCGTGTTCATAGGCTTGTGGACTAACATCCTTGCTACTATGTGTAACAACCAAAAGACCACAATATCATCAAGATCAAAATGGCAATGACATCAACTATTGTTGATAACAACAAGAAGACCATGACAACAAGTAAAACCATGAGGTCATCAAGATCAAAAGGGTGATGGTCGGCAGTTGTTGGGTACAACAATGAAAAGACCATGACAATGACCAAGACCACAAGATCATTAAAATCGTGTGGGCAATGGTGGGTAATTGTTGGTTACAACAATGAATAGACCATGACAACCAGCATGACCACAAGATCATCAAAATTAAAAAGGTGATGGTAAGTATTGTTTACTTTTAGCAACTAAAAGACCATGGTGACCATGATAATTAGGACCATAAGATGATAAAATCAAGAAGGTGATGGTGAATAGTTTCTAATTAAAACAACAACAAGACCATCACAATGATAAGCAAAACAATAAAAAGATAGAAAGGAGGAGGGCAATTGTGGGCTACAACAATGAAAAAAATACCACCACAAGCAATATCATGACAATAAAATCATAAAAACAATGGTAATGGCACAACAAATAATAATCAACAACAAAAGGAACATGATAATGAAACAAAGTTTCAAGCTTTGAATTTCAAAAACTTACCATCCTTAGTCCCTAATGAAACACCTAACCTAAATTGGAATGAACTATATTTTTTCAAAAAATTCATTCAATTTTGATTTTGGATAATTCAAGAATTGGTTTTGATTCTAGTTATTTGAATCACTTAAAAATCAATATTGATTTCGATTCTTCAAACCATTTAAAACCCAAGCTTGATTATAATTATTTGTAAAACCAAAAAAAAATGAAGGGGGAAAGGTTCACAACCAATTCCTTTAACCTTTTTAACCTTAGTTTTGGTTCCTACTTGGTTCCACATCTTGAACTTAAATAAAATTAGGTTTTGAGTAATTGCAACCAACTCTGGACACATGACTAACTCGAGCACCCACATAACACTAGTTTTTACTTACCACAATAAGTACTTATTCAAGGTTAGTTCAAACTTCAAACAAAAAACTTCCTTTATTAAACAATCCAATTTTGTCATCTAAATGTTTGCACTTCTATGAAAGATGCCCATCTATCTTATGCACACATAATCCCCTAGATGTCACTAACACATTTGCGTCAAGTTCAACCAAAATTATTTGCCCAAATCATATACGAATGTGTTGTTTTTTTGTCATTTCCCTAAGGTTAAAACCAATAAAATGTTCTTCCTATTGAGTTGTGTGGCACCTCAATAAAATTAAAATGATCATGGAGAATGAGAAAATTATCCTAGGCCAACACACCATTTTAGTTGGAAATACCATTTAAATCAAAGAAGTTCACACATCATTATGTGATGACAATGACAATGGGACTTAAATTAATGTAATGTTTCAATCCAAGGAAGGGACATACATTGTTTTTTTGTTTTTTTTCATATATATGTGTGTGTATATATGAAAAATTGAACTCCATTGAATGTTTTTAAAAGTGCACATTTGATTATTTTATTTTAAAAATTCCCCAAAAGTTTTCAAAAAAATTTATACCACAAAATTCAAAAAAAATCATCTACATAATAAATCTTCAAAGTGTTAAAAATCTTATTAACAACATTTTTTTTCAAATTGCTGTAAATTTCATCTAATGCCAAATATTTGTTCAAATTTGGTCCAAATTTAATTTAGCACCAAATTTGTTACCAACTTGTGTGAAGTATTGTTTAATTCCATTTTTCTTTTTTTTTCCTAAATCCAAGACATTTTCTTGTTTTGGGTTGACACTTTTCCACATACATGCTCACTAAGAAAAAAATTAGTTACAATTTTAAAATAAGTATCCACATCCTATATCCCAAGTACAAAAGAAACTTTAAGCATTAAAAAAAATGCAAAATTGAATGAATACAACCTATAATTTAAAAGCCAATTACATTCATGTAGTCTAAGCCATTAGCCCAAGTGTGAATTGGTTACACAACTAAATCTTCCTTTTCAAAATCTTTTTTTTTTGAAATGACAAAAATTATTGAAAATCTAATATCTCTAACAACTTAGGTTTAAAATTTCCAAATAACCTTCATAAAATCACATTCATTGAGGGTTTTCCAAAAATACTAAGATTGTGTTCAAATTCCCTTATAATTTTTAGTTTTTATTTAAATGAATTGTAAGTGAAAATTTTGTTAAATATTCAATAACTTTTTCATTGTAAGTCAAAACATTATGAAACCAACTCAATGCACATTTCTTCATTGTGGGCTTTCCAACATTACCAAGAACATGTTTTTCTAGTTTTGATTTAAATGAATTCTCAATGAAAGAAATGTTAAATATTCAATTATTTCTCCATTGTAGGTCAAAAATAATGAAACCAAATTAATGCATCCTCATTCATCAAGGGCTTTCCAACAATACCAACCAAGAGCGCAACTTTTTCTAGTTTTGATTGAAATGAATTTTCACTAAATTTTTTTGTGAAATATTCAATAACTTCTTCATTGTAGGTTGAAACATTATGAAACCAACTCCGTGCATGCTTTACTCATCATGGGTTTTTCAATGGTTCCAAGGGCTTTCCAATAATACCAAGAGCTTTCCAATAGTACCAACAGCATGACAAGAGGTCCTAAGGGCATGACAAGAGGTCCCAAGGGCATGACAAGAGGTCCCATGGTTTCGGAGACCGCAATGTGTCAAACAAACAAACAAACAAACTACCTTCCTTCATAAATAGATTTGTAATAATCCTCAAACAAACAATCAACCAACCTTCCTTCATAAATAGATTGGTAATAATCCTCTTGCTAAATTTTGATTAAGCTACACTAATCAGCTGTACTTAACTGCAGCTTGGTTAACTAACTAACTAACTATGTAACCATGGTAAAAAGTACGCCGGAGGTCGTCATCGCATTCCTCGCGAGTCGGCGTGCGGTCCTCCCTAGAGCGCGCAAAGTGTTGAGAGTGCCGGATTTTCCCGTGCTCTCAGAGCAGAAAGATGGCAAGAATCACGCTCTTACTACCACGGTTGCGGTCAAGGTGCTGGTATTAATTTCAGTTGGACTGTTTCAAAGCTTGAAATGAAAAGCTTTTGAGTCTCTTCTTGAGCAATTGAGCTAGAAAATGGAAATCTAGAGAGAACGTTATGTAGAAAAAATTAATCGAGAGAGAAACAGACAGACAGACAGAGCGCGAGTGTTTGCAGCTGCGGTATTGAAAAAAAGAAACTGAAGAAGAAAACTCTAGAGGGTGTGGGTTGTTCCTACTAGATTCAGAACATGTGAAACTTCAAGCTGCGATTAGGTACCGAGAGTGGGTATCTATTGGGAGGTTCTGTGTGCAAGGAATTCGATTTCTTCGCTGGGCTGACGCCTCACTCTCTCCCTCCCGCGAAGGAGAAAGCTTGAATCTAGTCTGCAGTGCAGGCTCCCCCGCACAGCAGCAGAGAGAGAGAGAGAGAGAGAGAGAGAGTTTGGGGACCTCATCCAGATTTCGAACTCAGAAGCCAACCAACCCTTGGCACCTGGATCCGTAGGTCCCATCACCTGGATTTTGTTAGGAGGAAGAAGGGAAGGCTAGAGTAGTAGGTACCTAGTCTTACTAGGGGGCAAGGCTCCGGGACCTGAGTTTTGGAGACCTGGAGATTTGGGGACCTGGAAATTTTGGAGACCTGGAGTTCGGTCGTTCGTAAGCCGTAGCGATGGAGAAGATGAGGAGGATGAAGCTCCACTGCAGCGCACACGAGTAGAGTACACACATGGACGGATTGCAAGCAGCAGAAGAAGAAGAAGAAGAAGAAGAAGAAACAGGATGCGAGAATGCGTTTTGGGTGCAGCTTGGAGAAGAAGAAGAGTCTGACTACACTCTGGAAGTTGTAGCGGGAGAAGAGGTTTAGAAACGGAACTGTACTGGTCTGGTGAAGCTCCGGAGGTCGGGTACCAAGTTCTGCTTGCTTGCTGCATAACTCCTCCGAGCTTGGAATTGAAGTTCGTTGGCGGAGATGGGTTTTTGTGAAGGGATTGGAGAATCTGGAGTGGTGGAGCGCAGGATGTAAGTGCGGGTTTGAGGTTTTTTTTTTTTTTCCCCCCGGGCTTTGATTCTTAGTAGAAAATGGACGCACCTTGTGATTTCTGTGAAGAGGGTCGAGCGACAGTCTATTGTAGAGCAGACTCGGCGCGTCTTTGTTTGTCTTGTGACCGTCACGTACACAGCGCCAACGCGCTCTCGTTACGGCATGTGAGAACGCTTCTTTGCGACGGATGCAATCTTCGACCTGCAGCGGTTCGATGTCCCGTGGAGAATTTAGCCTTGTGCGAGAGCTGTGACTGGGATAGTCATGGGAACTCTCCCATAAAGTCGCAGCATCGCCGTCATGCCTTCGACTGTTTCGCCGGCTGTCCATCGGCGGCGGAGCTTGGTAGCCTTTGGGGGTGTGACTTGGTGCCCAGTAGTGTCGAGTCTCGTGGTGTGTCCACCGCCACTAGAACAGCAGCTCCTCGAAATCTCCAAGGATTCGTCAACAGCAACGGCAGCAGCTATGGAGCTCCTGGAAAAGTTGCAACGTTTGCATCCATGTCTGCAGCTGCAGCTGCTGGAGGACCTCCGCTCCTTGCCAAGGTCTGTTCTATGCTCTCAAAGTCCATGGTCCTTTCAGATCAGGAGTGTGTTCTGTTGCAGGAGAAACCCTGGGAGCTCCCACTTCTGGCTCACATTTGGGTTTTTACATCTGAGGAGAGACTAACCCTAGAATCACAGAAACCCTTCTTCTTCTTCTTCCAATTCTCAACCTGGAGAGCTTGCTGTGTTAAGGTCTCTCATCATAGCAACCTTCAATGGACCAGCACAAGCAAGAGAGACAAGCTGCACAAGCCCTAGCACAGTCTAGGGTCTGATCAGCACCTCAGAGTGTCCTTGTTATCTATCAAAGGGAGGTAGATGTTCAGACACCTTTATTTGGGTTCTCACATCTGAGGAGAGACTAATTTAGAATCACAGAAATCATTCGTCGTCTTCTTCTTCCAATCCTCAACCTAGAGAGCTTGCTGTAGTAAGGTCTCTCACCATAGCAACCTTCAGATGGACCACCACAAGCAAGAGAGATGAGCTGCACAAACCCTAGCACAGCCTAGGGTTTGATCAGCTCCACATAGTGTCCTTGTTATCTATTAAAGGGAGATAGATAGTCAGAAACCTTCATTTGGGTTCTCACATCTGAGGAGAGACTAACCTAGAGTCACAGAAATCTTTCTTCTTCCAATGCTCAACCTGGAGAGCTTGCTGTACCAAGCCTCTCATCATAGCAACCTTCAGATGGACTGGCACAAGCAAGAGAGACAAGCTGTACAAACCCTAGCCCTGCCTAGGGTTTGATCAGCTCCGAGGAGTGTCCTCATTATCAAAGGGAGATAGATGTTCAGAAACTTTCATTTGGGTTGTCACATCTGAATGAGAGACTAACCTACAATCACCGAAGTCCTTCTTCCACTTCTCAACCTGGAGAGCTTTGCTGTATTAAGCCCCTCATCATAACAACCTTCAGATGACCAGCAAAAGCAAGAGAGACAAGCTTTAGAAACCCTAGCACAGCAGAGGGTTTGATAAGCTCCACAGAGTGTCCTTGTTATCAAAGTGAGATAGATGTTCAGAAATGTTCAGTTGGGTTGTCACATCTGAGGAGAGACTAACCTAGAATCACTTCTTCTTTCAATTCTCAACCTGGAGAGCTTTTGCTGTTCAGAAATCTTTGAAGAAACCTCAAGATCTGTTGTTTGTTTCTGCAGCATCCAGTAGTGTGTAATGTTTTACTAATACTGAAGCTTCCCCCCCAAAAAAAATCATCCATCCTCTCTTGCACAAGATTTTCAGTGTCAACTAGGATTCCTTGCACAAGAGCATCATCCTCTCTTCAAGGCAGGTCCTTGCTCAAGAGCATCATCCTCTCTTCCAGATAATGACAAGTTTGCATAGAGAGAATTTTGGTGGCCCTTTGGTTTCTTTCCATTTCCTTTTTTGTGGCAAGATGCCTTTCTGTTTAGTGATGGGGAGGCATGGTGGTGGTGTGGGGTCACAGAGTCCTGTGCCGACAACAGGCCCAGTGATGATGGGGAAAGAAGGAGGAGGAGGACAAGGAAGTAAACAACAATCCAGAGAAGCAGTAGTACAGCAGCTTCACAAGCTGCGAGTTCTAGACCCACAGGTGCAGATGCAGGAGGTGCCTATGTCATTGTCATTGCACTTATCAAAGAAACCTCCAAGCTCTTTGCAGTCTTCTCCGTCAGAGCCTTTGACAAGAGCATCATGTGTATCTCAGATACAGGAGCAAGAGCAACAGCCAAAGACATGTACAAATCAACAGCCACACTTAAATCATCATCAACAACAACAGCAACAGGCAGCAAATCTGCAGAATTCACGATCTTTGGACTCCCAGATATTAGTTGCGTCTGAAACACTGCAGCTGAAAACTGAAGTTTGCAGTGATGGTCTCATGCAAGGAGGTGATGCTCTCTGGCATTCCAGCTCCTGTCAGGTGCAATTCTTCTGGATGTTCGTAAAATTTCTTCTTCAAGATTCTGGAGCATTGCATCTTCAATACCAGTAGCAGGACATATGATAGATCTAGTGTTTCAGGAGAACCATGAAACATATACTGTTGTCATCATGTTGTTGCAGATTTGCGAATTGAAGGAAAGCTTATGCAATGTGGCTCATGAGCAATCGTATCTGATGTTATTGTGTGTGCTTGCGGTGGACAGCTATGGGGACAAAATATGCAGGATCTTGGAATTTGTGGAGGAGAAGGGGATCCGTGTGAGGGTTTCAGCATGGCAGACATTGATCTTTCATTTGATAACTACGAGGACATTTTCTCAAGCACACAAGGTCTTTCATCTTGGTCCTCCAATGACATAGAGGCTGCTGCTGGGTGCACACCTGTGGGCCAAGACACTGTTGGCGAGAACCAGTGTGAGCATATGCAAAGCATTCCAGAGTTGCAGCTTCTTGAAGTGAACAATGTAAGGTTCTCCTGTCTTACTATTGAGTCAATTTGTTTGTGTTGCATTTCTGTTTCATTTTTTAGGTTAATGTGTAGCACCAAGAGAGATATTGAACTGAATGCTTTTACAGACATTTCGGGTTACCAATTTTGGAGGTATGTTTTCTGGGTTCTTGCAGGGTGCCATGAGTGGTGTCAGTGGTTGCCCTCAAACTCAGGGATACAAAGGGGAGTTAGCTGGACAGGGGCCTGGTCCACCTCCATCTCCAGAGATGAGTGAAGTCGGGATGATGATGGGTGCAGCAGGACTAAGCAGTTCTAACATGGAGAGCTTGCAACTAGTGAGCCAGCCAACAGGGTCGAGCTTGTCACTTCCACTTTCTGGACTGAGTGGGGACAGTAGTGATTACCTTGAGTGCACTGCAGCTTCGTCTATGTTTTTGAATGCTGATCCACCCTCCTGGGCGCCTACAAGTCCTGATAGTGGAGCACTCACCCAAGCACGCAACTCAGCAATGCTTCGATACAAGGAGAAGAAGAAAATCCGCAAGTATGCAACCAAAACATAAATCGTCCATTTGGTCTCCTTTACATATCATGACCTTTTGTATATCAGGGAACCTTTGTATAAAGTTCTGTTATGTCATTTCTGCTCTCTGAACTGGTGGCAGCAAGGTCTGTTTCCTGAGCTTTCAGGCTTATTATACTGACATGATCATATGCTATTTTTTTTCATTCAACTTTTGTGAAAGGTTTGACAAGAAGATACGATACGAATCCCGAAAAGCACGAGCAGATATACGCAAGAGGGTGAAAGGGAGGTTTGTGAAGGCAGGTCAGGCTTATGACTATGATCCTGTTGGGACCACCAGGAGTTTTTGAGTATTTTGACAAAATGACATGGATGTCACCTGCCACCTCTGCCCAGATATTTATCTGCGGTACGGAGCTAGTTCCTTGACACTTGCAAATTCGATGAACAAAACAGGAGGCTAATTGAAACAAACTTGTACACTTTGCCCCACTGTTGCTTTTGACTCGCCAGTGTATCATTCAGGCACATCCGTCTCTGAAGGAGGAGACACCCTACCCTAGATTGCATATCTTTTGGGCGCATCCATCTCTGAAGGATCCATCCATCCTGATCAATTGGGTTTCATGCATCTTAATGATCTACCCTAGGGTTTGACATCCTTCACCTTATGGGCAGCAGGCACAATGTGTTATAGTAGCTAGTTTGCAGCTGTTTGATTTTGATCAGCTGGAATGTTTCTGTCTCTTGTCAGCGAGGCAATGGGGTGTAATCTTGTTAGAAGCTTTTGGGTACCGTTGTCTTCTAAGTAGGTTTTAGGGTTTGCACAATACAATGCCACCTTGCTGTTTTGTAAATAAATTAGGCGCCTAACATTTGGCTGGCAGACTTTTTTCTTGTTTGAAATTTCAAGGGGTCACATTGGGTTTTTAGGTGACTTCTGGTCTGCTGGCTAGTAGTGGTTTTTGTGGTCCGCTTGCTTTTTGAGTACCACAAAACAGAATTAAACTGTTCCTCCTGTGTAATCCAATTTTGGCCAGAATTGCACACCAGGATTCTGAGTTTCCAGTTCCAGTAGAGGCTCACATCACAGAGAGGTGATGCTAAGATAGTAAGAGTTAGGGTCTAGCACCAGACTGCTAAAAATTATATCACTGCAACTGTATGTTTACACCAGTTGGTCAGATGGGAAGAGGATTTGTTATGTAATTTATGCAATGTCACAGATGTACTGATTATCGTGAATTACTATGCTGCCTTTCTCAGTGTACTTCAGCAACTCAGTTGTGCTTTGTTTAATTTGTGCTTGTGGATGTCTGTAAAATCCTCCAGAGTAGAGCGAGACTCAGGCTGCAAAGAAAATAGGGGCTTTGCCCTTTGCCTTGATGGGCAAGGAGTTGCGTCCTCTCATAAAACTGTACATGATAGTTTTGCATCATATGGCTTTCTGCTCAAAGCTATGAAAAAAACGTCTAGATTGGAAAGACAGACAGTGGCTTCTCTAATGGTCTGTCTGGTATCGCTGTCATTAATTTAGATCTTCTGGTCTTGGTTTTATGTAAGCCATAATCTATAACAATTGAATTTGAGATATTACTATTTACTTTGCAATGGATCAAAGGTACGCCAGGGATAACAGGTTGCCTGAGTGTAATAAAACCAACTTTCAGATCCTGACCTTAAACTAGTTTTGCATGTTCTGTCCTGTAGTAAGGTGCTTTTGTGTCGTTCTTTTGGGAAGGTTACTTATTTTTCCTCCATGGATAAAAACCATAATCAAGAACCCAGAGAGAGAGAGAGAGAGAGAGAGAGGATGCTAGTTCGATTACAAAAAGGTCATTACAAATCATATGGGCTCACTATCTACTACAACTTTGTTTTCTGAAGGCAAAACCCATCCTTGGGAATTGTGCATCTTGGCATCATCTTTTGATCTAAATGTGCAGAGATCTCAGATTGTAAAGCTAGCTACAATGAGAAAATCATGTCCTAAAATGCAGTACATTTGGAAAAACAGAACTTGCTAAAGGCGCATTTCACTTCTATGGAAACTTTCTAGTGAGCAGATGGGGTGGTGGACAGAGGGAGATGGGAGTTCAAAACTGCAAGAAAACATGGTAATGTACAAAGCAGAAACCTTAGTCTCCTATTACCCAATTTACATTCTATGTCAGATAAAAACCCTAACTTCAGAGCTTCAGGTAGCCAATGTACAAATTTCTATTATACCTGTATTTTGCATTTTTAAAGAATGAGAAGGGAGGTAGCTTTTGATGGCACCAAATTTCCTAAGTGAATTGCTGCTGGTTATCACGCTTGAACTGGTTCAGGAGCAACTAGTGAAAGTGGTTGTGATGGTGATACAGGCTGCTGCCTATGTAAATCCACAGAAGTTAGTAACTTTTGGTCTTGATTGGTCTTAGCAAGAAGAGATGGCACATCCACAGTGAGTGAAGAAGTCCTTGCCTCATAACCACATTTGGACTCCCATGCTGGGTCAACAGGCGGTAGAACATAGAGCTCTGCAGTCAGTGCAATTGGGAAGTCTGGCAGTTTGGGAGTAGTCTCAGGAGCCCTGTACAGATCAACAACCCAAAAATAAGTAAAAATTCATGGCATGTTTTCTGTATAGATGAACAACCTAAAAACAAAATCAATCATGCTTTCTTTTATAGATTAAGAACAACCCCAAAAGCAAATAAGTAAAAGCCATACATGCATTTCTGATAACAAATTGAAATCATTTATACTGTTACAGCATGATGCCATATAACAAATCTGTTCAGTGCAACTGGGAATTGCCACTCTCTGAATTACAGTTTTGAGGAGTGTTTTATGACAAAGTTCAACACTATAGGGAAACACAAAAAAGAAAAAGATTGGTGGGATTCAAGTGGTTTACATCTCTTCATTGTAACTGTCCCTGAAGATACGAGCCTTGCTCAAAGCCTCTCTTGGTATTCTCTCTGACAAGTGTTTCATTGGACCCCAGATCGGAGGAAGCAGTCTGTCACCCACCCACCCACCCACACATGCACCCACCACCCCAGTTTTTAAAGTTAGAGTGAGGCAAAAAAAACTCGCTCATGACTGAAATGAAGACAAAGAATTTGCGATCAAGGCAGGGTTTAGGGTTTAGGGTTTTAGAGTTTGAGACCATTTGGTGCATTGTGCACAATGCAACATGTGTGAGCATTGGTTAAGTTGAATATAACCATGTGAGTGCCAATTGAAAAAATGAGATGGGTCTGTAATAATCATCAGCAACTTCTGATGATTTAAACTTTTTGAACTGGGGATTTCCTACAGTGCAGGATTTAGTGCCAATGCTATGATATAGGGTTTATATAGTGGCATCTTTGACAAACCTTGAAGAAGGATAAGTGTTGTTAAAATACATGCGCTGTCTTTGTCCCTCTTTCAAATAGCTGACAGATTCTCTAAAACATGCAAGAGCATGCGCATGTGTGTCAACCTCAAAGCCTTCCTCCAGTACCTGAGCATGAAAATAATATGCCATTGCCTGCACACCAAAACAAAACTGCAGGCATCAGTTGCACCCAAATCCTTGAAATTAAGAAGAAAAAAGACCCATCTCCAAATCATAGAAAACCCCCAATGATGATGATGATGATTTCAAGCCTACTCCTACCATGACTTTTTGACCTTCTTGTCACAGGAGTGGTGGCAGTGTATTGTTTCTGGAAGTAATGGGTTTCTGGAAGGAGCTTTAACCTTTGCCTCCACAAGCTTCCACTTTGCACAGAAGAATATGTTTAACTCCCCACTCTTCCACTGGGTTTAGATGCTTCTAGAAATATAAGTATTGGGTTTCTGGAAGGAAATTTTTACCTTAGCCTCTGCAAGCTTCCAGTTTGCAAAAAGAATGTGTTTTGCTCTCCACCCTTCTGGTGGGTTTAGATGCTTCTAGAAATACATGTTATGGGTTTTTGGAACAAGTTTTTTACCTTCGCCTCTGCAAGCTTCCACTTTGCAAAAAGAATGTGTTTTGCTCCCCACCCCTCTGCCAATGGCATACATGCGAGCTTCTCTTGTGCCTGATAAAACAAAGGAAGGAACCCATCATGCCCAAACAAAAAAAAATCACCAATGTTTTTAAAGTGAGAGAGATAGGAAGTAGTTTCATAATGGAAGTGGAAAGACAAGAACTTGAGGGAGAGAGTTATATACTATTTTCAAAGTGAGGGGGAAAATAATGATTTAGATGACTAAAGAAAAAAGTCAAAAAACTGAAAGAACAAACCTGTTCCCAACACTTGACTTGCTCACATGCTAACCTTCGTTTTACTGCTAGCGATGCTGTTACATTTTCAACTGCAAATCCTAACTGTAGTTCCACTGCCTGTATTACACAAACAACCAATTATCAAGTTGCTAGAAATTTTACTGAAATGTATAAACTCCAGAAAAATACAATAATCCCTAAAGTCTTGAAAAACTGGTTCATGAAGCTCCAGTAATGTGCATGTTTAATAATTTGGCCAGGGAATTTTAACCTGGCCTAATGCTTGCTGTTCCAATGCAATGAACATTCCTTCCATCAAATCTGCAGGTAGCTTAGCCCTACCCAACAACACCAAGCCACCCCACCGAATGTGCCATCAGAGTATGAACTGAACATTTCCAAGTTCAAGCATAGCATTATTGCTATCTCTCCCTCATCAAGCATGATGCACCCATACTAGGAGGGAGTGGAGGGACAGTATTCTTCATCAATAACGGTGAAAGAAAAGTGTCTTACTTTATGTCATCTGGTGCATTTGGTATGACTGCACTGATGGCGCACTCAAAATACGACACCGCTTTCAATAATGTTTCAATTGCCATCCTCTTGCTTTCTGGTTATTCATCGTCACATGTTAAAATTTGTTGTAAACTTTTCAATTTGCAAAGCATAAGAGCATGACTAGTAAAAACATCAAAATCTCATGAGCTGAACTCAACCACCCATGACATGATTAGACCACTTTAAAATGTGCCATTGAAAACAAAACCCAACCCTACCCTACCCAACCTTCAAGAATGAGGAGAGAGGAAGAGAAGCTGGAAGAAGTTACCATTTGTTACTGTATTCCAAGAGCAAGATGTGGCCACATATCGCCCAAATGCAAATATTGGGTGCAAGGCGTAGCAAGAAAACATCCCTTCAAAAATTTTGCTCTTGTAGTCATCAATCTCCAATGTAGGCGTGAGCATAAGATTAGCATCTTGCATTGCCAGCATGCCTAACAAATGAAGCACCGACAGAAGCTCATAATATGCACTTGACAGAGCTGTTTCCTGCATCCACCCAATCCGTCATTCACAACATGATTAACACCCAGATTACAGTGGGTGATGGTTTTAAGGCCAGTTTTCTCAAGGAAACTTTGCATCCAATACCTCTATGCAGTTCGTTTGTGCTTGTTTCCAATGTAGTGAAGAGATTTCAAGACCAAAAGATGCAGATTGAAGAACTCTCACAACTCGTTGTGCTTTTGCCAATTGGTGAGCATAGTAAAACCATGAGGATCATCCCTTCTGACCCAAAAAATATGAGGATTGTGAACAAATAACTGACCTTTTTCTCATCTTCCACATTAGTCCATTCAAACCTGAAACCTGAGCTCAGCTTTTCCCCTGTCACAAAAGAATCATGTTTCTGAACATAATTAGTCTAGAAACTCAGCAACTTTCAATTGAGACATTATTAAGGTCTTGAGTGGCAGATTATGTCATTTTGTTTCTTGACGACATTATTATATGACATAATTTTCCAGTGACGATCATACACTCGCTTGTAATAGGGACCAAAATGTGTCTGTTGAACATGACTTTATTCTTTTTTTTCTTTTTCAAATCATTGAATCCACCACCCCAGACTGTAATGTCATGGAATGGCCACGCCCTTACCCATCATGTTGAGTATGTTGTTGCATGGCTCACCCTAAAGGGCTTGCCTCACCTGGCACCGCACCCAACAGAACAGGCAGGAGGTTGACCAATTCCATAGTTCAAAACAAGGAAATCAAAAAACAGAGATATAGATCCACAATGAAGAGCACTGCAATGGCAATACCAATCATCACATTGGACAAACCCCATCATCATTTGATCAACATATTTGAAAAACCATGAAGACTCTTCCTTCACCTAGTAAGTTTTACATCAGAGATTTATGTTCCACACACACCCTAATCTTATGTGCAAGTAAAAGAAGCTCCAATCAGAGAAGCTCCCCACAGGTTGCAAGTCCAATTCTCAAAGATTTCAACAAATACCACTACATTTCTTTTCCAGTTTTTTCCAGCCAAACCTTTTTGAGAATTATTTAACACCAAACATCAGTCCCGGGTCCAGTGTCAGACAAGTGAGTGCACAAGGGAAGAAAAACCTAAATGAGAGAGAGGGAGAGAGAAAAACTTGAAAGAGAGACAAAGTTTGAAGGAAGGTAAATGGGGGATCACCACCACCTACCTCCAGTTGTTAAACCCATAAGAAGCGGCAGATAACCTTCCAAGGCTTTAGCAAGATCAACAACACCTGCAACAACACAGGATGATCATGAGTTCAACCTTGTCCTGTTTTGTGTTGTATTTTTTGTGTTTGGTGTAGTGGGTGTATGAGTTTTTATTTTTCTTCTTTTTTCAGTCATGAATCTTCTTCGAGTTCAGCAAAAAAAAAAAAAACAGTGCAAATTACCCAGCAGAAAAAACCCATGTGAAAATTCCCAAGAAAAATCAGAGTTTGAAGGAGGATCAGAGCTTGAAATAATAATAAATCTGTTACCTTGCTCATCATCAGCATGTCTAGATTTGTGTGAAGAAGATCGATCGGGCTTTGCTGCAAGATGGGAAATTCTGGATCTCAAAGAGACCAGGCGAGTAGCAAGCTCTGGTGATATAGAAGAAGAAGAAGCTTGTTGTTGAAGAAGAAGATGAGCAGCAAGCTCCACGTTTTTGGGTGCTCTAAAACCAGGCACAAATACATAAACCTCACCATTTGCTGCTGAACCTCCTCCTCCGTATGTCGAGGATTCCCAATCTTCTATAGCATCTGATGACTGTATACATCCCATTACTCCCACACACACTCCCAATTGGGCTTGCAAAACAAACCCAAACACAAAAAAAAGTGGAGATAGAGAGAAATCTACAAGGAAAAAAAAAAAAACAACAACAACAACAAA
>Ga0209208_10003735_pt1 | contig 21777 bp, 14 predicted proteins | sample S1TSphfallax_3_FD_187694 | JGI IMG/M metagenome (GOLD analysis project Ga0209208, IMG submission 187694) | Host-associated microbial communities from peat moss isolated from Minnesota, USA - S1T2_Fd - Sphagnum fallax MG (SPAdes) (version 2) | ecosystem: Host-associated > Plants > Peat moss >...
GTATTAATTATTAACTTTTGGAGGTTTATTAATAAATGTATGGGGCCCGACTTGGGACTGGACCGCACATATTAATTATCACAGGTTATTAATTTAGGCAGTATTAATTTAGACAGGTTCTACTGTATACAAGCACTCTGGGAGGGTAACCCTAGGGCCGTTGAGAGCAGTGCTATATTTAGCTACTGTCCGTAGCCACTGTCCGTCCGGATATAGCTACTGCCCGTGGTCACTGTCCGTCCGGCTTCACGAGCGGCTTCATTTGCTACTGCCCGTGGCCACTGTCCGTCCGGCTTCACGGGCGGCTTCACTGCACAGATTTAAGGGAAGCTTCATTATTCGACTTCAGAATATGCCGTCACTCTTCCTTTAATATATGTAATTTGCACTTTGAATGTATGTAATGCATGAATTGTGTGTAGATTAATACTTTTTCATCTACGTATATAGTTTACAAAGTTGAATTTGTTGACAAAGGATATGGGATAAATTTACAACATTACCACATCATCCTTTATCCCATACAAAAGTACTCAAATTTTGACCATTATTATCTTTTTCATATTTTGTCCAAATAAAAAAGAAAAAGAAATCATTCTTAAAAAAATTTCCAAGATCTACACATCTACAAGAAAATTAACCAAAATATCAAGTAATTTAATTAGAAATGCATTTGAATGTTCACTATTTCATACATTTGAACAACAATGATATCTTGAAGATTTTTTTTTCTTTTTTTCATAAAACGATTTGTAAATAATAAAATATGTTTATAAACATATTTTAATTCAACATGGTATATGTATATGTGTGTATGCATGTATGTATGTATAATATTTCCCCAACTTTTAAAAATGTACCAAATCAATAAAAATGGAATAAATGTTGTGTTATATTTATTTTTTAATTATAAAAATATTTTAAAATAAAATATGTTATCTATGAAACATAGAATATAATTTTTTAAAATTTTAAATTTTATACAAAGTATTTAAATTATTTAAATTTCATATTTTTTTATCAAATTTTATTGTGAATAATAAATTTTAATGTTATTATTCATTTTTTTCAATTCATTAATTGTTAATTTGATATAAAATATTGACAAATTCCAAGTTGTATGACCAAATACTTCGATAAATTACTAAAAATCAAATTATATACTTTTTGCTACCCATCACATGGAAACATTAAAAACAATGCCATTTTGGGGCATGTGGATTTCTTTTGAAATTCATTGGATTATAACTAATAAAAATATATTTCATTATTTGATGTCAAAAAATTCAATGAAAAAATTCATTTAAATAAACATTTGAACAAATTTTTTAACTTAAATGTTTTGATTATATTCTAGGCATCAAGTTTTTATTTAATTTTATGGTTTCAAGAACTTTGGCAAAAAAATTCCATTTTTGGGGAATTTTTTTTAAATGAAAAAAAATTCCCCCAAATTTTTTTAAGCCACTATTTAGAAATTCATATTAAATAATTATTGACTTTAAATTTTTTAAAAACAAATTATAAGGTATTAATTATTTATTTGTGCACTAATTATGTGTTTAATCATCTACAAACTTATAATATGCTTATTAGATATGTATGTTTACCTTTAATTCATAAGTTTTTAATGTTTCAAATTGTATATTATTAAATGATTATATGGTGTTGTTAACCCAATTTTTCAGTATGTATATAGTAACTTGGGTAAACGAATTAGTAATTAATGAGGTAGTATGAATTAAAGATATTTTAGTTTTCTCGTCAACTAGTTTCAAATTAACCGATTTATTACAAGAATTGGTAACAAGCCTATTGCAGTAATTGGTTGATTAACAAAACATGTGAATTTGAATTTGTGACTAGTAACTTGTTATTTTGATTTTGAAGTTGTACTGGCTAATGACTATTTAAGTTATAAATATCAATATGAGTTGGTATAACTAGGAGGACTTGGAGATAGAAGATGATTTTCATCTTTTCATTTTTTTATAACTCATGAGGAATTTTTCAATTTTGAATATTGTTTACTTTGATTTTCTTGTGAATCTTTTCCTTTTCTATTTTTAGAATGCAAGCTTCTTCTTGATGAATAAACAAAAAACCATAAAACTTCTTATGTTTTCTAATGTTTAGATTTGGAACAACCTATTGATAATTTCAATAAACCAAAATTAAAAAATTAAACTAAAAAAGGATAAAAAACACCCTGAACATGTGTTCATGAAAAAAATGTTTATTCACATAATCTTATCCATGAAGACTTTCAATCGTGTAATCATATCAATGGTTATAAGAATATGATTACACACAAAAACATGGCATATATGATTGTATGACTAAAATATGGTCATTAGCCATATTTGTCCTAGTCATGAATGTCAAGTTTTGGTGTAGTAGCTCCACTACATTCACCTTTGGTGCATGGGTGCAAACAGGTTAATAAGAACCACTAGCGTTTCCTTTAGTGACTAGTTTTTGGAGAATATTTTAAAAATATTTTCAAAAAAATCTTCAAAAAAATCTTAATTTTTAAAAAAGGTTTTCTTTGTACTATTTTGTTAAAATTATTTTAAAAAAGATTGATGTAAAAAACACAAAATTAAATAGTGAATATGATTGTTTTTGGCTCCTATTAGCATAATTGCACCTACATCTAGTTTTGGTGTTGTTGGTGGTGAAATTGCTGCTATTGCACCTACTATAGACCCACAAAGGGAAAAAAGGAAGAAGGACTTTGATATTCGTTAGGTTTTTCAAGGATGAATGGGTTGCGAAGTTTCGTTGGGTTGAACTAGTCATAAACCTTGAAGGTAAGTTACAAATGGTACGTTGTAAGGTGTGCACACAGATGGAAGGTAAGGAAAAACTTCTAAACCTTAAACTAGATGGTTTGTAGAAACATTTTGATAGGTGGAAATCTTTGATTACTTGTCTTGGAGTTGCAATGGGAGAATATTATTAAAGTAATCAAAGCTAGCACCAAAAAAATGAGAGGATTCATACCATTGAAGGTCCTCATTTTGTTGTGCAATTAATGTTCAATGGAAGAAGGTAGAAAAAAGAAGAAATATGTTTAGTTTGTGGTAGTGTTCCACTTTCTAAAACATGGCAAGCCCATGATTCCTTTCAGCATATGAAGTCCTTTGAATTCTTGAAGTTTGCCCGTGTCCCAAGGAAGCATTTGACAAATTCTAGTGGGTGGGAAATTGCAACCTTGCACAATGTGGTTTTGAACCAAATGAAATTAGTTGTGGAGAAAATTGGATTTATTTCAATTAATTGTGATGAAGTCACAACTTTGGACAACTAGTCTTGGATATATGTGCATGATTGTTGAAGACTAGGGAAGGGTGCTAATTCTTTTGAACCTTGAAAGGGTTGTGGATGGAGCCACATTTAATAACCTTAGTGTTGTGATTGTTTGCTTTCTAATAGTTTTTGGTGGTTTATTAGAAATGGACATTACTAACAAGGTTGTTTACTTTGGGGTTGATGGTGTAACAATTTTCCAAGGGTTGAAGACAGGTGTCACAGTTCAATTCATGGCCAAAGATAGTTTTTATATTGTTGACATTCATTGTATGGCACATCAATGTAATTTGGCTGTCCAGACTTTCTCTTCCTTGACTTTAATTGGGAAGATTGAAAGTTTGCTTGCATCCATGTACCTATGTTACAATCAGTCCCCCAAAAGACATTTTGAATGCACTAAGTTGGTATAGGTGATTGAGTCAAGGGGTCTAAATTTTTTGAAGAACATTAAAACAAGGTGGATTTTTATGTTGTTTCCATTTAAATGGGTGTTTCGTGAGTACAATAATGAATGATGATGTTGCCAAAATTCTTAATGCTAGAACAAACTATGAGCTTTTATGCAATGTGGAAATTGCTATGGGTTTAATTTGTGTGCTGCCAATGTTGGAAGCAATACAAAGGTTGAGCAACCTTGCTCAAAACAAGGACACATTTATTTGTGACTATTTTGTAGCTGTGAAGTTGTGTTAGGCAGAATAATACAACATGTACGTGGATGCTGACCTATAGAATCCATTTGATTACTTCAAAAACTTTTTGGACTTGGTGCAAGGCACTAGTGTTGTAATACCTATTATGTGGTGGATTGAATCACAAACACAAGTGGAATATGCCACTTTTCAATTCATTCAATAGTTGTACATGTTCCACAAAACTGACAAATCTATTAGAGAAGTTTCCATGGTTGCTAAGGATGATTGGGCATCTACATGCCAAAGTGTCAAAGAATAATGCAATGGCATTACCAAAGGTTTTATTGATGAGCTAGATAGAAGGTACCCTACACATGAGGTGATGAATGCCACATGCATCATCTACCTTCAATATTGGCTACAACTAGATGCTACCATAACATTACCTAACCATTTAGCCATTTTGAAAGAATAATATTGTTAAAGTAAGATTGTATTGCTAACTAGAGTTTCACATGGTCCTTTACTAGATGCTAATTTACTCAATCAACAAGCTTCTATCTTCATTGTCATTATGCAATCTAATTGCATTGTTGCCATGCAGCCCCCCTAGATTGCAACCCTACCATTTGAATGTGAAGGCAATTGCATATTAATCAAGTTTTGAAACGCATGTTATTTGAATACCTAAAGCTTGTTGAACTGGCGATAATGGTTATTATAGGGAGTGTGGAGGATGAATGTATGTTTTCTACATTTTTTTCATGAAGAGTAAGTTGAAAAATCAGTTGACTATGCACCTTGATTTAATTATGTGAATGTACCATAACAATTCTTTATTTTTTGAAATTTTTCCATTCTATATTGCCATCATTCAATGGAATGAAAAAAAGTCTTGCTATGGGGTGGAGATGTAGTATGACATTTTTTATCTTCAAAATGTTTTGAACTCAACCATCATTGCAAATTATGAATGTACTCAAATTTGCCAATGTCTTTATTTGTAGATAAGGATTTTGGTACTAATGTTTTTTACTTTATAGGTTTGCCTTGCAATAGGGCAAAGTTCATTTATATGGACTAGGGTTCAATTCCTTTAAAAGGCACATGGTAAATTATGTTGCCACAAAATTGAAACTCGAAGGCACATCTTCAGTTGTAGGTGTTTTGGATGTCCATTCTTTCTTTTGTTTTTAAGTTTAGATATTAACCTTGAGTATTCACGGATATGTATGGTATTGCAAAAACTATTACAATCACAACTTTGTTGTGGAAGGAATGAATATTAAACTTGAAATCATGTGTTTTTTAATTTTCAACTTTTGTTTAATTTTGGACAATCTTTTTTTATTTGGAGCATGTATACAATTTAGAATAGAGAAGCTCCTAACAACTGTTAGATATCCATTTTCAAGTGTGTCATTTTGTAGGTGGAGTCGTTGGACAATTAAGGAAAACACTGCATCAATTTCAATATGTGTATGCTTTGTTTATAAGTGACTACAAACAATTTTTTTTTACTTGGTTTAAAACTTATTCACACATATTTGCACACACTATTACAATTCATGGTTTTTTAAGAGGTTCAAATTGACTAACTTGTCATTTTGACTAATGGTCATGTACATTTTGACTAAAAGCCAAGGGCTTGAATGACACATGTATTTATTGATTGATCAATTTGACTATTGTGGTTCATTCGACTAGATACACATAGTCAAGTTGTACAACCTTAATCAAAATGGCCAATGGTCTTTAATCAAATTGGACATTTAGTCAAAATGGTTAATGCTCTTTAGTAAAAATGACCAATGGTTTTTAGTCAAGTTGAACATTTAATCAAGATGGCCAATGATCTTTAATCAAATATGACATGGTCTACTACCCTATGAATTTACGTCCTACTTATTCATCCACCTATTTATTTAGTTAACTACTTACCTACCTATTACCCACCCACCCACCCACCTTTTATTTACCTACCTACCTACTTATATTTGTTCACCTACTTATTTATACACTTACCTATATTTTTCACTTTTGTACAACCTACTTACTTACCAACCCACTTGTCAACATATTATTTATTCCCCTATCCACCCACTTACTTACTTAATTTTAACCATTATGTGTAACCATTAGGTTTATCTGTTATGTTTAAGCATTAGATTTAACTATTTAGTTTACCTAAATTTTAGCCAAATTTTTAATCCTTAAGTTTACTTCAAATTTAACCATTATGTTTAGCCACTAAATTTTGTGTTAAGTTTAGCCCAAGTTGAACCATTAAAGTTTGCCAATAGGTGTAGCCTAAATTTAACCACTAAGTATAGCCATTAAATATAACCTAAGTTTATCCAATATGTTTAACCACTAGAATTACCACTAGGTTGAACTTAGGTTTAACCATTATGTTTAGTCATTAGGTTTAACTTATGTTTAAACAATATGTTTAGCTAAGGTTTAGTCATTATGTTTAACCACTAGGTTTAATTTATGTTTAGCCATTAGTTTAACTTATGTTTAAACAATATATTTAACCAAGGTTTAGTCATTATGTTTAGCCACTAGGTTTAACTTATGTTTAACCAAGGTTTAGTCATTATGTTTAGCCATTAGCTTTAACTTATGTTTAACCACTAGATTTTGTCACAAGGTTTAGCCTAGGTTTAATTATAAGATTTATTGACTAAGTTTAGTCACTATGTTTACCCATGAAATTTAGCCATTAGGTTTATCAACTAAGTTTAACCATTATGTTTAACCATTAGGATTAATTAGTAAATTTAATCAAGGTGTAACCATTATGTTTCACCATTAATTTAAATCATTAAATTTAGCCATTACTTTAGCCATTAGTTTAAATTAATGAGTTTACCCATTAATTTTAATCATTAGTTTAAATCAATGAGTTTAGCCACTAGGTTTAATCATTAGTTTAAATCAATGAGTTTAACCACTAGGTTTAGCCATTAGTTTAAATCATTGAGTCTAACCACTAGGTTTAGCCATTAGTTTAAATCATTGAGTCTAACCACTAGGTTTAGTCATTAGTTTAAATCGTTGAATTTATCCATTAATTTAAGTCATTGAGTTTAGCCATTATTTTAAATCATTGAATTTAACCATCAGGTTGAATCATTAATTTAAATTGTTGAATTTAGCCATTCGGTTTAACCATTATTTTAAATTGTTGAATTTAGCCACTAGTTGTCACCTAGGTTTAGCCATTATATTTAATGATGTGAAATAAACATGTGAAATAAAAAACTTGTTAAAAATTGAACACCTTTGATGATGTAATCCATTGATAAACACTTGGTTTATCATTTTGAAGGTTTGGGGTTCAATTTTTTGTATTTACAACCTATGTGCATGTTTAGAAAACTAAGGTGGATAAGGTTAGATTAAGGTAGGTCAATGAGGTTAAGTTAGGTTAGGTGAGGTAGGTTAGGTTATGTAAGGTAGGTTAGGTCAGGTTAGGTAGGCTAGGCTAGGCTAGCACCTACCTACCTAAGTGCCTTTTTTCAACTTCCTAAACCTATTTACTACCTACCTACCTACCTATTAATTTTTAAAATAATAAGTCAAATAATAATTTCAATTTAGATATAAAATTGACCTAATCAAATGGTCCACTATTTACTAGTCAAATAATTAGTCATTTCATTAGCAAATTTTTTTAGTCAAAATGACAAGGTCCAATTTGATTGTCTAGTCACATAAGACATGGCTAAAATGACTTGTCTAGATTTATAGGGTGGTTTTTTTTGACACTTGTCACTTTTGAATATTTTTTGATTAGAAAACCCAATTGAAAAAATCATGAATTGTAGTCGTGACATTGTATAATTCCATGTCACCAACTTTATAAGAAACTTAAGTTTCATTCACACCATTCTTCACCTTTAACAAATCTGACATCGTCATATGCTTCAAATTTTAACATGAAAAATTTGCCATCTTAATAATCCCAATTAGGTTGCTTAGCCATCTTATTGATATGCCACATGAAAATATAACATTCTGAAACTATGATGCTTACATAAAAGTGGCCAACCACACAACTTGGAGAACCAAAAAAAAAACACTATTAGGAGTGCAGCAAAAGGCATCATGGTTTGGAGAGATCTCAATGTGAGAAACAAAACAAACAAACAACCTTTCTTCATAGAGAGATTGTCCTGGAGTGAAATTTCGTGGCAATTGGCAGCAAATGGGGAGGTTCTCATAATCAACATGTGTCCCTTTTTTTTTTCTTTTGGTTCTTTCATAGTTTTTGGTTTTGTTTTGTCTTGTACAGTTTCTCTTGCAATAAAATCTGCAGGTTCTCATCAAAGTGTGAATTAGGTTGCCAAAAGTTTGAAATTGAATTGCTACAATAAGGATCCACTGGTTGTTGTCAAAGTCTCAAGGTTGCCAAGATTTTGTTTTAAAAGATCTGCAGGTTCTCATCAAAGTGTGAATTAGGTTCCCAAAAGTTTGAAATTGAATTGCTACAATAAGGATCCACTGGTTGTTGTCAAAGTCTCAAGGTTGCCAAGATTTTGTTTTAAGAGATCTGCAGGTTCTCATCAAAGTGTGACTAAGGTTGCCAAAAGTTTGGAATTGAATTGCTACAATAAGGATCCACTGGTTGTTGTCAAAGTCTCAAGGTTGCCAAGATTTTGTTTTAAGAGATCTGCAGGTTCTCATCAAAGTGTGAATTAGGTTGCCAAAAGTTTGAAATTGAATTTGAATGCTACAATAAGAATCCACTGGTTCTCATCAAAGTCTGTAGGTTGCCAAGATTTTCTTTTAAATTTGAAATGCTACAATAAAAGATCTGCAGGTTCCTCATCAAACAAAGTCTCATAGTCTTCAAGCTTTCTCTTTTAGATTTGCAATGCTACAATTCATAAGATCCTCAGGTTCTCATCAAACTCTTAAGGTTGGCAATACATTTTTCTTTCATGTCAAATGCTACAATTCAAAAGAGCCACAGCTTCTCATCAGACCCTCAAGGTTGCCGATATTTTCTTTCATTTCAAATGTTGCAATTCATAAGATCCGCAGGTTCTTATCAAACCCTCCAGGTTGCCAAGATTCTCCTCAATTTCAAATCTACAATTGAAGATCTGGCTTGTTCTCATAAAAATCTCAAGTTTGCCAAGATTTTCTTGGAATTTCAATTCAAGCCAAGATTTTAAGAGATCCGCAGGTTATCACAAAAATCTCAAGGTTGCCAAGATTTTCTTTAAAGATCCACAGGATCTCGTCAAAACCTCAATGCTTGCAAATTTTTTGTTGGTTTCAATGCTACAATTTAAAGATCCATGGGTTCTCATCAAAGTCCCAAGGTTTTTGGTCAAGTGCTGAATTAAGGATCGACAGGTTCTCTCGTCAATCAAAGTCTCAAAGCAGCGCCGAGATTTTTCCTGTAATTTCAGATGCCACCATCTTAAAGATCCTCAGGTTCTCATAAATCTCAAGGGCTGCCCAGATTTTCTGGTATTTTCAAATGATACAATTTTTAAGATCCGCAGGTTCTCATCGATCAAAGTCTCACGGGCTGCCAACATTCTCTGTAACGCAAATTCTAAGATCCGCAGGTTCTCCCGAATCAAAGTCTTCAAGGGGCGCCAAGATTTCTCTGTAATTTCTCGAGTGCCCCAATTATAAAGATCCGCGGGTTCTCTCGTCGATCAAATTCTCAATCCATGGCCACGATTTCGCCGCCGTTTCCAAAGTTTGCCAGCACAATTTAAAGACCCGCAGGTTCTCTTGTCAAACAAGATCTCTCTGTCTCAAGAGCTAGCTGCCAAGATTTTAGATCCTTTCCATTTCAATGAGCCGACCAATGAAAGGCGCTCCGGTTCTCTTGAGGCTCTCAACGGGGTTTGTTACAAGTCGAGATTTGAAAATCTTTCTCATTTCAATGCGCCGCCCTCGATTGAAAGACCCGCCGGTTTTCGACCTTCAGAGAGCGTGAAGGGAGGTGATTGCCAAAGATTTTTCTTTGTGTTTGTTTGATAAAAATTCAATTATGAAGCACCGATGAGCGCGACGTCCGCTCATATCCGGAAATCTCGTGGCGGCGCGCAGTTCCGCTCGCGCGAGAAGTGACACTTCACCGTCGCAATTGAGCGGCGATCAGGAAACCATGACACCGCCGCCATCCCAGCTGCTGCTGCTGCTAGCTGCCTACTACTGCTGCCCTTTTCACCAGTTTTCGCATGATCGAATCCTCTCGGCACATTCCAATTGCAGTTTGTTCCTTTCTGTCTTTACTTCCTTGAAAGGTTCAGATTGCATGCGAGCTGCAACAGCTGGTGCTTGTAAGCCTATTACAGATGATCTGCAGCAATGCCGAAAGTTGAGGAGAAGGAGAAGGCCCGCGGAAACCCAGCTGCTACTTGTCAAAGTATCTAGTAACGCAGTTAGTCTCACCAGCTAGCTGCAGCAACTTTTAGGGTTTAGGGTTTAGACTCTTGTTGTGGTGAGTTGCGGGCCGCGGCACGCGGGGGTCGCTCAATCAGTTTGCATCATGACTCATGAGCTAGACTATCTAGTCTAGCTCAGATAATCGCATCCAAATTCTGGACACAGCGTAAACGTCGGTCCTTAATTGAGGCCAAAAGCCGCAGTACAAGAATATATCCTAGAGCACCTAATTTTGGTTACAAGACGGCCAGTAACTCTTGTACTCGCTGTCGCAACTTCCATCAACTTTTATTAAATCGAGCTTTGAAAACTACCCCAAACTTTCTCCACCGCATTGAATGCATGAAGAACTCGCTCTGGACTCTCTGGTGGAGTCTGTCTTTTGTGGCTGGGGAGCTAATTATCTATTTCCAGCTCCTGGGCACAAATGTTTTTCCTGAGCTCGTCTGTCCAAGTCTACTGCTGCAATATTATCTAGATAGCTATTGCAAGTGGGGTTCATTAGATTGTAGTATATCAAGAGCTACTTGCTTCCGCAGCTTCTTCGTCTGCATCGATCTCTAACTAGCTAGTAATGTGCAGCTGATATAGAAGACTGAAGTTGGGTTGTCGATTGCAGCTCTGGGGATTTTTAGTAGCACGCCTGCATGACCGAGAACTGTCTTATATTGAAGTTTTGGAGCGTAAACTTCAGCTTGTCGTCGAAGTACACGATTGGGGAGTTACTCTAGTGGATACGGCAAGGATTGAGGTTGATTAGCGGCAGCTCGCGCGATCTCAGAATTAGCAGCAAACGAATTAGGGGTAACTAAATATTAGTCAGACTTCCTTTTGCTGCAGCTGGCTGATTCCTTCAGTGATTCCTAGGCATATGTCCAGTATTAACTGCAGTAATATGGATAGGCTCAAGTCGCTGAGTAGGAGCAAGAACTACAGACAACTCCCGCGAGATGCAGCTCACCCTGCTGAGAATAATCACAGCAGCAGCAGTACTACTGCATTAGTGGATGATGCAGACTGCAACGAGGCGGATTCTAGATATTTCATGGACAAAAGGGAGGACGTTGTTTTGAGAATCTGCGATGAAAATACTAGTCCTGATCTTGCAAGTGCCAGGTGGAGATTTTCAGATGATGATGAAGAGGGAGGAGTATTCCACAGATCACAGGCTAGTCTTGATCCGAGTACTGAGCTGCCAGCTGCTTCTGAGGCTATGATGAAGGACATGGATATGGCGGCCGACGGATCAGGAGTTGTGAGATCAACTGCAGGGTCTAGGCAAGGAATTTGGCGAGAATGTAGCTACGACTTGATCGCAGGTCATCATCCTGAGGTCGAACTAGCTGCTGCGGCGTCTCGGAAGAATGGGCGTAGCTCGAACTCAACGTTCATGTCGAGCTTCACGAGTTCGAGCAATGAGGTAGAGAAGAGTCGACGGCGAGGGATGAGTTTCGACTTCGGCAGCTTGCAGCAAGTCGACCCGCCGTCGCGACTGATCGGCACCTTCTTGCAACGGCAGAAGGAGAGCGGCGAGCACTCACTGGATATGAACTTGGGATTCGACCTGCAGAGCTGCTGCCCCGAAGTACAGCTGCTGGCTGCTTCCGATCATCATCACTCTAGCGCCGACCAAAACCGCGTCTTGGAGCCCATGACCAGCTCGACATCGAGCGATCCGTTTCCGCTACCGATCAGTTCGAGAACAGCTACCGAGTCTCCGATCATTACAGCTGCTGGTTCCATGACAGATTTGTCGCGAACTGCAACTCCAGCGACAGCTGCTTCCCGAATACTAGTTCGTCCACCCATCTCAAGCAGGGTGAGGTTCGAATCACGAGTTGATACAAACACAGCTGCTCCTGCACGTGATTCCATTACCGAAAACAGTACTTCCGGTAACGACGATCTTGATTATGCACAGCAGCAGCCTATGAATAATATCCAGCTGCTGCAGGAATGCCGTGAGCTCAACACGAGTACTCCAGCTAGTCGGTTGGATCATGAGTCGTCGACTCCTGGCAAACCAAATCAGGAGCCGCAGGAGCAGAACTCGATCTACAGTCATGGGCTCAGAGCGCGTAGAACTAGCACAAGTAGCACCAAGCCCGCGTCGAAGGAAGCTGAGAATTCCATATCCGGCATGTCAGATCAAGAGGAAGAAGCGGAAAATCTCAAATCCTCCCCGAAATCTTTCTCACCTCGCGGACTGAGTCGACTCGCTTCCGGAGCTTCGACTGCGACACCGTTCTCGCGCGTGAAGTCGAGATTCGCGGAGCCCCCGAAAGGAACAACCCCCGCGACGTCGCAGCAGCAACAGCAGCGATCCGGGCAGCAGCAGCAGCAAAGATCATCTGGGCAGATAAGATCAACGTCCGGGCAGCAGAAATCATCATCCGGGCAGTTAAGACAGTCGGGCCTAATTCCGCGCACTGGGTTATTGTCTCGAGTCACAGAAGAGGAAGAATTAGAGGAGGATTTGGACCCATTTAGGGACATAGATATACCCGACAAATTCAAGTCACAACATGAGAAATGGGGTTGGGTACTTCTCGTGGAATGGCTTGTGCTTGTATTGATGGTGGGAGCTTTGGTGTGTAGTATAGTGATCCATAAGTTGAAGAGGGTTGAATTATGGGGTTTACTCCTATGGAAATGGGTGGTGGTGGCTTTGGTCACCATTTGCGGACGGTTGGTTTCGGGTTGGGTTATTCGTATTCTTGTGTTTTTTTTGGAAAGGAGTTTTATTTTACGGAAACGGGTGTTGTATTTTGTGTACGCCTTACGGAAAGGCGTACAAAATCTGTTGTGGTTGGCATTTGTATTGATAACTTGGCATTTTTTGCTCAACCCACAAGTGAAGAATGCGATTAAAGTCCTTAACTATATCACTAAAGCCTTAGTTTGTTTTTTAATAGCTGCCGTGTTGGTTGTAGTTAAAATCTTCTTAGTTAAGGTGCTCGCCTCTTGTTTCCATGTTGACAAATATTTTGAGAGGATCCGTGACTCTTTATTTAACCAATTTGTTCTCGAAACACTTATGGGGCCTCCGGTGGAGGAAGAGCGACAAAGTTTCATTGACGACGAAAGGTTGAAAACCGAGGTTGCCGGGTTGAAGAAAGCCGGTGCTGTGGCCCCAGGGTTAAATATGGACCAGCTTACAGATAGTTTTTTATCAACTAAAAAGCCGATACAAAAGGACCGGTCACAAGATGCACCAAAGAGTGGGTTAATTGGGAAGAGCGGATTAATAATTGGGGTGTCCAAGCACTCTAGTTCAAACACAGAGGCAGCTGGGAATGGTACGAGTTTGGGTGTAGATGAAAAAGGCATTAGTATGCAGAATTTGGCTAAGTTGAACCGGCGGAATGTGTCGGCCTGGAACATGAAGCGGTTGATCAACTTGGTAAAGCATACAGGTGTAGCAACATTGACCCATAATATTGAGGACAATTTGATGGAGGCCGATGGGAATGTGGGTGATCAGAGTAACAGAGAAATAAATAGTGAGTGGCAAGCCAAAGTTGCAGCCAAGCAAATCTTCAAAAATGTTGCAAGACCCGGCCGCAAGTATGTCACCCCCACACTTAAAACCCTAACCCTAGTATTTTTGTTTTCCCAGCAGATTATTTAGTCAGTAATTTTTTATGGGGGAGAACTTTGGAATTTTTGTTTCTTTTTTGGCAAACAAAATTAAAAAATAGAAAACAAACCTTGAGTTACAATTCTTGAGTTGCTTGGGTAAGAGATGTACCTTTTTTTAAAATTTTAAAGTCCTACTTGTTAGTAGTAGTTTGCCTAATTTCCTTATTTGGAATTCTATGATTTATGAATACCTAGTTTGTAGTAATTTGTCATACAAATTGTTTTGTAAGCTTGGAAGTTTTTTATCGGGTTTGTGCAGGCACATTACCGAGTTTGATTTGCTACGCTTCATGAACGAGGAGGAAGTTAGCCGTACACTTCCTCTTTTCGATGGAGCAATGGAGACTGGCAAGATCACACCTCGTGTTCTTAAAAGTTGGGTGGTATGTTTCTCTACACAAACTGCAGAAAAACTTAGTTTTCTGCCATTGGGCATTTCTTCCTTTGTCCCTCAACTAGTAATGTAACCTTACCTACGACTGAAGTTTGGCACAAAATAATTCACAAAAAGACTCAAACTCTCAACTTGTGAAAAACTATTTTATTGTCACAACTATTGGGTTATTATTATTAAAAATACATAATAAATCCCTCAATTATAATCAAATCTCAAATTTTGAACATGGGCTCATTTTTATTTTATTTATGTTCCTAAGGACGAAAGTTAAAATTTCCCATCTTGTGTTCATTGAGCAGGTAAATGTGTATAGAGAGAGACGAGCTCTCTCATTGTCTCTAAGCGATACAAAGACGGCTGTCAACAAGCTCCACCAGATACTAAATGTGATTCTATTCACAATTCTCATCATCATCTGGTTATTGGTTCTTGGAATCGCAACCAAAAATCTGCTGGTTTTTGTGTCATCCCAATTGCTTCTTGTTGTATTTATATTTGGAAACACGTGTAAGAATATTTTTGAGGCGATCGTCTTCCTCTTTGTCTTGCACCCATTTGATGTTGGCGACAGATGCATTATTGATGGTACTCAGGTACACTTCTATGGAACATCATCAATCCAGCAAATTTTTATGATAAATTATTTTCAATAGAAAAAAGAATTTATATTCATGATATAAATTTTGTTTCTTATTAGATTATAAAATTGGTGGCTAAGTAATTTGGTTTGGCTACCTTGCAAGTAAATCTGAGTTCCAAGTACCCATTTGGTAATAATTTATTGTTTGCCATTCTTTTCCAATATTGTCACCTTAGAATAGAGCGTAATCGTATATTTAATTTACTTTAATTAATTAATAAATATTTATTTTGGTTTTTTCTGGTGGGTGCCAGATGGTTGTTGAGGAGATGAACATATTGTCCACAATATTTATTGGGGATGCAAATGTGAAAGTATGGTACCCAAACTCGGTGTTGGCTACAAAGCCTATACAGAATTTTTACCGAAGTCCAGAGATGGGTGACAATTTCGACTTTGTGGTCGATGCCTCAACACCGGCTGCGAAGATTGCACTTCTTAAAGAGCGTATAGGAAGGTAAGTTCTGCTCCTCTGATTTCATTCATTGTTTTGTGAAGTAGCTAAACCCTAAATACTAAACCATTTCTCCTCAGATCAGAAATTACTAGTTTCCTTTGTTGCTGCTGCCCAGAGCAAAGAGACTTAGAATTCTGGGACAAAATTTTGGTTTAAACTTGGGACCAATATATGGGTAACAGCAGTTGTATATTTAGCTATAGAGAACCAATGAATGAGTGACAGCTGGAGACCAAGCTGCACTCTCAAAGCTGATTTGATTTTTTATTTATTGCTGCCCCTCTGACCATAATCAAAATTATTGTTCAGTTTTGTACTGTCGGTAAAAAATAAATAATGACAAAGTTGTTTAAAAGACATAATAAGCCCTGGAGGTAAAAATGACGTGGCAGGTATATACAAAGTAAGCCACACCATTGGAAGGCGAAGTTTGGATTGTTGGTGGTGGATGTAGAGGAGATAAACAAGCTCAAGCTCTCCTTGGGCCTCTCGCACACCATGAATCATCAAGATTATGGTGAGAAGGTGGCACGCAAATCTGAGCTGTTATGGGAGATGAGGAAAATTTTCGAGGAATTGGGCATTGCATATCACCTTCCAACCAAAGAAGTGTATTGCCACACAAACCTTCCTATAGAATCTAAGATGGATACACTATGAAAGGGTGGTTATTTGGTTGGAGAAAGATGTTAGGTGCAATCCTCCATAGCGCATCCATTCCTTTAAATCCTTCCAATGTGGACTAACCTTAATAGCATCCTCTGTTCTGCACCAACCCAAGAAAATTATGCTTAAAGATCATCCTATCTTTGAGCCCTAGTTTGACCCTGTAATCTCTGTTTCTTTCCCCCATTTGAGTACAACCATTTTAAATTGGCAGTGAAATTGAGCACTGTTTAATTGAACTGCGCGTCAGTTCACAAGATTTGCAGAACTTGATTTGATGAAGAACATGAGCAGTAGTGAAAGCTCAGGTACTACAACTTCAAAACCAGGGTTGAAACTCATGTGAGGACAAATTTAGGTAAGAAAACAAGTTTGGAGTCCAGCACCAGCAGGTGTAGGCTGTTTTAGAGAGAACTCTAATATCTATACTAAATTATCAAGTTTTGGTGCAAGAGAAGTTATAAAAATGGGCATGATGCAGATACCCAACAAATACAGTATTTACCAATGATTACTTAGACCTATGACATCATAAAATAAAAGCTCCAAAGCTATGAGAAGAAATGAGTTGAACAGACCAGATGAATGCTTCAAGCTGATGTGAAACATGTTCAATGTTAAACCAAATACTGACAGAAATTAAATCTTCAGATCAAACTACCCCAGCACTAAAACATAGTTTCTGGGGATGATCCTCTCATAAATCCCAATGGAAATACAACATACTACAATCGAAATAAATCAGATTATTCTCTGGTTCAAAAACTTGCATAGTACCTACTACACAGGCCATATGTTGGATTTTGCCTTCCAGTACTACAGCAACATTCAAAACTGCAAATCCAGTTGCCAGCTGTTCCAAAAGTCAGTTAGTACCCAGACCATTACCAATCAATTAAGCTCCAGTCCAATTTCCTGGCCATGCCATCTGCACTGAGGATGGCACCTTCTTCCGTACAAGCTCCCAATGAAGAAACACATCAACCAAAACTGAAAGCCTCTCTATCTTCGAAGACAGTTACCAACACTCGACCTCCAGTCCTTTGTTAACTTCATCTTAATCCAAACTATACACCCACTGCAACCAGTGTCAACTTCTTACAACTGTATATCCATCTATATTTAATCCAATTGAAGATTTCCTGATCCTGATCTCAAGACTAGTAGCTTTCAGAAACTATAGCACATTCAACTTGTTACAAGCATTAGGAAACACAGGGAAATGAAAGAGGTTATTTGTCATCCAATCAGTTCACAAACTCCAACAATCATAGCTGAAAGACAATAGTATACTATATCTGTGTAATCCAACACAAAAGATGATTCACAACCTGCTAAAACATCTACATGTTTCTCAAAGTGAACAAACCCACAAAATATAAGTCTGCACATACTTTATCAAGAACCTGATCTACCACCCATGCATTCCTTGAATGTAAGGAAGACTAGAATGCAGGTCTGAACATTCTTGTTGAAATCTAGCTGCAGACCAAGAATTCTGTAAGAGTACATAGTCCTGGGAAAAATAATGGAACCAGTTTAAGAAAGTAGACATATACAAATGTAACCCAATCAGATATTAGTGAGATTAAGTGTAAGCAAAGGCAGTGCCATAATGCTTGCAAAGACTGCAACCACCACAGCAGTCAACCATAGTGGAAACTTTTGGAAAGACCTGTGTTGTTGTCCTTTCACCTTTGCCCGGGTTCTATCTGGAGGTACAAGCTGCTGGGCTTTTTCAGGGAGTACAGACATATGTGGAAGAGGCATCTCCTTTTGCTCAACTGCTGCCTGCTCTGATTCTCTCTCTCTTGCTAATTGCATCTCAACATACTCTGGAAACATCTTGCGAAATATAGCACTGCACAGCAACCATCAGTCACATTCAGTCACAGCTCTACTTTAGAAAGGAAATCCATAGCAGGGAACTTCTCTCCCATCCTGCAGTAATTCCGACATTTTCACTTACCTTCAACATTTCTAATATACACACAAGCTGGTCACATACTAACAGTCAAAAGAGAAAAAGAAATTGCACCAGCTTCATCACCAGGCTGGACTTATATGGTGATAGAGATTTAGGAATCTTCTTACCTCTTACAGTTGTAAGCAAGAGAGGCCTTTGCCAAACGTTGCTTCTCCTCAACACTAGTTGATACACTGCCTGTGGTATTTGCATTATCAGTCTGCAACCAAAGAAGGAAACCCAGAATCTGGATCAAATTCTGGAACATGATCCTGTTTAGGACTGCCAACACCAATCTGAGTACTGAGTGATGAAATGCCACAAATGCCTCTAAAAATCAGTAAAACTTGCACTTTGAATATCTATCACCACTATTACACCATAAACAAATGCATCTCAAGAACCAATTCTGATCTTCAGAGGGCAGGTTGTCTACAATTATTGAATATATCACAAACTGTTCGGCTTTTGCTTCAGGTAAAAAAGGATATCAAAGTTTGGTCTCATGGGGTGTATACCATAAAGGATAGAAGGCCATTGAGAATACTGCATCCAAAAACATACAGCAGATTTATGTTAATACTTGCTCATAACTCATCAACCAAATATACTGCAAAAACAAATCTACATGCACAGGAGAAAGCTGACAAATATCACCTTGAAACAGACCACATTGGATTCCATGTCTCTGGATGGACTGCCATCCCAACCCCACACACACCCATAATTTTCAGTGATGTAAAATCTGGAAAAAACCCCTGTGAGGATGTAAAGTCAACACTTTAATATGTACGTTCTTCATGAGCTTGGCTGTCTAGCCAAATTAGCACAATCTACTTGGCTAGATTGTGAAGGGTCAAAAGACCTGTTTCAATCATACACTGGAAGTATAATGCCAAATCATACTTGCAAGAAACTCCACCACATACTAAAATATCCACTGTATGCTTTAAGGCCAACCTTCATTTGAGAAAACCTTAACTAGGCATCTGGCCTCATTAAGCATTACACAATTGGGGGCCACATAAAATGGATACAGAGGTCTTCATATTTTCAGTGCAAACATTCTGCTTAAATTGCCACTTAGATTTGATGCAGGTCTGGAATCCCTAGTCAAACACCTCTATTTGTTGATGATGTACCTTCATAAGTCCTGAGAATTTCTCAGCACTTATAATGTGGTGTTTATTATAGACCAACTACCATCTCTGTCAATTCCTGAGCTAAATCCCATAGACCTAACCATGAATCAAATGCACAGAGTACAGCCTGACAGGTTGTCAAGAATTTGATAGCAATGTATATAGAACAGCAGCAAAATTGAAGAAACATACAGTCGATACATAAAAGTCAGATACATACAATCGCTCATAGACATGCAGATCCTTTTATTTGTTGCAAAACGCCCATTTGGAGTAATCATGCTGTGCCCACCCCATGACAAAATCTCTCCCAGTCAAAAAAAACAATCCTTCTTTCATGCTTACCAGTCAGGGGCTGTCTAAAAGCATTGTGACCAAAAACAGATGATCTGATGAAAACCTGATGCCAGGGGGCTTGAAGGGGTACTCCTCTGGGAATTTGACTTTGCCATGATACACACCTCCTGCACTTGAAAACAATTGTCAATAACAGACCAGATGCAAGACTCACAATGAACAACTAAATATCACAACCAGACTATGAGTGTTTGTTGTGGAAACAAACATGTAGAAGAGGATGTGACTGCACACAGCAGCAAAGGATCAAGCATGCTGTGTAACAAACCTTCAAATGGTGTGCCCTCACTTCCCTCCAGAACATAATCTGCACAGATAATAACAAGTTAGGATTCAGCCACACCACCAAGATTATTGGTCTCTTCATACAAGCCCTACTACTAGTGCAATGAAGCCTAGGGTCGACAGTACACATTCACACAGACTCAAAAGCCCTGGCAACATAGGACTTTTCAACATGTGTCCACAAGATCCCACAAAAGATAACACAAAGCCTGTGTTGCTTGCTCAAGGAAAGTAGTGTTGGGAGATCGCAGTCAATGATGGGGTGGAACTAAAGGGCTTTCTGCACAGAAATATGAATACTTACGCCATTCCCGAATATCTGAATGGGATGGTCGAGCCAAAATATGTGGAACAGGTTCCTGAGAAAAAAAATACAAGGAGTGAGAATAAAATGGTATCTCTCTACTTGGCACCTGCTGGGAACAAAAAAAGATTACCAAATCATAATACTTGCTGAATTTTTCAGGGAAAAATTCAGTACTGTTGGAAATAGCTGTCCCAAACATTGTCAAAAACTCTCCAGATGCCACAGCCATGTTAAAAAGAAAGAGATCACAGAGGAGATCTGAAGTTCCTTAACAGAGCTCGTAGCTTTATGAACTATCAATTTAAAGGGTTTGCAGGAGGAGCATATAACACAGGGCACCCCAAGAAGTATGTCTGCTGTGATCAGTGAACCAGCACTGAGAACCAGAGTCTCAGATGATAATTCTGAGGACCACCAATGAACAGTAGAGATGTATGCAGCCGGTGACCTAGGGTTCAGGGTTGCCCTAAACTGCATGTTGAAAGTGCCTGCAAACCTTACCTCCTTCAAAGGCGAAGCGCCTGTTCTCACAACTACAGATCCCAGATCGAAAACCCTAATCTAGGGAACATGAAGTCAGGTCTCCAATATCTAGGATTTCAAAATCGATTTCTAGTCAAAGATTCCCCGTCTATAGCCCTAAACTAGGGCAAACATCTTGCAGTACAAACCCCAGAATTAGGGTTCACCGTTGTTGCAGGAACTTCATCACCACCACAGCTGAGGAGGACGAGTCTTCAACATTCGTTGGTTTTGTATAACAATCCTATCAAAGTTGGAAGCTATAGTTCCGGTCGGGACTCTAAACTTCCACAGGATGATGATCCGAACCTTCGAGTTCCATTGAAAAAAAGGAGTTCTTTCAAAGAAGGAAAACAAGACCAGAAAAAGAAAGAAACGGGGCACAGATGCTTCCTTCACCTTACACATCGCCCTGAATTCCTTTTGGAGTCGCTGCACACATGCTCGTTCTGCCATCACGACTTGTTGTTCTTCCCACTCCCCCTAGCACCCCACCCGACTTCTTCTCTCACTCTCTCTGAGAAGGACACTCTGCTAACTGACCCGAAGAAATTCTTGATAGTCCCGAAGAAGAGATGAAAAGAAAAGAAAAGAAAAAAAAAAGACACGCTAAAAAAGAATCTATTAAACAAAAAATCTAAAAAGACTACTGGAAGCCCAAAAATGTAGAGACGTTCTCGTGCGATGTGCAAACGAGAATGGAATGCGGGAGGCAAAAAACAGGAGCTCCGCCGCGACAACGTCGTCGTAGTCTTGGTGTGTTCTACAAAGGCAACAGCAGCGGCAGCGATGGCGAGCGAGAGACCCACCCAACACACAGCAAGGAAGCCGGCAACGCGGAAGGGAAGGGAAAGGAAGAGCAGGGATAGGGATGCGCGGGTATAGGAGCCACGGTAACTTCCACTACGTGGCACATTCTCAACTGCCGGATCATCATCTGCGGGCCCTGCTCTCAACATGTAGCCAAATCTCAACCGCTAGATCAAGTGACAATGAGCTGTCAGGGTAATTCAAGCTTTGTGC
>Ga0209208_10003736_pt1 | contig 21777 bp, 13 predicted proteins | sample S1TSphfallax_3_FD_187694 | JGI IMG/M metagenome (GOLD analysis project Ga0209208, IMG submission 187694) | Host-associated microbial communities from peat moss isolated from Minnesota, USA - S1T2_Fd - Sphagnum fallax MG (SPAdes) (version 2) | ecosystem: Host-associated > Plants > Peat moss >...
CAAACGCCCCCCCCAACCAACATGTTTTTTTTTGTTTTGAATTTTTTTAACTTAACAATTCTTATTGGGGAAAAAATGGAAATTTTTGTGAAAAAACAGGGAAAATGTAAACAAAAAAATATTGCCAAAATTTTGAGATCAAAAGTTCAAAAGAAAAGAATGTTACTCCTAATGAATAAATATTTACAAATAATTCAAATAATTCCAACTTTAAACACAAAAAATTCCAACATCAAATTTATTTGAAATTTTCAAGTTCAATATTTGAAATCATTATAAACTTATCCAATTTGTTTGAAAACATTAAAATAAATATTAATGATGTTACTAAAACAAATTGGTGGTGAATTTTCACCATTTTTCAAACATTAAAAAAAAAACAATCAACATCAACATCAATAAACGATTTTTTAATTATAAAACCCAAAATTTTGGATTTTAAATTATTTTGATGATATAATTCTATAATGAGTTCTAGTACTTGCAACCAAAACATATAAGTTTTTCAACAAATTTATACCTTCATATACATGGCCTATAACCAAAACATGGTTAAATCTTTTTGTGGATGATTTTGAAATACACCACAAATTTGAAAAAAATGAAAAGATTGAAATGAAATCATTGATTTAATTATTATTATCACCATTTATTATTATTTTAAAAAATCTAAATAATATTTTTAATTCACCTCTAAATATTTAAACATAAACTTGTAACAAAACAAGCCCTTACAACTAATAAGCCATTGGTTCTTCCTTTTTGAAAACCTTATAGTTGGTCATGGTGATGGCAAGTTTTACCAACTTCCATCATGCAAAATCATCATTCAATCTTTTCCACAATGTGGAATGTTTTTTCCAATGCGACACACCCCCATGATTTATGATGAGTTGAGGCTATGCCATCTTTTGTACCTTTTTGTCCTACTTAGACATGTACAACTACAACAAATGTCATTTCATGAAGGCATCACTGCTTTCCTTAACAAATTGTGCCAACCTTGTGTATATGGTGTGTGCAGTATCATCACTTTCCCTTTGGAAATCTTGGATCTTTTGCATTCTACCTCTACAATGCCCCTATACTCCAATTCCAAAAGTTGAAAAAATTGGTCCAATGGGCCAAATGGTGGTGGATCACTAATGGTTGCAATGGCACCCAATGTTGCTTGAAAATTTTATGACATAAAAGACGTGAAATTTTATGGGTTCACATAAGCTACAACACCCAAACCATGGCTAGTGGAGGAATTATGTATTGAATCATCTTGGAAATTAATGTTATTTGTTGATTGGGTCTTGGCATGATTGCCCCCAACACTAATATCCCATCCTTGAAAGTTATTATGAGCTCCATGCATCATGTTCCAAATGTTGAGATAGGAGTTCAAATGCCCACCAAGGATTAAAAGTTGGGTTTTTTTACATCTTGGTCCATAATGTGCATTTAGGTGTGGAAGTAAAATTTTCATTCCCTAAATAAAATGGCATCCATTCATTTAAAAAACCAATCTTTAATAGAACTAAAGCCCTCCATATCATCATCCATATCTCCAAATGCACACAACAAATGTGAAACCTATAAAAAAATCTTTTATGACCTTTCACTACTACAAAAGTGAAGTGTAGTTCATTAGCCTAAATCATTATGGGACCTTCAAAGTGAAATAAGTTCATTGCATTTTACTAATTTCACTATGGTTAAAGTTATTTCATTATAATATTGTTATGTAAACATCATGTTTCATGATTAATTAACATAAATCACTATTATAATTTACTATATTAAATAGGTTTATTTTTATGTTTTTAAAAATACCCTATATATGTTACTTTATGATATACCTTATATTATTTTAAGCTACTTTAATTATTTAAACTTATACTCAATGTTATTACAAGTTATTATAGGCTATTATAAATTATTATACATTATTTTACCTTAAGGTATCTTAACTAGTTTATTATAAATTTTTAAGTTATTTAAAATTAAATTATTCAATTAACCTTAGGCTATACCTTAGAATATAAAATAATAGCTTATAAAAATAATTTAGAATAACCTATAGTTTAATAATTAACAATAACCTATGATGTTATAACATAGAATATCGAACAATGACAATGATTTATAATAAAATAATCACCAATAATCGTAATATAACATATAATAACAAAAAAACTTATAATATAATAACCACCAATAACCATTACTAAAATAACTATTAATAATCATTAATAAAATAACTATCAATAACCATTAATAAAATAACCACTAATAGCCACTAATATAATAACCATCAATAGCCACCAATAGAATAACTATCAATGACTTACAATGGAATAACCCCCAATAACCATTATTACAATAATCATTAATAACCACCAATAGAATAACTAATAATAGCCATTAATAAAATAACCACAAATAAACATTGATAAAATAAACGTTAATAGCCACCAATAAAATAAACATTAATAGCCACCAATAAAATAACCATTATTAACCACCAATAAAATAGGTACCAATAGCCATTAATATCCACTAATAGCCATATATTAGAATTACTTACGATTGCTAAAAATAATTTAGGATGAAATAATCTATAATAGACAAAGGTAACTTAAGGTGAAATAACTTTCAATAGCCAAAAATAATTAAGAGTAATTGAGAAAAACCATAAATAATGTAGGATTAAATAATTTAAATTAGTGAAAAATAACCATATAATAATTGAAATTAACCTAACATAAGTAGTATTATTATATTAACAAAAATCTTATCCATTTATCAAACATTTTCTTTTTCAAAAAAATGGTCATTGAAATGTTATGACTAATGATATTCAATTTTTTTTTGTTCAAATGATTTTACACTTTCAAAATGAAATAAATGTAATTATGTCCATTGTTGAATTTTAAACAAAAGTAAACTCGAATCATTTCATTTGAATAAAATCTCAATAAGATATGAATTTTCAAAGTTTATGTTTTTATAATGTTTAAAATGAAGTATTTCATAAATAAAATGTAATATAATATATTATCACAACAAGCAGGGTGGCTTGATGGTAAGGGTGTTTGCTTCCATTTTAAAGGTCAAGGGATCAAACTTTATAAATGGTGTTGTGTGTGATCAATAATGGTAAGTTGATTGAATATTCTTTTATCTAATTCCTTAGAATAGGTGCCTAGGTTGATTACATGGCTTCCATGCATATGTTAGGTTTTAAACATAGCTCAAGTATTGACACATGTCAATAACTCATAGGTTGAAAATCATGAAATTATCAATAATATTATACATTAAATAATTTAATTTTAATTGATTTCCATGCTAGCTAGTTAATTAACTAGCAAGTGAATGGCTTGGTAAATTTGTATTGCACTTGAGATTATCCTTGTTTCATTAAGTACTAATGAAACAATTTTTTGACCGTAGCAACTAGTCCTTGTTCATTAGGGGGTCAACCTGCCGCAACCCTAACTTGGCCAAGTGTGGGGGTGAAGCCCAACACTTGGAAAAGTTGGGGATTTGGAGTCCTCCGGGACTCCCGAATGTTCAGAGCTCGATAGCAAGGGGAAAAACACCTCGCATTGAAGTGTTCTTGGTGTCATTTAAAAGGTCTTGAAACGTAGATATCGAAAATGCCCTCGCATTCTCGATTTGGACATCTGCAGCCCAAGTTATGGGCAAAAGAAGGGTCGGGAGTCAAACTGGCAGTTTGACTCCCGACCACTAAAAGTTGGGAATAGACCCGCTCATGATGTCCGATTCGGGAGTGCGATACGTCGTTGGAAAGATCTCGACGAGGGCTACAACTTCGGTTCAGACCTTGTCGCGATCCGAGGTCAGGGCGAGGAGCTATGCCCTCTCAAAGTCCCGGGAGTCTAGAACCGGGACACTTGGTTGGATTTCGGGACTCCAACTTGGGAGTCCCGGGAAAAAGAGACACTTGGATGTGGGTGCGGTGGAGTGTCGCAGAGTATACTATATGGGGGATGGTGGTGGCATCCCCTGAGTCCGGGCTGTGGTGTGTCTCGTGGTCCAAAGTGCCCGTGGCTTGTCCCAACACCCAAGGGTGTCCCGGAATGTGAACTAACCACGTGGGTGGTTTGTTTTGATGCAGATTCAAGCTTGATCTACTAAATCATCTTCCTAGTCTAATCCCTGGGCTCCCAACTCGACCCTCTACCCCTTTCTAGAGTTGGAAGCCGGGAGCGCCTTCCGAATCCCTTTTTCCGCAATTACACTTTGGTGAACCCTCAAGTGGGTTCACCCCGGGACTTGGGAGTGCGTCACAACCAATTTCACCATGGTAAAAATGTCCAAATTCATTCAAAATTTAGTGAAACCCATAATGAATTAGGATGCAATTTGGTGTAGTGTTTGGATCGAAGTTGTTGTTTTTTTTTCAAAATCCTCAACACAACCCTTTGGGAATAATGACATGTAGGCTATGGTGCCATCTTTGAGTTCACATCCAATGTGCTCCTAAGCCCTAATTTTATCCATAGTACGAGTCGCCAATTTTGTTAAACTTCTTGCGACTATAACCCAAAATTAAACCTAAAAGGCACCTACATCCACCCCCAAACTTCATAAGGCTAAACACATGTGATGGTTCATTGTGAACATAACAAAAGGGATCCACTAATTATCACCCAAGTTTCATTGCCATACAATAATCGATGGAGCAATCCCAATGATCAAATCCAAGAAATGCTCATCAAAGCACCAACCCAAGTTTATAAATCAAAACCTACTAACACCTAATCAATATGTTTAGGCAACTTAAAAGTAAAATAGGAGTTACTCAATGGTTAGAATTGGTAGGTAACCTCGCCCCATGCCTAATCGCACCAATTTTAATCATTATGCTTAAACAACTAATTTTAATCACACCAATTACAACCCTAGAAAGTTTAGTACATGTAATCAACACACATGGGATGGCTCATAACCTTTCACCCTGGGTTTTCCATTGAATAATATGCACAAGTTTTCAAAACACCAACTCATAAATGTATGTTTGTTTTAGGGTGTTGGCCAAAGACACACAATTTGACAAAGCTTCTTACATTTTAAAAATAAATGATAGCCCGAACAACATAATGACAAGAAACAAACACATAACCCAACAACAAAAGTGAGAGGATTTACACAATAAACATGAAGTTGACATGCATTGCTTCCTTTCATTTCATAGGCTAACCTTGTTTGACCTACTAGAATAAACTATTATAGAAAAGGAAAAGTTGATGATGTGGCATTACACCAAATGTGGGTCTAATAACTTGTGCATACATGCACATTTTAACTTGGTTGGTGACAACTTGTTGTGCACCTACTAGCTTTTGCATTTGCCAACTCAAACCATGCCCAATAATTTTTTTTAAAAACTTTTGTTTTTGAATGAATTGAGATTTTGCACAAGTGTGTTTTCCTTTCCAAGATTCCAACGTTATAAACAAATCACAAATTTGACACCATGTGACAATGTTATGAATTTCAAATTTAATTCCAAATTTGAAATTAATGTTAATTCAAATACCAGTTAATTAATGATTTTCAATCATATTGTGCCCAATTATAGGACCTTTCTTGTTTGCTCTAAAACCTATTTAGTCACCAAGCCAGTTTGCCCATTAATTGTCATGTATCTTCATTAGGGTTATTTTGTCCTATTCTATCTGTCTACCCACTCCCCACACTATTCAATAACTAGTTTTAATGAAAAAATAAAAACCATCCAAATTATGGACATGAACTTTCCTCCAAGTGGATGAATTTAAAAAAAAAATTTAAAATGAAAACCTTGGAGCTTGAACTTTTGGCTTGGGTCCAAAGCCTTCAAACCATGCAAGGTTACCAACCTCCAAGGTTTGGAAGTAAGCTTTGAGATCAATGGAAATGGTGGAACTTCTCCAATTATTGTAACATTGTGTTGCCATTGCCACGTATTTTATAACTTGCCTTACAATTGTTGAACATAATGATGTCAAAAATGAAAAGGTAGGTGACCTAACAAGGGTCACCATCTTGTTTAAAGTTATTAGACCGAGCTCCCAATTCAACCAACGATGGCGATGGTGGTGATGTTGCCAATGCCATTATTACTTTAAACTATTATAGCCAAAGATGACGGAAAACATGACAATGAAGGAGAAAATGGCCATGATGGCCTACACGATGTTTCACCCACTTTGTTGTAACTTTTCAAGCTACACTACTTGGGGTACATTTGTTTAATGGTGATGAACTTGACAAAATTCAATAATGGTGGCATAGTTTGTCAAACATTATTTTTGGCAAACTCCAATTATCGCAACCTTGAAATAGCAAGTGCCACTTATGTTTGCCTTGCTCCCAATAACTTTAAACACCTTGGGTAATAAACCCAACTTAGGTTCAATTGCAACAAGGTGATGAACAAAAATCAAGACAAAAAAACCACTTTCACCTATAAAATAGACCAAGATTTGTGTTGTGCTGCAACTTTTACCTCACAACAACACCTTATTTTGCAAACAACCTTTTTTACAACAATCTTTCCAATGATGAGATAAAATATAATTTAGGTGTGGCACCAAAACATTAGATTTCAATCTTTTGTGTTTCAAAAAAAGAATCACTTACAAATCACAAGAATCCAAGTTCAAAAACACACAAAACACAAGCTTGTTTCTCTTGTGTGTTTTGAAATTTCAAAACACAAAAGATGAAATTCCAAAGCTACACCATGGGGATAACGCCCCCCCCCCCCCAAACACAAAAAAACCAAAACCTTATTCACATTGAACTAGGTTCCAATCACAAAAAACAAATTATAAGAAACTAATGTGCTACAAAAAATTCCTAACACACACAAACACGTTTCAACAATTGAAATCAGCCTTCAATTTAATGATAATGGTAACATTCAAAGTATCATATAAAAACCAATAACTATTTTTTGATTGTATAATTGTAGACTGCTCCATGTGCAACTAACTTCAAGTTTCTACCATTGGTCATTAATGGCCCAAGTTAACCCATCAAAGTACGTTTATTTGTAGATGTAAGGATTACCTATGATAATAAATGTTGATTGCATTAACACATTTTGAATGATGCACCTTTAAGCTTGTCAAAAGGTATCATAGTCAAGTATTTTGTTGATTGTTGACATTGCAATGGAATGCAACCTAGGGTAAAAGCACACTAAGTTTACTTCACTTTAGGAAAATGTCATCAAATGTTAAAATTAATTATAATATCCATAGGTATTTGTGGTGACATATAATTTAATGCAAACATTTTAAATCATTCCATCCTCATCCAATAGTCAAATTGTAAACACGTGGTCAAGATGTACAATGATTTTGAACTATTTCAATTTGCAACCATTTTAATTTTGATTCAATGATCAAAATCTATAATTGTTGTATATACAATATACACATTTGTCATCATATATAACATATAATTTGGAGCCATTTTGTGACACCAAAACACATGTATGTTTAGTTCCATGTCACATTCAAAAACAAAAATTAAATGAAGAAAATACAATGTTCTTTTCATATATGTGTTATTCTTTCATTTCAAGGTGGTTTTTTTTATTAAGTTTTTTCACAATCCCTAGTCACCATTTGAGAGTCCCAAGTGTAAGATCGATGACTCGGCAAACTTTTGAAATTACCAAGTCACAAGTTTTATTATTCTGTGAAGTCATAACTCATGCATGTAAGCTTTGATTGAGGAGTTTCAAAAGGAAAATTTATATCCATTGAAAATATATTTCCAACACCATATTGCACATTCTAATTTGAATTAATTTGACCCTTGATTATTTGGTTTTAGTGGTTGAAAATCAAATTGCCCGTTAAACTTTTGACCTTTCTTTTTAATCATAACTTACATTTCAAAATTCAAAATGGAAGATGCAAACCTATTTAGTTTTTAAGATCTTTCCAATGACCAATCTAAAACATGCTCAGTTTGGATAAGGTTTGTTCTTTCAAACCTTGTCCAAAAAATTTGGAACATTTCAAGACTCTAATTCATAAAGTGTTTCTCACTTGAGAGTGCATGGGATTTACCTCCTTTGCATTTTCATGCACTCGTGTGAATGTGCATGAATCCTAAAACACTTTCATGGTTTTTTTGTTTTCTCATGCCTTAGCATTAGTCATGAGTCCAAGGCTAGGGGCTAAGGTCATGACATTAAGGATTATTGGAAACCTTCATAGGTGTATTCAATTCCTTGTAGATAAATCCAAGGAGGGACATTCTTCTTTGAATTTAAAAAAAAAGTGAATAAAAATACAAAGTCCCATATACTAATTGCAATTGGGTAAAAAATTATAATTTATTTCATTTTATAATATGACTATTTTTATTCTGAAAAGAAATTATAATTAATATAGGCTACACATTTATCCTTAGTAATAAAAAAAAGAAGAAAAATATAACATATGTACTAAAGATTTTAAATATTAGTTGTTAATATTTTCAACTAATAAGTTAGTAATCGAACTAGTACTAGTAAGATTAATAAGTTCAAATAGTACCAATAAATAAGTTGACACAAAGAAATAATACGAGGTCCAAGAATTATGTGTGACCATGTGATTCTTTGTTAGGTTACATGCAAATAATGTCCTTATAGCTACAACTTCAAGGCTTTTCCCAGCTCTTGAGTTGTTATGAGAGAATTCCAATGGGTTCATGTGCTCTTTTGATATTAAAATGTATTTCTTGTTTAAATGTAATCAAAATTCTTGGTTATTCATCTTTTGTTTTGTTTTTTCTCTTTATGAATTGCTAGCCACACACTCAATGTCACATATTGTAGATATCCCAAATTTTCTCAACTAATAGTAGAAGCATATATTTAAGATGCGCTACCATACTAGTAAGGAAAAATAAGAGTTGCATCACCACCATCAAGTAAAAGGGGAGACCTTATTTTTTATAATGGAATCTAACATTACCATACCATGTTCACCCCAAAGTGCATGGTGACATGTACAAACATGAGAGCATGGTTTGGGTTGCAATAGGGTTAATTTTTTTTTTTAAGACTATCTTCATTTTTTTAGGATTAGTGAGACTTTGCACATCTTACACAACCTATATGTTGGGAGGAGCCCTTTTATTATAAAATTTTGAAGACTTGATTCACAATTTAGCCCATTAGTCTTGAAAGAATTCTACATACCTTACTTTGTCATTTGAAATATTTGTTGAACTTAATTTTAAAGCCGAGAGAGAGAACGCCAAGGTTTTGATTAGAAAACCAAAGATAGTCTTTTTTAATATGCTTTAAATTTTTTATATTTATTATTTTCTTAAAATAAGTTTACTAAAGAAAAAAGAAGACAATCTAAGAATATATAATAATCATAAATTATTGTCTTAGATTATCTTTAACATGTATAAGATAATTTAAGATAACATAATAATTTAAAGGAGTCATAAACACTATGGACAATAGATACATCTCTCCATTTCCAAAATACCCTCCCATCAACCCACAATTAGTCATGGTATCACCTAACATCATCCTAGTGCAATGTCATTAAATTATTCATTCATGTGAAATTCCAAATTTAAAAAAAAAAAAAATCAGCTACAACAACTTGCATGCTACTTTTGTGTGCAAGCTATGGCTACTAGTATGGCTACCAAAGTCATGGAAACCAAGACAAATATGAAACATTGATGCAAGACAACTTCTTGTGACTTATTCTAACCTATACTAGCCATTGGAAGAATCCAATGGAGCATTGGGTCTAACCAATATATTACCAAACTACCCACCATTGCACAATTGTCACTTAGGATTTTCATTTGAATAAAACTAGTTTTAAAGAAGAAATCATACTTCAATATTTCCATAAGTTGATCTTCACTAATAATGTACATCAACACGGAGGCCAGTGGCTATGGACATTGTAGATTGTTGGACACTTTGTTTGGATTGGCAATCGCATGAGGAAGCCTAAAAGCTTCTGTTGAGCTTTTTGAGAGAACTGATTTCAGAGATCCAGTTGATATTTGCATATGATGTGTCTTAAAAGAGCACATAAAAAATGTGGAAGACTTAAGTCCAAGTATCAATCCTTTGCAAGTTGCATGCTGGAAAGGGAATGAAGATTTCTTTGAATCTCCTCTGGCTGCTGATGCCAGTGCCTGTGTGATGGTATGAGGTTTGGATTCACCATTGGTTAGGGTTGCTTTTGGTAAGCTGCTGTTCTATATCGCTTTGAATGGTAGTAAAGAAATGCTGGACTTACTTATAGGACATGGTTTTGATGTAGAAGCTGCCACAGAAGTCGCAGTGCCTGAAGTTCAGGAGCTCTTGCTTGATGAGGGGTTCTTGTGATATTATGGAAGACAAAACAGGGTTCAATGGAGACACACTGCTAAAGAATATCCCGATTGCATGTGAAGGTCACTACATCACATTAGAAAATGTTGCCCAGTGGAGTGATAACAAGGAGGTTTTGGACTAGTTGGTTGACCTGCAGCTGAAGCAAGACATTGTTAGCAGTAGCAATCAACCCCCAAGTCCCTGGGTTAGGATCCTAGTCACAGCAGCTTGATGATAGAGAGCCTTTGGATGAAGGGCAGGCTTATGCATGGAGAATCCTGTCTGGCTTTGACACAGGATGAGCAACTGAGGAAGTTATAAGAATTCATTATCATATTGATTTTCCTGGTGAACTTGTAGTTGAATGTTGTGAAGGGGCTACTTAGAGATTCTACAGTTTCCTGAAGATTGTGGACTGAACTTGAGTCCAGACCCAAAGCTTCAACAGGATCTACACTGTAGTGCTGTTGTGCATGACCATGTAAATGTTGCATTTCTTGTTTTAAAAGAGGGTTTTCAGTAACTTCATCTAATAGCATTATCGGTAAATCACCTCTTCAGTGTGCATGTGCATCACCTTACATGGACCCAAGACAAAACAAGGAAATGGTTGTTTTCATTCTGAAAGCAGGTGCCAACCCAAATTATACAAACAATGGTGGCTACACAGCAATGGACATTGCAAGTGGGTTGGAAAGCAAGGGTTCCAGAGAATTGGTCCGGCTCCTGTTAGAGGCTGACGTCCATCTTGGAAAGATGGACCAGTGGGGTGAGGACTACTTGACACTTGGTAACCAGAATTAACTCAAGGAGACCACCTCCATGATGAATTGTAATTCATGGTCAGAATGCAAGTCAGAAGGCTTTTTTTTCCCAATTAAACCCAGACATGGTATTTCAGAGTACATGATTGGAGTCTTTGAAAGTATGATGACTATGTGACTATGAACTGCACTAGGTGTGATAATCTATGCCTTAGGTGTAGATGCTTGTTTGTAGGGGGGGGGGAGAAGCTAAAATGAAATGAAGTGTACTCTCACAAGCTTGTTGGAGCTTGAAATGAGGATACAATTAAATTTTCAAGGCTTTGTCTCTTCAGTGCTGGCCAGCACTCCAACATCGTGACTGAGTCTTCCCATTGCTTCAGAATTGAAAAAGAAACTCAGGATGCATTATTTGCCCAAAATTTGAGCTGCCAGATTAATCTTCCGAACATTCATGCCTCAACAAAGGACTGTTGCATGAGGGTGAGGAAGGAAGACCGACTGCTAAGGAAGACTTGAGGAGGAAGTGGAGGAAAATCATAGTGGGGGAATCTCCAGAAGAAAGTAGCAGGAAAATGCTCATTGAATTGGACAATGCTGCAAACAGCGAATATGGTGAGTTCTTGATGAAGCTTTTAGCTGTAGCAAGTCCATATCCTTACAAATGCTCTTATATGGCTTTTACATTGCACTGTGCACCATGACTACTTGTGATTACAACTGTATGCTGATGAATTTCAACCATTGCAAGGTGACTTAGATTCTCCAGTGCAATCCTCTCTGCTGGTTTGGATTCCAGGCAACTGTCTACGAGGCTTGACTTGTGAGAATGCATGTTGCTCCTATTGCCAAAAGTTCATATACAAGAAAACTTTGCTAGAATGTTGCCACTGGCACAAGACCACATCAAGTTGTTTTCACTTTTGTCAATACACAATTGGATTCTAGCAGTTCTTTCTCTCACAACATCAATCAATGACACATTTATTAGAGCTTTATATGTTGCAGAAGAAGACTACAGTGGTGGTTTCATTGCTTATGTCATCACCCATCTAATGCACAACATTCAAAGCCTTTCAAACCCAAGCCAAGTGTTATTATGCTATTATTGTGCTGATGCTTTGCATGAGGTTTCTACCTCCATTTTGCAATAAAGGGTAGGGTTCATTTTATAAAAGACTTTGTTATGAAGGATCTGACTTTAGTTCATGTGGTTTGTTGGAGTGTGAAGGAGTCCCAGGTTTGGAACTTGGAAGTACAGATATTGAACTGGCATAAATTACAACTGTAGGATGTTTAGGAATCGGTGAAGAAATTGATGTCTGAAATTATCAGATGGCAGGCTAGTGAAGTTCACTAATTGGATCCCTAGTTATTATATATGGCTTTGAAGTTTAATTTAGTCATGGAAAGAAAAAATTAAACAAATGACTTTCTTTCTGTGGAACTAATGCCCACATTACACTAAAACATACCCACAAATGAATTCTCAACCACAGTAAGCTCATTGCTGTTCATTCATCATTGTGACCAGAAAAATCTTGGCATACTTTGTAAACCTCTTCATCATCTGTTACATCAATGCAGTGAAGGTATTAGGCTTTCACTCCACTAGATGGAAACCCACTTTTGTAAGAAGGCTGATTCTAGGAAACTTTATCTGAACAAGCATGAGGTTTGCAAACAAACCTTCTAATTCCATGCATAAATGCCTTTCTCCCATTTTGCAAAATAGGAGATTTATGTTCCAACAATTCATGTTCATTACAAGCTCAATTCATGACAAGATTTGTCCACCTGAATGTGCAGGGCTTGGAACATGTCATTATTAGCAGCCTCAACTTTAGACATGCTGATCAGCTTGCTACCTGACTGCAATAACCCCTTCAAAAGCTTGTGATGCCTCTCTTTGACAGACTTTTCTGGTTGAGATCAGATTGGAAAGAGAGGGTTGTGGGTGCTCTTCTACAACCTCCAAAGCTCCAATACCAGGCAAGCATCCCTAGATACTACTGCTACCTGGATCCACATCTCCTCCTGTTTTCATGGTTGTTGCCCAAAACTTATCACATTACAAAAAATGAATGATTCTTCCCCAGTCTTCACCTCATTCTCTCTCTCCCTCTCTCTCTCTCTCTGGGCTCCACATCTCACAATCACAACCTTTGGTATGAGATTTTTGTTGCACCCATCTGGACAGCACCATGTCAACAAGCAATTCATGAGTATATGGAGCATGTGTTACAACATGCAATTCTTTTCTACAAGTGAGAAATTGATGACGCAGAGTCAGGTAGATGGGGTACAAATTTCCCTGACAAATTTTCCTGCAATTGATATTTATACTTGTCATTAGACTCTGCTAAACAATAGCTGCAGCAATTGACCATATATTAAGCTACCCTTAAAGCTGTCCTTATTTTGGGCTTGACTCTGGTCCTCTGGTCCTCACTGTACTCACTCATCCTCTCTTTTGAGCTATCCAAAAACTTCATCAAAATGAAGATCACTCCTCAAAATTAAAGGTGAACTTTCAAAAGTGATCACCATAGTTTCTTTTCTAACTATATTTGAGCTCCGCGTTGCTGCACACTACCAATGATGATCAACAATTTTAATTTTTTCTTATGTTTTCATATATTTATTTCAATGTCAAATTTAATTTAAATTAATATACATTTCATGGACATGCAAAAAAACACATGTTAATTTGTTTTTTATATCCATGTTGGTGGATAGAAATAAGGAGTGAGGTAGTTATAGAAAAGGTGGGAGATAGTTATTAGGAAAGTTAATAGGAAAAAGAAGAAGTTATAACATAGTTAGGCTTGAAAATGAGGTAGTTATTTCTGAATTGTTTTTGGAATGATTTAGGTACAACCATATGATCAAAATGGTCTTGTAAAAGCCACATATGAAACTTTTTGCAAAGAACCCCCATATAAACCAGTCCTTATTTCACTAGAATTATGGTTTACTTAGGTTATGGTCACATGGATTAGGAAACTACCTAAATAGAGGGCTAACTATATTAGGTCCATGGGCTACCTATCTCTACCTACCTACTCATGGGGTATTTATTTACATATTCAAACTTACTTACCTACTTACTCACTAACCTATGTAGGATAGGTGCGATGAAAAATTTACATGGGGGCTACATAAGGCCTACTTTAAAACCTACTTTAAAATGACCTATGATTACCCAATGGCAACAAAGGGGCCTACTTAAGGGGCTATACAAATATTTCCTAGGTTAGGGGATATCTAAAGATTATTTAAAAGGGCTACCTAAGTAACTTAATGGGTTACTTAAAGACTATTTTATAACCACATAGGGACCTACCTAGGTTATGGGCTATCTAAGATAAGGGCTATTAAAAGCCTACGTAGGGGGTTTCATAGGGGCTATTTAAAGTGTTACGTAAGGATTACCTAGGGACTTACCTAGGTTAGGGGATAGCTAAGTTCTAATTAAGGGCCTACTTAAAGTGCTACGTATAATTTACATAAGGGCTATGAATTAACCCTAGGAAACCCTAGATAGCCACTATGTAGCCCTTTCCACACTATGAATCAACTTAAGTAAGCCCTTAGATATCCCTTAAACTAAGAATTCCCTAGTAGCTTCACATGTAGGTTTTATGTCTACATAGGGGCTATGAGTTGGCCTTAAATAACCCCTAGGTAATCCCCTATGTAACCCCCTTTTGCACTATGAATCAATCTTAGTTCACTTCCTAAATAATTTTAAAGTATCTTTTAACCTAAGGAATCCCTAGCTAGCCTCACAAGTAGGCTTTATGTAATCTATAAATTGCCTTTACATATTCCATAACTTAGGTCCCCAAGCGTCACCCTAGGTAATTCCCTAGGTAGGCCTTACATAGTCCACTAAGTAGCCTTTAGGTATCCCATAACTTAAGTAGGCCTTTAAATAATCCCTAGGCAATCCTTAGTAGCTTTCTAGGTAGGCCTTATGTAGGCCCATGTGTAGGCTTTTGATAACCCTTAAGTAGTCCCTTAAATAAGTGCAATGTAGTTCTTTAAGTAACCAGTCTTGGATATCCCATAGCTTAAGTAAGTCTTTAAATGTTTCTTTGGATTCCTTGGGTAGGTCCTAGGTAGCCCCTAAATCATCCTTAGGAATCCCATAACCTCGATAGGCCTTTAGGTGTTCCCTAAATAACCTTTAGGTATTTCCTAACTTAAGAAATCCTTAATTAACCCCATAGGTAGGCTTTGTGCAATCCCCTAAGTCTTACTTAGGTATCTAATAACATAAGTAGGCATATGTAGGCCTTGAAGTAAACACATAAATGTAGGCAAACCCAAGAAATAAAAAGAAACTAAAATAATGTTAGGTTGAGGCAAAAATTTGAATTTCTTCCTTTGTTATTTTCCTTTAGCACTATCTCATTTTGGATTTTGATTATTGTCATCAATTTAGAAAAACATAAGGTTTTGCTCTTGGGTTTTATTATCTTTGTGGATAAATTTACTATGTAACGTAAAGCATCATAAGAAATTTCTTGGTGTATTTGGATTTTGGAAGGCACCATAAGTTGCCATAATCTCCGTCCCTCCTTTAAGGAGTTGTGGAACAACAATTGTTGGGAGGTTTTCATTTTCATGTGAGTTTTTAGTTTTGGACTTTTCAGCATATAACAAATATACATTTAAATTCTACCTCAAGTTCGGAGTTCTCTTAATGTCCTTGTGATCGATGTGCTCATAATTAATGTGTTTATCTATACTAGGTCAAGATTTGATTCCAAATTCTTGCAATCTAAATTTTTGGAATTTTCAAGAACAAGGTTAATTTTTTTCAAAAACTTTAGCAAAATAAAAATAAATTTTTTATACCAAAGTTGTGCATGTACTAAAATATTTATCATGTTGTTATTACATATGGCCAACTTTTTTGTTATTTGATTTGCAAGTTTGAAAAATAAATGATGAGATGACGTGTACTTGGATTTTTTATACTTGTTCAATGTTGTGTAGTTGATAGTGATAATTGGGGCTAAGCTTTAGAAAATAATATGTGAGATCACTTGCAAAATACATGGTTGTGTAAAACATGCTAATAGACTAGTAACAAGTTGTAGGACTCTCATTTTTGGGGAGATTATTTAATCATTACATATTTTGGTGGAGATTTTTTAAACATATAATTTCAAAATAATGTATTGCAACATTTCTCTTTTTCAATTTTCAAATGGAATATTTTTAGGATTATTTAATAAATATTTTAAAATAAGCAATCACCTAAGGAAACAACCTTGGCTCTTTTTAACATGTTTGGATCCATGTGCACCTACAACATCTTACCCTTATACGCAATTGTCACTTGGGTATTTTTTTAGCATTGTCATTTGCATTCAATGTTTCTTATGATAATTAATGACCCATATAAACTAATTTCCATGAGTATGTAAAACAAAATGTGCAACTTAACACCTAAAACCTTAATTATTTTTACAATTATGTGGGTGATAGGGTTTTGTTTATGGGCATAAACTTTCAAACCCTAATGTTATATTAAACTTTGTCACAATTGTAACAAATATGCATATCTCATAATAGGTAACAATTTCATGTGTTTTGTCTCACAACATCAACATGCATATGCATTATATATGCATAAACATTTGAGGTAATTACCTAGATGCCACTTCCAACAAACTCATTGAGACGGTAAGTTAGTGTTATGCTTAGTGACATCCATATGCTTTTGCACAATGTTGTACGGTTCCAAAGATGCGTACGTACAAAACTTCATTGTTCAATTTTGAAGGAATCAATTGTTAGTGCCTTCATGGTTGGCATAACAAAGAAAAGTGAAGTTGAAACAACAAAAAAATCAAAATTAAACAAAAAACTATCTAGTCTTTTTTATAGATCTTTGACACTTCTTCAAGTCACCACAATGTTGGCTCTTACAATGTGACAATTCACATGCACAAAAGATGTGTTCTCTTTTTTTTCTCTCTCATTGATTATTTTTTCACTCTAATCATGTATTAAATGCAACATGGAATTTTGTTAAGGTTTAAAAATGAATCAAATCCTACTGAGAAATGGTTACAATACCATTCACAAACATATGATAGTTTTCTTCTTGTGTTTATTTGTGATTCCTTTAGATGGATCAAATTCTACATGAAGGTATTGGAAAAGTCAAGCAAGGTAGCTTCAAATGGAATGTTAATCTTTGCAAAATTACTAATGTTTCAAAAACATTAGCATGAAAAGGATCAAAATGAACAATGAAACAACGAATTGGATCATATCGGTAAATTTAGTGTTTGATCTTCAATTTTTGAGTTTAATTTGTTTGATCTACTTATAGAATCAATTATTTTACCACAAACATTAGATGTATGGATTGGTTGTATGCAATATTGTACTACAACAAGAATGAGATTACAATTCAATTCAAACAAATCTTAAGCATTTTCAAAAAAGTTTTTGCATTTCAATTAACAATGTTGTCACCATCAATTAGTATATTGGGTGCATTCACATTATTAGAAGCAAAAACTATCACAAAAACAAAGTCCTAATAAGGAGTGATTTTTCCACTTTTGTTGAGTAACACCTGTGAAAATTTGTTGAAAATTGGAGTTGCCAAGTGAAAATGGAAAACATAATTTTAATTGAAATATGAGACTTGTGAAAAAAATTTCAACAATGTTTTTATGGAAAAAATGTTTGAAAATGATCCTAGTATCAAAGTTTTTGAAATTGAAAAATAAAGAATGAAAATGAACTTTAAAAAGTTGCATGCTTAGATAATTGAAGAAACCTCATGGTAGAAATCCAATTTGTTGGGTTTTTTGTTTTTTTTACCAATAATAAAAAAATTGATTAGAAAAATCCTCAAATGATGCATTTTATTCTTTGTTATAATGGTCTTGGACATCAATGCATCAAATTCCATAATTCGAGCAAGAAAAAGCTTAATTTCATATTACAAAACAAGGGATACTATAACAACTTTCAACAATCATTTGAATGTAGACCATGCCGTTATTGCAATTGTTTTTGAAAAGGAGGCCAATAATTGATTAAGAGTTTTTTTTTAGAGGAAACCAACACAAAATATGCCTAATATGTTTGGTGGAAAATTTTCAAATCTTTTCCTAAAACGGATCCTTTTAAAAAAGGTGATGTGTAGCAATTTTTTTTGCAAGACTTAAGCCTTTTGATTGTCAAAAATCACTTACCAATCTAGTGTGTGGGAAGTATTTGGATGATTTTTGCGTTGCATTTATGTCGAGAGATTTTTCCTTTGACATTTTTTTTTCTTGAGAATTGGTGCTTAATTTAGTAGAGAAAACAAAACAAAAGTATGTTATGTTAAATTAACATACTGTTATATTGCAACATCAAGTTTTGATTTTTTGGATGCTTCAAGGTGCACATGACATTTTTGCTCTCGCAATATATTTTAAAAAGGCTAATTGGTAGCCAAAACATGTCACTATTGGTTTGTTTGAGGCAATAAAATTATTGATCAAGCCTTATAATAAGAAATTTCATAGAATTTTTGGATGAATATGGGTCAAGGAAAACTATTTTTGCTTATGTAAAAGATGAAGGGTCAAATATGAATGCTACAACAATTATTTTAAAGTTTATTGTGAGTTGTGAATGTTTGGGTTTGGAAGAAAGCTTTCAAGGTTCCTATTTTGGCCATGGTTTTTTTTTTTTGAGCATGTTAATATGCAACAATAAATGAAAAAATGTGTCAAAATTTCAAGTATGTTTTTATTAAGTATGTTTAATCAATTTGTAAAAATGTATAACTTGGTTTAAGAAATTTCGAAAATGCAAACAAAAATGAATCAAGGCTTGTAAAAAGTGTTATATTTGTACAAAAATTTGTAAACCTTGTGTCAAGTGGATGAAAAGCTAGTTTGGTTGAGCATATCCAGCTACTATATGGATAGATCAATCAAATGAATATCCAACATACATCTGGATTTTTACTCTTCATCAACCGAAAACACACATACATTCATTACCACAATGTGGCGATGAAGGTTTATAGAAATGCACACTTTCATTTAATGATATTTTATTTCTGTACAATCAAAATTTCAAGACGAAAACGGATAAAAACAATGAAGTTTACCAAAAAAAAGAAAAACCCTGAAAGAGTAAAGGGGATGGAAAACAAATGAAGAGATATACAAAGCAGGCCTGTATCTAGAGCGCTAACAGATACAACCCAGTAGAGATCTAGAGTGCTACAACCCAGTAGAAATCAAAACCTAGTATGTACCTAAAGTGGACTGCATATAGAATCAGGGATCTCAAACCTGTGATGGTAGATTCTGACTCATAACCGGTGGTGTCTCCCTCGTTGTGTCTAGTCCATAATTCTCACTTAGGAGAGAATCCGCCATTCACCCTAAGGTTCTTGAGGTCAACTACTCTTTCAAATGCATGGGGCCAGCACATAGACAACATTTGTAAGGTGTAGCAAATAGTCTCCCTGTGGATGTTGCAGAATCTCACCTGAGTGCCAAATTCCATGGTATGTAGGCCATAGGAGATGGAGCTACCAGAATAAGAGGCCCATGCGAGGTGGAGCCAAGTCCAGCCCTGGTTCTGATAACACCCTCCCTAACGGGTTTAAAGCTCCACCATCTTTTAAAGATAAGCAATTGTGGGTACCCATCGGCTATGAACTTCTTGGAAAGCAAAATGGTCCCCCACTTCGAAGTGGAAGTTTTATGCTTATATAATGTGTGCCCTGTTTGCAATGCTAGCTGTTGCAAAACAAGCAGGGCTTTATGTGATTTACATAGACTCAGTTGGGAGTCATGAGAGTCTCTCAAAGCCAAAAAACAAAATCCATTTTCTCTGCTGTCATGTCAAGTAACAGAGAGGGTGGATTCCAGTTTCAGAATGGGCCAGATTTTCCAGAACAAGTCCAGATTTTTCAGATAAAGATTTGTGTATGCCCACTAGAAATTTGAAGCTTTTTGCAGTAACATTGAGCGCCTATAGATCTTTGTGATTTGCACTGGAAGAATTTGTTCTTCTGGTTTTGAGAATTGGTTGTTTTTGTCTTCTTTGATCATTTCTCACATGCATTGTCTGAGTGAGTTGAAATTCTTGAATTTGTGCAGCTTTTTCAAGCTTTGGTAACAGTTTTTTGTATGTTCATACAAATGGCACCCCCCATCTGCAGAGAGCAATGTGATTGTGAATGGGATTCAGCAGCAGCCAATTCTGAGGGTTTTGTCACTGCAAGAGGGGGGCGGTAGGCGAAATAGTGACTGCATTTCCTCCCACTGTCATTGAGCAGGAGATGATGCACCATGACAAACTGTTCGAGCTTTGCAACATTGGCAATGATTTGGTGCTGAAGGCCAAGTTCAAACAAAAGGAAAAGAGGTGAGTGAGCTTCAAAAGGATTCATAAAATCCTGGTTGCTTTTTTCTTTTCCTTTTTTTCTTCTTGGTGTTGTTGCAAGGCACCTTACGAGGCATAATGTTGTGGTGGGTGCATCAAAAAAATATAATGCCCATGGAGACAGGCATTTCATTTTTTGCAATGCGGGTGGTTGTCTGTTTTTTCCCATGACACCCAATGGATAACCTCCTAGTATCATGAGATTGAAAAAAAAGAAAAAGAGTGGCAGTTTTTACATTGTGTAGGTAAAGCCTTGGGTGTACACTTTATGCTTGCCTTGTGTTGCCCTTATTCGGGTCCTCAAGCTTTACCCTAGGCATAAAAGCCCTAATTTTAATGTACTCAACTTACATTACACATATTCATCAATTGTTGATTGATATTAGGCTAGGTCAGTGTTTTTTTTTTTTTTTTTTCAATTTTCTGATGTTGCCACATTTGGCAATCATACACAAGGAGATTTAGCCATGTTTGGCTATGTACCAGTTATGAAAGTAGAAATTTATTCAGATCCTTTACTATCCCTAACTACTTGCTTGAACAATGTGTAGAAACATGACAATTTTTTTTGAAAAAAAAGGAATATCCAACAGAGATGTTTTTTTGAAAAAAATCATTAAATGGAAAAAAATTCACCCCCCCCAAAAAAAACACTGTGATAAGTAAAGTCCCATGCCAATTTGGCCTGAATTTCAATAAAACCCTTAGCCAAGGGCTTTAACCATATGTAAAACCTTGTGTCCTAATATCTTCCAATATTATACTAAATAATGAAGCCATTATGCTTGAGAGCTTCACTCAGATTTTTGGCATGGCAGGCACCTATTTTTCAGAAATTTTGGCAATTCCAAAAAATAAGTAATTAATGCCTAACCAGCCTAGGTAATCACAGTAGTCTTTCTTTCTTACTTCAACAGAACAAGTTTCAGATGTTAGACATGGTCTTACTTCCTTAGAGATGATCAAAATGTTCATCTTGCTGTTACCATGCACATAGTCAGAGCAGTTCCACTGGTGCTCAGTATGTAACTCTGCAGAAATATTTCTTGCATCCAAGATTAGTTATTTATTTCTTTTTTTCTGGTGAAATTTGACATTTTTCAACACAGAAATTGGGAAAGAAAATTGATTTTTTTTTCTAGAGTAATTTTGACTATTTTTTTTTGTTAAATCTTGCAAAAAAAATCAATAAAAAAAAATTGGGAAGGAAAAAAAAAA
>Ga0209208_10003738_pt1 | contig 21764 bp, 12 predicted proteins | sample S1TSphfallax_3_FD_187694 | JGI IMG/M metagenome (GOLD analysis project Ga0209208, IMG submission 187694) | Host-associated microbial communities from peat moss isolated from Minnesota, USA - S1T2_Fd - Sphagnum fallax MG (SPAdes) (version 2) | ecosystem: Host-associated > Plants > Peat moss >...
AAACTTTGGCAAGAATAGAATTTGGTTAAAGCTTGGTTAAATATTTAAAATATTATCCTCATTTGAACCTCACCATTAAAGGCTATACCATCTTAAATTTGATTGAACTTTAATTAAACCTTAGCAAATTAAAACATGACTAAATCTTGGCAAAAACATTGGTTAAACAAAAATTTAGTTAAACATTGGCTAATTAAAATTTTAACCAAAACTTTAAAAAACTGAAATTTTAACAAAAAATTGGCTAAACTAAAAGTTGACTAAACTTTGGCAAAATTAAAACTTGTTGAAACCTTAGCTACACTTTGACAAAATTAAAATTTCGTTAAACCTTGACTAAACAATTATTGAATTAAAATTTGGTTAAACATTGACAAAATCTTAACAAAACTCAAACTTAACTAAACATTAGTTAAAATTTGACTAAACCTTGGTTAAATTAAAACTTGGTGAAATATTTCTTAGATCTACTATAAAATAAATTTTGGTTTAAATTAAATTAAAATTTTGTTAAATCTTGATTAAAGTTTGATCAATATTTGACATCATTAGTTTAGTCATGACTATACCTTACAATTGTAATAACCTTAATATATCCTTTGTACATTTACACGACTTAATATATGTTATAAGCTTAGTAAAACGTTAATATTATGCTTTAGAAATATTTAAAACCCTATTCATACATATACCATAATTATATTTAAAATTTAGTTTCAATACACCCTTAGAGATGTATTCTTAATATATCATTAATATACTTTTAACATAATTATGTCAAATTATTTGCATTTAACTTTTATTTTGTAATGTGACTAATGGGATTTACTACCATGTTCTTGGTAGAAATGCACTTTAAAATCATCCACATGAAAGGACGAAACCTTCAATAATCATAATGTAAGCACAAGATAGTTATAAAAATTTCAAAGGTAGTTAGTTGTTGTAAGAATAATTACAAATGACACAAAGTCATATGTGATCATGAAATTTATGGTTGCAAAATACAAGATTTTACTAGTGTCATGGACCCATTCAAGTTAACAATCTTCAGTTTGAACTCTATAACATTTCATGAATGTAATTTAAATTTTGTATTTGGGGTGCCAAGTGATTGTTCATTATATTTTATGTTTTGATTTCAAAATGCAAGTCCAAGATTGTGGATCACGTTGCTCAACATGACTACTCTTTGCTCTTATAAATCCATTTTGTCTTTTGTTTGGTAGCTTCAATCATTCATCCAAATGTGGTGACTTGGGACCTTTGCATATTTATTTTGTGTTTGGCAACTTTAGGTTGTCATAATCGATGCATTTGTATTGAACTTGGTAATTTTGTAAGCCGATTTTATTATCATTCTTATGTTGAACTTAACATCTTTTTTCAACTTGGAACCTTTGTAGATAATGTTTTGCAGGTGATAAGGTTGGACAGTTTTAGTTAGTGTTTAATGATGCCTTCATCTTGAACTTGGGACCTTTGTAAATGCATTTGGTTGTGATAATTATGTTTGGCAACTTCATCCAATGTTCAATGATGCATTTGTGTTGAAATTGGGACCATCACTTTTGTGGAGGTTTTTGGACTGGTTGCAATAATCATTTTTTTTCCCCCTTTGACTTGGCACTTATGCTTGATATTTTTCCTTGTGCGATAATGTTGGGTAGCTTTAGTTAGTGCTTAATGATGTATTTTTGTTGAACTTGGGACCTCCATAGATGCATTTTGTTGTGATACTTTTGTTTGTCAACTTTGGTTAATGTTCAATGATGCATTTGTGTTGAAATTAGGACCTCTTCATATCAATTTTGCGGTGGTATTTGGGCTAGTCACTTCAATCATTCAATCATTTCATTTTCCTTCAACTTGGGACCTTTGCAAAGTAATCTTGTGGCATGCTTGTGCTTGGTAGCTTCATTCAATGAGCTACATGTTCATTTTCACTTCAACAAGGGCTCTACAAGTCAATTTTGTGGCATGCTTGTTCTTGGTAGTTTTTAGTTATTGATGGTGACCCCATATGGGTTCATTGTTCATTTAGTATTCGGCTTCAATGCTCCAACTTGATTTTGTGGCTTGAGCTTGAAGTGTAGCTTTAGTCATAGATGCACATTGGGCCTTTTGCCTCCAACTTTAATGCTTCAGATTGAAGCCTTGTAATTCAGCTTCAATGGATTCACTAATAAAAGTTGCATTTGTTTTGTGGCATAACACACTAAATCAATATACTCACACTCAATACCTCTCTGATATTAACGTTGTTTATACCTTGATATTCATACCATTATGTGCATATCTTAAACTATGTACATATTGATATCACATGGTATGCATTTTCAGTTTTCTACCCTATACCAGTACTGCCATGATATATACATTTCCAAAAAAATCTGATACCCTAGACCAGTCTGGTATGTTAAAATTTCCACTGCCAGTCCAACATTGCTGCATACCAGTGTTGGGCAGTTAACAGGAACAGAGACCCCTGGTGGGTTCAAGATGGTTTCCAAAAAACCAATAACTGGTTCTGATATATGACCATGTTTCTCAATCTTTTTGAAAAAATCAAACAACCACCTATAGAATTGCTTGCTCTTTAATGAAAACCACCAGTTCTTTGAGGTTTTTGAAATGAATGAAAACTAGCTTTGGCTTTTTTCAGAAAACAGGAACTCATGGTTCTCTGATTCTGTTGGTTCTTTATAAATTTAATTAACCGCAACAGAATCAGAGAACCATGAGTTCAAATGACCAGAACTGTTGGTTCTTTATAATTTCAAATAACTACACAACATTGCTGCATACCCTCTAATATTTCTCAGGAAGCAATTGCAGTACTCTTCAAAAGGTCGGGGGGATTCAGCAAAGCTCAGCAATTCTTGTCTATTTGCTTCATTGAACTTTGCCTACAACATAATTGCTGAGGCTCAGTTTAGTGTCAGCTCCCAGCCACCATAACACTGCATCAGTGTGGTTTCATGCAAGGCAGATGTAGATTGGACAGCATGTTGACAACATTTAAGGCCTTGATCAAACAATTACAAACGTAACATACCTGACTGTGCAAAAATACAATGCTCTTGAGGACCTTGTACCCTGTACCATGAACTTTCAATGAAGCACTCCAAGTTTTCTTTGAAAGGGAAGGTTCCTGTTCTGAATGTGAATTTGTCAAGCTTGGGGGATGCAGCAAACAGATCACTTTGCAACACTCTTGAATTCAAGATCTTGTAATGATGGCATAAGGTCCTTCTAAAAGGTCCTGACTCCTCTTAAGCACCTCCAAGCATAGATGAGTGCTAATTGTCCTGTTGAGAGAGGCCCCAAAAGCAGTCGGCCTTCTAAGGGCTCTTGAAGCTTGAGCCTTTGACTTCCCTCAAGAACAAAGTTAGGCTTCCAGTTTGAGGTAGTTGAGTGCAACCAGAGAAAGATGTCAAGATATTGATTTGAGTGATTTTCAATGATTTTATACCTTACAAAATTCAATGGTGAGATGAATGAGTCCAAATTCAAGTTCTTACCTCTTCAACTTGCATTTATTTTAAGGCTAAGAAATCTTCCAAACAACTGACATGAAAATTCTGAATCTCTGTAATGATTATCATGACTTTTATGTTTGTTCCCATGGATATGAAGAGTACAAGACGGGTTAACTAGGGCTTTCTATGAGATGTTTGTGAATAACACATGTATGTGTAGAGGACAAGATCAGTTAACTAGGAATTTCTACAATATGTACATTGTTATTAACAGATTGTGGAATGTTAAAAAAGGATTAATTTCTATAGAGTTAGATTTGTGGCTGCAACTCTCACAGGCTAAGTGTGACAACAAAGGATGGGAGGAAGATCAGAAGGCTGTACTGATGTGAGCATACCTCAGAGTCTACAATAGCTCCCAAATTCATCCCAGTTGGGACTAGACCTCTTTGACATTTTCCAATAATCAACACAGATTGTACAGAGAACCCTCAAGACACAATGGTCACAAAACTATTACATAGATTGTTACAAGTCAAAGAGAAAACCGAAGCAAGTGTTGATACCAGAGTATTAGTACTTGAAAAGAAGCTGCCATGGAGATAAACAATGTTATGCAACCAGTTATATTCACACAATTTGGAGCTCTAGGAGAGCTGGGTAATGTGCCTTAAAACTTCCTAACTAGAAATTTGAAGTCAGTTGTAGTTCAGGCTTAAAATGAGGATGGATCCCGGCAAACAACAAGATAATTCCCACGAACGTCTTTAGCGACACGTATCTTCTCGTCCATGTATACTGATTCAAACCTGTATAAACAGAAGATAGTTGGCACAAATCAGCAGCAGGAATCCAGAAATTCAGTCTCCCTTCTGCACCAGATGTGTTTTGTCTTCTGCCTACTGCAAAGAAGTAGGCTTGACAAGCACAGTGTGAACACGGCCAGACTTAGATCAAACATCAGGTTGTTCAGAAGCCTCAATACTAAAGCAGCAGAATAAAATCTATACTGCTGATATGTAAGCAAGGTTTCAGGTTTAAATGGCTCAGAAACTTTTTTTTAAAGTCCAAATTTGGTGTCCTCCACTTCTAGGATGAGTAAAAAACCAAATTGCAAAGCTCAGAGAAGAACTAACCAGCCTTGTCCATATGGGGGAAGTGGAAACCTGCCCCTGCCTACCTTAAGTGCAGCACTTATAAACCTGCATAATCATGAAACAAATGCCATCTCAAACACTTATTCTCCATGAATTGAAAAGCTCTGAGGGGTCAATGATGCATGGTTCAATTCACTGAGTAAAGCTTGGAGTCTATATTGACCTGAAGGCCTACTGCTTCCTCTGAAAGTGGTCACTTTCAAACTGCCATAACCAGGTTAGCCCCCCATGTTTCCACAATTTGGATGATTTGTCAAGTAATGCCCATCCTAGAGGAATCCAAATTATGAGAACCCCACAAGGCTAGAAACTTCATGCTTGTCACATCTTAGGCATTATAACGCCACCATTTTCCTCAATGTCATGTTCAAGAATACTATCAATGACTGCTTGACAAGAAAAAGGTGCCAGAAAAAGTAATCTTGAGAAAGTGATATGTATCGATCAAGCATGATTGAGTTAGGTCTGCTCTGCCTGGCACTGCAAACGAGATCCCTAGACAGAAGAAGCAATGCCCAAAAGACACAGAGGAGAGGGATAGGAATACCTGAAGTTAACCCGTTGCTTTGACACAACTTCCAAAGTTGAGTTTATTACAAAGGCACCCGTGGGTGGAAATGTGATGATGTTGTTTAATATGCCTTTGCGCACGTCTATCACCTGCATCCACGATAGTTCTTATCATTCCTTGGGGTTCACAAAGTCAGGACGGCCAGAGGTGGCCTGACAAGCGCCTTCCTTCTGAAGACGGTCACCATGATTGCACTTTCTTAACATGGAACCCGAACAATTTATCGAAACCCCATCTCCAAATTCAACCCACAAAACCTTTCGCCCATACCCTAAAACTCTCAATAGAGCCGTAGATTACATTTGAATGTTTGGATTTTGTCGGCCCTTCACAGTATATTTGAAGATCACTGTTACCAAATAATTCTAAGCATTCTGCAAGAGGAAAGTTTTGATTCAGTGATGGGACCTGTAATATATCTCCAGCTTCGGTGCCAAAGAGATGGGCGTTCTTAATGATGAACAATTGCTCTTCCTCAGTGGTCCACAGCATCCGCCATGTTGAGGTCAAGGACGAATCAGTGGTTGTGCTGTCTCTTCCCACTTCACCCAACGCATCTATAGCTTTTATGATTTGTGCCCTCTTTACCGCATCCTTCTGCGTACGCAACCCCCTTTCCTCACCTTGTATCAGTCTCAGCAAATTGTCTGTGACCACCTCATGGCTCTCCACATTGCCGCTGGCTGAACTCCCACGAATTCGACTGGAGCTTTTTCTTGAGCTTGCAATCTGTAACGTTCTACCTCCAGGAGAATTTCCAGGTGTATGGTGATGGAGTACAGAATAGATTTTGGTGGAACAGAGGAAGGTGGAGGCCATAGCTTGCCTTTAAAGACTGGAATTACAAGTGAAAGAACGAATTCACGCAAACCTGCTTGTGCGGGAGAGGGACGGTGAAGGGGGGATAGAAATGTGTAGTTTTTTGTGTTCCTAAATGTTCCCTAAGTTCTCAATGTGTTTTTCAAGGGTGTTCCCAATAGCACTCCACCTTTATACCTCAGCCAAAGGAATTTTTGTTGAAACAATATTTGCACTGATACATTATTAAAACTTTGTTTTGTTTTTGTTTTGTTTTTGGGTCTTCTTTGGAATTAATGCTATTAGACTAAATTAGGGTTTTTGTGTCCAAATTTAACAAAGGCCTCTTTCAATAATGTAAATTTTTAAAGAAAAATTGGGTTACTTTTAAATGGTTTGAATTTAGTGGCATTGGATTAAATTAGGGTTTTGAATTCCAAATTTAAGAAGTGGCTTTTTTGAGCAGGTGAATATATACCATTGTATTTTTTCGTTCACAGTAGTCAGCCAAAGAGCCCAATTCCTTAACAATTTCAATTTCAGATCACAGGTCTTGTTGTCAAATGTTCACCTCACTAGATTCAGATGTTGATAGACATCATCACAAGCAAACATTAAACAAGAACAACAAAGTAAATGTGACATTAATCTCCGTGCAATTGTAGGACAATGCTTAGTAAGAAAAATAATTTTATTGTATTTGAACTATGATTAACTTTTTTAAATTATTTTTTCACACAATATTTTCAAGAAAAAATAAGTGATCTAGTGGTTAGGATCTTCTCTTTCAACCAAAAGGCATAGGGTTTGATCCTTTTATCAAAAAAATAAAATTATAAATGAAATGGATGGGAAAAATAATAATAATAATTTCTTCAAGCTAAATGCCTCAAAGAAAAAGGAAACAACTTCCAATGAAAAAGGGGGCTAATTGTCTTTTGCCCCCAAGAAGGAAGGGAGTTGTCTTCTCCCCCGTGAAGAAAGGGATTAATTGCATTTTCATTTGGGGAGGAAGGGAATTGACTTCCCTTTAGGAAGAAAGGGATTTATTTGCCCTTAGGAACAAGTTTTCAAATGTTTGAGATATATATTTAAAAAACAAACTTTGCTCAAATCAGGCGTTTTTTATATCATTGAAAAGTTCTAAATATTTGGATAATTAAAATGATCTTGCATTCATGATTTGAAGCTATGAGTTAAACTTTATGACTCAAAAAAAAAAAGTTGGAAATCAAATTTTCAAATCCCCTTTGGAAGAAGGAAGGGAATTAAATTATCTTGTCTTCTCCCCTTAGGGAGGAGAGTTTTTTATTTGGCTGGGGAGAAGGGGATTAATTGTCTTCTCCTTCAAGGAAGAGGGACCTAAGTTACCCCATGGAACAAGTTTTTAAATGTTTTAAAAAATAAAATATGAGATAAACTTTCTCAAAATCAAATTTATACCATTGTAAAGCTCTTGAAACTTAGATATTTAAAATGATCTTGCATTATCAATTTGAGGTTATGAGCTTAAATTCAAGGGGGAAAGAAAAGTCTAGAATCAAATTTTCAAATCATGTTATTCCCTAAAGCAATTTAAATCCTTTCTCCCCAAGAAAAAAAAAGATTTGAAAATTTATCTCAAGACTTTTTTTTCTTATAACTTTTTATCATAGCTTCAAAATCAAGAATGCAAGATCATTTTAAATGTTTATATTTTAAAAGCTTTCCAATGATATGTAGAACACTTGATTTGGACAAAGTTTATTTTTATATTTTTTTTCAAACAAACATTTAGAAACTTGTTCCATGGGGAAGATTGATCCCTAGAGCAATTTAGTTCTCTTCTCTAGGGGGAGAAGCAAAACTCGCCTCCCACCCATGGAAAAGGCAACTAGTCCACTTTTCCTCACAACAGGAAAAAAGGCAATTTCTCATCCTCCTATGAAGAATGCAACTTAGTCCCCTTTTCCTTGGGAAGTTGCTCCCTTTTTCCCGGGCATTTAGCTTGATTAAGTTGTTTTAAAGGCTACTTTTTTTTCATTTATTTCATCCATGAAAAAAAAAAATTTGATAAAAAGATTGAACCTTGTACCTTTTGGTTGAAAGAAGAGATCCTAACAACTGGATCATTTTTTTCCTTGAAAATGTTTAAGTTATAGGGTTGAGCTCTGACAATTTAAAATGTTAATCATAATTTGGGTGCAGCCAAAGCTGGTTGCTTGTTGACCATTGTCCGAAAACCGCGTCAAGACCTTTGAGGAGCTCATTTGGGGGTTGAAGTTTAAATACCTTTCATAAGGGTTGCCTTCTCCATAACTACATGGCTGGCTGGATTCATTTTGCCGAATGCCAAATCTCAAAAGATGGGTTTCTGGAGCATTCATGAGTGGTGAATTTCACTGTTGTGGACAGGAACAGTTTCAGGTGAGAGAGGACTGCATAACTCAAATGTAAAGAACATCATGCTGCAGAAAATATGCACTGCTATCAAGTCAACTCAAAACCGAAAGAGCAACTTTATTTATTAGGTTGCCATAGCCCTAATTGTCTGGCCTCAGCATATATTGTACAACTCTACAACAAATCTCAATTCTACCTTGCAAATGCACATGTTCCTCCTTCGAAGGAAGGGCAGGCAGGTCTGAGTGCACAGAGATAAATGGTGATAAGAATACTAAGCTGGCATTCCCTCAGGATCTTTCTTGGACAATCCATGTCCACCTACTTTCCATTTACACAAAATGGTGAGACACAAATGGAAAGTGAAAGGCATCTATCTCCTTTAGACCAATCTCCTTGTACTCTGGCAACCTTTCCAACCTACACATGAATGGCCCCCGTTTCTCCAAACACACATTGTCCACTTACAATTTGTGTTGTGTGGAAGGTTCCAACAAAAGCGCAGGGATTGTGTAGACCCTTAGGGTGACTTACCCCAGCCAAGTGCTCTCCCTCCACAACTTGCAGTACATGAACTTCCATGATCCACTCAGGATCAAACATCAAGTTTAGCTGCTGCCATCTAAACAAAACATTTACCACGATTGAATAATGAACAGCACGCCATCACCTCCCCTGTGGATTGACAAGCTGTGAAAAGACAGCACTAGCTGAAGCATCTTCCAAGTCATCATCACTGCCAAAGCTGTGTGCTTCACTGACCCCTGTGACATTAGAAGCATCATCAACAGGATGAGGAGACATAGCATGAGGCATGAGAGAAACCAAATTAGTGCTAGAATCCATCAGATTGAGCTGCCCTGCATTTTCTTGCAGCTGCAAAGCGTACTCCAAGTTCCACAGTACATCACCCATGGCTGGTCGATCAATGCCCTGATCTTGCAAACACTTCTCAGCTGTGTCACCAAACTTTTGTAGTGACTCTGGATTGCAAGAACCATGCAGACATGGATCCATGATAGTCTCCAGCAACCCATGCTTCTGCTTTTGCAATGCCCACTCTGCAATGTTGACTTGATCCCGGGGAAGAGTTGGGTTGATTGCAGGCCGTGCACACAGTACCTCCATCAGAACCACACCAAAGGAGTACACATCTGATTTCTCTGTGAGCTGTTGCCTTCTGAAATACTCAGGATCAAGGTATCCAAAACTGCCCTTCACCGCTGTGCTCACATGTGTCTGTTCCAGTGTTGGCCCAGTTTTGGAGAGCCCGAAATCAGCAACTTTAGCCACAAGGTTCTCATCCAACAGAATGTTGGTGGTCTTGACGTCCCGATGGATAATGCCCTGCGCTGCACCTGTGTGCAAATAATGAAGACCACGGGCAGCACCGATGCATATCTCCAGTCTTTGTTTCCATGAAAGAGGTGGCAGGTCCGTACCATACAAGTGTCCACGCAGAGGACCTTGGGACATGTAATCATAAACCAAAATCATTTCACAGTTCTCCTCGCAATAGCCAATGAGAGACACAAGATGGCGGTGCCGCAATTTTGACAGAAGCTCGATCTCAGTCTGGAATTCAGTCAGACCCTGCTCAGATGTAGGGTTTCCTCTTTTCACTGCAACTTTCGTACCGTCATCAATCTCTCCCTTGTATACTTTTCCAAACCCTCCCACTCCCAGAATCAAACACTCGTCAAAATTGTTCGTCGCATCCTGTAGCTCTGCAAATGTAAAGTAGCGTCCCAAATTGGATCCAACAGAGGACACATAGCTGCCTGTCCCACTCTTATGTGATGTGGAGATCTTACTTTGCGTGGTCTCTGAACTGTTGCCATGGAGTGGCAAGGGAAGCCATGCCGGTGGCGGATGCTTTGCAGACTTCTTAGACCGACAACAACAGAACCAGATACCTGCAATCAGCAGCGCCACGGCAACCACCCCCCCTACTGCCGCACCAGCAACGACCGCAGCACTGCTTGATCCAGACTTCGATGCTGTCCCGGTTGCGGGAGACCCATCTGGATTGGTGATCGCTACAGCCGGGTTGAGGCCGGACAGACTCCCCCCCGTGTTGTTTAGCTTCAATATCTCCACACCGTTAAGGATGGCGTCTCTGTACTGCGAGGTAGAAGCAGGAGCTGGTCCAATCTGCAACCACAACGCATTGCTACCCTTCGACATGACCACCGCATAATCGCGGTACATGACATAATCCGGATGCGCTGTCGAAGCAATGACGTCCACTGCAGTGGCCGCGGTTTGGTTGTTGATGTAGATGTTGAAAACACGCTGGTTGATCGCGGACAAGAAAAGCTCGCAGAAGTGCATTCGCACGAAGTAAGTGTAACCTAAGTCCACAGGGAAGATCCAAGTCAGATTGAAGTTCTGGTTGATGGTCGTAGAAGACCCCATGGTCCGCGCCGACGCATAGACGGTCGACGGAGCGATGTACTCGGGTACAGTAGTCGGATATACAATTTCGGTAACGGGTACAGAACCGGTTGTCCCTGTAGCCGCAGCGAAAATGTAGCCATCATCAGGCTCCCACGTTCGCCAGACACCGGTGGAATCATTCTGGGGGCTCACACTCACCCCGCCCACATTGATGTGATACATGGCTTGGATGGCACTATCAGGCAACCCCAAAGTCGTCACATCTCCACCCTGTCCTAGCAATGAAGCATCATCCGAGTAAAGATCAGAGGGCATGGAAACTACTTCAAAGGCATTGATGAACGCGTACGAGCTCGGCGCAGGATCGAAGCTAAGCACCAGAGTACCCGAGGTCACGTTGAGCGAGTACTCCCGGAACACACTCGGGTTCGCCGAGGTCGTCCAGCTGGTGGGTTGAAACTCCGAGAGCAGTACGAACTGGTTGGCCGTCACAGAAAATAGAGATCCATTGATATCGTAGTTCGTAAACGAAAACGGGTAGAAGTAGAGTCGGACCCAATGTCTACCGGGAGTCAGCTTTAAGGTGTAGGTACCGTTAGAGGTGAAGAAGCGCGCCTGCTGCATGAGCGTCGGATACAACAAATTCGGACTCGGCTGACTAATCGACGCCGAAACGCCCCCGGATGCCAGCGTGTTGGGGGTGTTGTCCGCCATGAATACACGGCCCTCCACAGTCACATTGGTCGAAGATCCACAGCTGATGAGGATATTATCCTGAGGCGTATACTGCGCCAATGCTATGGCAGCAAACAAAACAAGCAAAAGCAACAGCGGGAGACAGATCCTCCCTCCAGTCATCTTGATTTCTTCCCGCTCCTCCTGTGTACACAAACAAGCTCCTGTTTCTGTGCTAATATGTCTCTTCCCGTGTGGAGCTTAGAGCGCTACGCTAGCTGCAACGGTGAAGCTGGGTGAAGCACATGTAGGAGAGTGGTTTCGGTCGAGCGTGGAACGAGCGAGCAGGCCGCACCGCCCGAGTCATGGCGGCTGTACAACGCTGGCGGGCTGTGGTGGCAGCTAGCTGCATCAGCTGGGTAGACTGAACGGCCTTGTTTGCGACTTTATCACTCTAATCTAATCTCCTCGTAACTGCACCATCAATGCAACTAATTTCGGTGGCGTAGCAACGCGTATTGGCAGTTTCGGTGCCCACGCGTTCTTTTGATAGCCTATTTTGTCACGACACTTGTAGCTTAAGTCGGGTCGCCAAGCTTATTTTACCACGGAGTACGCTTGGGGGTGGGTAGTCATACTAATAACATGTGAGAATCGTGGAGGTTAGGAGGACTTGGCCCTGCTCCCCACCGACGACAACCACAAACAAAAGTGGCTGGAGCACTGCATTTCAATGGCATCAAATACGTGCGTTTGCGCGCGCTGCTTCAAAAATAGAGAAAACAGAAAAAAGCGCAGTAATAAGTGGCGACCATAGAATTTTTAGGTCTTCTAATTTTTAACCTATACAAACCAAAATTTCGTATCAATGTGCTAAACAATTGAAACGACAATCTAACCGAGTTGCTAAAAACTTCGTTATGTAAGTGATTTTCTATTTGTAAATAAAATCAGTGTTGGGCAGGTATATTGATTTTAATATATCAACTGTATAAGGGTAAATACAAAAATTCAAAACATATATTAGGCGAATTATGGTATTAGGGTAAACATGCCCCCCACCAAACAAAGCCCAATGTTTTCCAAAATCACCAATCCTTGAGTATTCCAAAAAAAACTTCATTGATTAATCCTCCAAAGGGAACTCTCTTCTAGGTTCCTCCTATGCTAAATTTTTTTAATTCCCTCCTAAAAACCTCAATGCAAAATCAAGTTTACACATAAGCTGAAATCAAAACACTAGATCAATTTTTGCAATATTTTATAATTATGTCATCTCTAAGAGCTAGAGTAAAAAAACAATTGAAACTTTGTTGAGAGTTCTTAGGTTCTAATGATGTAATGTTGAAAACTACAAATTTGCCAATGACAATAAAGGAAAATAAGTCAAGTCTGAAACTCTTCTTGCAAAAAAAAAGTTTGAAGGAGAGTTTGTAAAAACCAAAAGTTGAAAATCAAAGTAGAGCAAGTAGAAAGGCCAGCACCAACTTCAAAAGTAGTTTTACAAAAATCAATTTTGAAAATCAAAGTAAAGCATGTAGAGGAACAAGTAGATCTACAAAAACCAAATCTGAAAATCAGAATAGACTATGGAGAAAAGCAAATAGATCTAGAGAAACCAAATCTAAATATCAAAGTAAAAAAACATTCAAAAACATATATTATAGATTAGATCTACAACCAAAGATTCAAGAAATACTTATCCCACAGTGGATTTAGCAATTTGTAATCCGAAATGTTGTATCACAAAGTTCAAGGGAGCAAGGGATCAACTTGGTTACATAAATTGTTCCTATAGATTTCTGCCAACAGTCTACTTAACAACAAAAGATGTTGATTTAGTTTGGGAGGACTTTGTAGATTTTTACATTCTCATGTATTTTTTTATACATCTAATAGAACATGCATTAGTTTAATTTTCAAAGTTACTAAATTTTTTGGATTCTTGGGTGGTGTACAGGAAAGAGAAAAACATACCCTTGATTAGGTCAAATCGTACACCACCAAGTTCCTGAAGTTGGGACAAGGAATAAACCAACCATGAACTTAACTATGCCTCAAAGGCGACAAAGTAGCATGCTAGACCTTCACTCAACAGATAAGGATAATCTGTCCCCTAAGCCTGCATCCAGTAACAGAAGACCAACAATTCTAGTGAATCGAGCATCTACAACATGTAAAAGAGGTATGTGAATAGATGATGCACTGGAAACAGCAATGGGTTGTTGAAAGAATGACACATTCATTATGGAGGGCCAGCGGAGCATGAAACATTCCTTTAAGTTTACTTTCTGATCACCTAAATGGAAAAATCAAATCTAGAAAGATGGGGCCAAGAAGTGTGTTCATAGCAAACGAGGAACAACCACTACAAGTGTCTTCTTGTCTCGCATGTGCTCACTCATAGCCTAAGCCAAAACAAAGCACTTCTTCATCTTTTCCATGTTCTCCTTCTCTTTTGATGCTCTAGAGAAAGAACTTTGCCACTTCCTTGAAGAAATATCACAAAAAGGTGGCAATGCACATACACCTTGCTCAAGCTTAGAAAGCTCTTTCACTTCCTAAAAAAAACCACAAAACAACTTTGCCACTTTCTTTATGCGGATCTTCACAAGAAAAAAACAACATGACTCTCTTGCACATGCACAACTTGCATCAAAAAACCACAAAAAAAACTCTTTCCTTTCTACTGCTCCTAGACGAACAGCTGACTACTCGGATTTAAACATCTGACAAGTGCATGTGCCTTCCTGCAACAAAAAAGCTGCCACCACAAAATTTCACCTGTCTAATTCCTCCTTGTCTGCCCACCCCCTAAAACGGGGAACGCCCACCCCTTTCATGCAAAGTCTCTCTCCTCTCTCTTTCTTTCAAATGTCTCACACATGAGAAAAGCTTCTTCTTGCGCTGCTTCTTCTTCACATCTTAATCTTCCATCTCTTTCTTGTTGGTTTTTGCTTTGAGCTATTCACGAGGCTAAGGAAGAAGCAAAGTTGAAGCCATCAGTCACTACAAAGGTGGGCAAATGCATGGTTTGAGCAATCAACAAGAATTTAAATGCAATTTTTTTGTGGGGTGATTACTCCAAACAAATGCTGCAAGAGACGTTCATGTCTTTATGTTCTTGTGATGTTCTTGCTTGGTGAACTGGAGGTACAAATGTGTTGAGTTCAATTTGATGTTACACCAATTCTGGCGAAATGCCTTTAAGATCATTGTAAGTCCAAGCAAAAACATCTTTAAACTCATACGATAGAACCTCAACTTGCTCTGAATATTGATCATCAAATTTTGAATTGATTTTCACAAACGGTGGTACCTCAGAAGTTTCAAGATTGATTTTCCAAAGTTATTCTTCTATGAGTGTCCAACCAACAATTTGCAGGTCCTTCATACAATCTTTGGCAAGTGTCTGAGTGTCCAACCAACAATTTGCAGGTCCTTCATACAATCTTTGGCAAGTGTCTGAGTGTCCAACCAACAATTTACAGGTCCTTCATACAATCTTTGGCAAGTGTCTGAGTGTCCAACCAACAATTTACAGGTCCTTTATACAATCTAGCAAGAGTCTCATCAATAATCATATTACCAACATCTGGTTGATAATAGGTAGATGGATAATTTTACAAACTCATATATAGGCTGTTCAGAAAGATTCACATCTGCCAAAAGCCATATATCAATCCTAAAGATGGTCTGCCATAATCAACCACATCCAGAGTGGCAAAAACCAATAAAACACCCTCACTAAGATCATAGGAAACTTTCTTTGGAGGATTGAAGGAGAAATTCAGGTCCAAGTGCACAAGGGCTGTTTTAGTGTAAAGTAGAGATCCAAAGCAAGTTATTGAATCATTCCATAAACAGGAGGATTGTGTATTCAAGAGTGAGACAATCACCCTACAGACTACAACTAAAACCTAATTAACCTGCTTAAAGTTACAACAGTACAAGGAAAGCCTCATAGTCCAATAGCCAACCTTGGGGTGCAGCTTCAACAGATGTTTCCAGTGATGAGAGACATTATGTTGATAGTCTTCTAGAACTTATTTCATGATTGTTCACTAACAATGTTATCAAGCAGGGGAATCAGCTACTTCAGTTTCATCCAAGCAGGGATTACAAAGATAAGGAGAGTCTGACAGGCATTAGCAGTGTCAGAGGTCAGTTGGGCCTGTGTGTGAGCAAAGTCGTTGAGGACTAGTCCTAAGTCATGTGTTTTAGCTTCCTGAAACTGTACCATATCTTGCTCCATTAGCCTAACTATTTCTTCATGCCGCAGTTTTGCCTCATCACTTTGGTCCTTTATCTGCCAGCAGGCAAAGAAAGACTAAATCAGTATTTCAAACAGGGACTCCAGTGGCAATACACATAAAAACAGCAAGCACTGCAATGATGACCTCCCTTTACCACACTTACTTCTGTGACCTCTGCCTCTGCTTTGCCTGCCTTGTCTGGCCTCAACAGCTTTAGCTTTTCTCTGCCCTCTCCAGAAGCATGTGATAAACAATCAGAGAGGTGTACTTTGACACAAAATCTGTCACTATTCCCTCATCTTTACAAACCAAATCACCTATTTGTCACTTAAGTTAATTGGAAGTTAAGTGACACCAACTATCTTACAATCTCAGGTTGACAACTCATAAGAATGAGATTTCTCTATAAGCTATGTGCTGAAGCTGATACTTTCTTGCAAGCTTGTGCTTTAACTAAACCTAAGTAGGTCTTAGTGGATGGCATGATATACACAAATAAGTATTCATAGCACTCCTGTTTCTACAGCCTGGCAGCCATGGACCAGGTGCTTAGCACACAGCAAGACCAGAGATATTGAAGAGAAGTGCCCCAGACTGAAGGGTCATATCTTTTGTTAGGACCTTTCCAACAGATAAATATAAAACTTTCAGAGAAGAGGCCAAATGTGTACAGGTTGAGTTCTTTCAACTTTGAAGTTTCATTCAGCTCTTGATGCTACCGGTAAGCTTGTGCTCTGTCTGCCATCACCACCTGGGTTACTCCCACAATTCAGCCCTTCAATTGGAGACTTGAACTCTGATCAAATCCAAAGACATTCGGGCATGAAAGTATAACAGCCTCTCCAATCAATGACTCATGAATTGAAGTAAAAAGACCAACACAAACCAAAATTACCTGTCAAAGAAAAAGAGTTCAAAAGATGATGGAAAACAGTGTAATACCTCAATGGCTTGCACGGTGCACACATACTCCTTAAGTGGCTCTTCAAAAATCAATAGCAAATCAAGCCCCTGTGGCCACAGACAAACCATAACAAGGGAGTTCACGCCTTAGAAAACCTGCACAGTCAACTGTCACATCCAGTCAGCCCTCCTATTGTCTGCAATGGTTCAACCAGTACCACGTGCGAGCAGTATTTGACAGTTGGAGAACCTTACCTGACTTTGAAGCTTGGAAGAAAGTTCATCTGAGCAGTCTCCCAAGTCAGCAAAAGCTTTTCCAAGAGATCCACCCTCACAGTTGCCAAGAAGTTTCACAGACTTTCCAAAGCCAGACAAAACCTGCCCCACCTCTGCAAAAACAAAAGACCAGGAACACTAATTATGAGAGTAATGACTCTGACCCAAATTAACCACATACATTGATGGTGGTTCTGAGTGTAAATATACATCAACATGAGAAATCCAGCAAAGAAAACGAGGTCTAGGTAGATATGCTGCAAAATTGACAGTAAGAAATGAGATGCAGTGGGACCTTGTTGCCGTTTGACTAACTTCATAGACTGCTGTTGCACCTCTGCTAAATGGTCTTCAAGTTCCAGAACATAGTGTTTCAACTTCTCATACTCAGATCTCTCCACTAGTCCTTTCCTAGCACCGCATCACTCACTTTTGCTTGCATATCCTGGTTCAGAAGAAGAGTGAAGATGGCCCATCAACAAAACCCAAACAGTGAGCCACTTGTCCAAGAAGCCCCCTATTCTTTAGTACATGCTACATGAACATGAAGATGCCTGGGCATTACCTTGAACATCTTCATGAAGTCACTGGATTTTTTTTCTTGAAAATGATACCCTCCACAGACCTTGCTCTCTCCATGGTCTAAGTGATTGGAATAACAAATGCAAACACCATAAGGTCAATAGGTTATGAAGAATGAGGACCCAGTAATCAGACCTGCCACCTCTGCAGAATCTATGTTTCTTTCCTTGATAGGTATCTTTACACTATAATCAATAGATAAATAATCTCATCTTTCTCTCTCATGTCTGCTCCTTCTCCTTGTCAAACTTGGATATCAAAATCTCCAACAACTCTAACTTGCTTGCAGAGGAATTGAGAGTGGATTACACCTACCCAGACTTCCTTGTCAGCCTGCAGAAAGTTCCTGAGATCCTCACTCATGCACAACTGCGGATGTGTAGCAATGCGGTTCAGAAAGGCATCTAATGCCCGAACTTCAATGAACCCAGCACTGAACCGGAACTTCTCTGCAAATCAAAGTATCCTCTCAAAATCATAAAGGAACTGACACATGGGGCCTTTATGAAGTTCCCTAAAAATAAAAATAGAAACAATTCTCTAGGACTGGATTGTAGACATACCAACAGCGCTCTTCTCAAAGTGGTGGAATTATAATCCCTTTATTCTGCTCTGCCAATCGCTCATGTCGCCAGACAAAATCGCTGAACCGTCTTATTAGAATCTTCTCTGGCCTGCGATACTCTTGCATGTTCATCAACATTATCAGGAAGCAAAAGACAACAGAGCAACCTGTTGAAGTGCGTTTTAGTCCTGGACTCAATCTCTGTGCGGACAGTGATTACAAATTTACTGCAGAGTTTGACCTTTAGAATCAGTGCACGAACGATCAAGCGAGGAATGCATCAATTTAGCGCTGCATAAGAGATGTAAGCGAGGAATGTGGTCCTTTCAACTGGACGCCCGTCCCAGGATCTAGGAGGAGAAACAGACTGCAATTAAGAATGTACCTCAATTTTCTGAAGTAATTTCCACCCTAAACTCTAGAGAGAAAAAGCTTTCCGAAGACGGGCCCTACCTGAGGAGTAAACACACGGTAACATACCTGATCAGCTGCAAGATTAGGACGGACAAGCTCACTCGCATACCTTTGTACTCACACGATATGAGATATAGGCTTGTACTCAAACGCCAAGCTTCACAGGGTCGGTGACAGAAATGGACAGAAAAGACTGGCCCGATTCTGCTCCGGCCATGGAGGGGTTCAGAGGCAGTTCCCCTGCACTCCTCTGCAACAGGAAGGTCCCATCACCCGTTAGCCCGTAAACCTTGTTCTGTTCTCAACAACTATAAGTACTTTCGACCCTTCGCCCAGCGCTTTCCTTTCAATTTCATTTCTAAGAGCTCGTACGCAATCCAAACATCCCTAGAACCCGATGGGTGGGTGGAGCAACGTACCCGAGGACTCATGGCCTGTGTATGCAACTCAAAGGCAGGGAAGCAGATTGTTGCTGCGAAACGAACGGCACAAACGTGTGAGATTTGTCAGCTTCCAGATTGGTACCGTGGTAATGGAATAGTGATCCGGCAGCCCGTGTACGAGTTGGGGAAGCAAATTCAACAGGAGTATGCGTTCTCGCTGCTGTTCGCTGGTGTCCCTCTTCGTTCTGGGGTCTTGGAATTATCCTCCGATTTCTACCCACTGTTGTCGATCTTGTTCGCCGTGTCGAGCAGCTGATTCATCCATGTGCTCTCTCTCGTTAATTCGGCAGCTGTGTTGTGCAGAAGAGTTCAAATTTGTTGTGAATCAAGCACTTGACATTTTTTTCTTTCCTGTTCTTATGGTCCTCTGTGTTTGGCCATTCACAAAAACGTGATTCCAACTTTAAATGACACTTTATCAATAGCATATGCATAACTAATGCATTCTGAAGGTCACTATCCAGCTCTGAACTTTGCTCTGCCAAGACAATATAGAAACTGGATGTCATTCTGGTACATGCTCAGATGTTGCATGTAGAAGGCAGTGAACTTTCTCCTTCTACCATGGTAAACTGGTGCAGTTGCCGTTAAGAAGTACACAGAGAGGAATTCCTCAAACATTATAATGGACATGCAAAAATATGTCAGCAAGAGTGGTAAGCACCACAGATTGAACTGACTAAACAATGGGAAAATTGGCTGCATTACTGGGTTCATGATGGCTGCACCTGTGTCACCCACCATCATCAAGGAATCATCCACAACATGTCAACATCAGCTGCACCAGTGGACTTGATCAGGAAAAATTTGAGGGGGAACCTTCAAAGACTAGATGGTTCAAGGACAGAACTCTGGCCTTGGAATGGCCTAGGGTTCCAATAATTCTTACTTGGGGAGAGTATCATACATAATGCAAGGTAAGCTTTTGTGTACAAAGTTCTCAGTTGTGAAAAATGACTGTGTTTTGTCAAGTGAAATCTAAAACAGTGGCAATGGGCTTCAGCATGTTCAGTCCAATTAGCACACCTCCCTCTTTCCCTCAAATGCAGTATTTGTGTGCAGATGGTTTGTATTTCTCATGACTCCATCTTGTGAATTGGCAGCATTATAACTCTGCAGAGGGAAGGTTTTTGGTCCTAGAGTTTGCCTGCAAAATCATGAAATGCTCTTCTTGTTGCTTCAGGCGTCGTTCTTCCATATCTAGCTGTCGTGTTTCCAATTCCAGCTTTCTTGTTGAATGCTGCATCTCATGTTCAGCTTTCCGTAACTGAAGCTGATAATTATTTTCTTCTAACCGCAGCTGTTGCTCCTCCTGTTCAATTTTACGAACCTGAAGGTCATAGATCTTTTCTGCTAACTGCAACTGTCGGTACTTCAACTGTAGCTTCTTTGCCCTGTACTCCTCCTTGAGCTCTGCTTCCTTCTCCACCATAGAATCTTTTCTCTTCCTGGTGTCCTCAAAAGATCCCTGGAGTTGTTGTACATCCGTTTCTTCTTGATGCAGGGACTCGTCTGTCAAGTGGTTTGTAGTCCAGACAGGTTGTGGTACAGGTGGCTTACCAATAGCCCTGACTGGGTTTCTTTTCAGGAAGTTTCCTTCAGACCTCCCTGTCCCTTGACAATCAGCAGCAAGACCTTTGTTGATACTGCACTTTTCTTTATCCAACCCCTCTCTTCTTCCCAAATCCAAATCATGCTTGACGGTCTCAAGAATCTTCATGAACTCTTCAGCCTTCTCAGCACTAAAAAGAGATTCAGGATTCGGCACAGGAGAGCCAGCAAAATACCCTCGCATGTCTCCGAAGAACTTGAACTTGTGGGTCTTTTCTCGATTCTCCTCTGATGCATTAGAAATTTCCTCCCAGTTTCCCGGAACAGCAGCGTGAGATCCTCCAGAGAATCCTAGATTCTGTGCTGTGGTACTGTATTCGCTCTTCAAACCCTTGAACTTGGTCTTACACTGGCCCGCATCGAAATTGTGACCCAGCACCCGCATAGCGCTTGCCACCAACTTCCATATCTGTTTATTGGACCTGCTAGGCCTGCGCCCAGTTTCTTTATCTACCAAATCGTCATCATACATTCCAGAGCTGATGCGCAATAACCTCAGAGAATAGATGAGAACCTTCACAGCAGGATCCGTCCACTGAGCGACATCCAGCCGTCGATGTCTGCGCTTCCTGGCATGATTTTCGCGCCCAGCAGGGTTGGCTTGATCACCGGCTTCTACCAATCCCTGCGAATCGTCATCGTCTTGGCTTACTTCCTGGTCAGAGACACAACCCTGGGCTGGCGGGTGCGGATGAAGCTGCATCTCTCCATTCACGGTAGGATTCAGCCCCAACGTCAATGCCGAACCCCCCGCTACCACCATAGCACGCAGGTGCTTCCCTTCTCCTGCACGTTCAAAAAACTATTCTCAAAGGCACACAGCAATAGAAGCAACCATTAGCCAAAACAACGTGCCTTTCAGCAGGGCCGTCTAAGAAAGGCCTACAGACGACGTCTCTCTCAAACCCCAATTGCCTCGGACACAGACCTTGAACAACAGAGCGCAATTTCAATCAGAAAAGCGTGTCGCAGACACAATCTTCTTCCTCTGGTCCTACTCGTCCTCTGTCGCCGGAATCAGCACTGAAGTGGGTTCCACACTACATACCCTAAAGAAGGGCGCATCTACCTAGCTACCCATCAACCTACCTACCTATGTCCCTACGCACTGAATCTCCACCAAGGTGACCTAACTACCTATGTACCGACACACTAAATCTCCACCAAAGCAATGACAACACTAGTCGATGAGGATATTGCAATATACTACAATGCATGACACCTAAAGGCGACCTGTAAAAAGGTTTGG
>Ga0209208_10003739_pt1 | contig 21763 bp, 26 predicted proteins | sample S1TSphfallax_3_FD_187694 | JGI IMG/M metagenome (GOLD analysis project Ga0209208, IMG submission 187694) | Host-associated microbial communities from peat moss isolated from Minnesota, USA - S1T2_Fd - Sphagnum fallax MG (SPAdes) (version 2) | ecosystem: Host-associated > Plants > Peat moss >...
AACTTTGGGGCCTGGATTTTCACACTCGCGGTTTCCGAGACCGAAACCTGAAAACTTTTAGGACGTGATTTTCAGGATGTGGGATCTCAATTTTGGGACCTGGATTTCACACAGGGGGCTTCACAGCCACGGGCACCCACTAGTATTACAAATACGAAGAAACCAAAGAAATTTTTAAGGCAAAAATCATTCCATTCCATACATACATATACATACATACATACATACATACATAAATTGCTGAATAGAATGGAATTTTGAATGCTTAGGGTTGTCTCACACCACATTGCACAATGGCCCCCCCCCCCAAAACGCACATCAAAAGCAAAGAATAACCATATTTTCTTTCTTTCTTTCTTGTGTCCCAACCATGTCTCTCCCTTAGTGTTGTGTCCCAACGATGTCTCTCCCTTATTGTTGTGTCCCAACAATGTCTCTCCCTTATTGTTGTAATAGCGTCTATTACACATTACACCATTGTGAAACATGCTTTTGATTGGAATATTATTATTATTATTATTATTATTATGGAGTGAAATTTCATAGGCATGGAAAGAGCTTTAAGAAATGTCGAATGTTTTGATTTTTTTTTGTCATTTCAATATATACACATTAATAATCCTTCTTCAAAAATAGTAAAGCACGTTATGCATACAAGAGGTGAGTGATTATTTTATTTCAATTTTGATGATTTTGCGGCATTGGCTAGCATCGTAATATGGATTTTAGCATTAAATGATGACATGTTTTCAGAACCTAATTTAAATAATGAGAAATTAGTTTTAAAATACTTACCAAAATTAAAATCGTAGTCCAAATGTGATGAAAAAAAAAAATCAAATTTTTTCTTTTTTTTGGGAAAATTTGGTGGAATTTCTTGAAAAACAATGTAAAATATTATGATACATTATGGTTCCTATTTTATTTCTAAATTTTCTCATTTGGGCAAAAAAAATTCCAACCCAAAAAAGAAGAAGAAAAAGGCTCCAAAAGGCCTCTTACACTTGCTCTGCCCACCCAGAAACATCATTAAAAAGTCCCTTTACACACTGAAAGACCATTTATGTCTTTACATCTGGACGAATAATAGTCACCGTCCAAATCCATAGTAGAAAAAAAAAGCTATTAAAGGGGCTTAAAACGACCAGTAGCAAAATGGACGTCTGAGAGTATCATCTCTACCTCCTCAGTGTGTCACTCTGGATAATAAATTTAAATGTCTAAGTTTTGCTGTTTTTTTTTTTTTTTTTTGGCAACCCCACCAACAAAATTGTAACATGAAGGAACTGCATATACATGGGGACTACTAATAGTAAACCACCTGGACCAATCAATATGATCGACTAATCAGAAATACTGAGCCGCAGTCAGGTCTAATTTAGTACACTCTTTTTGTTTTTTGGAGGTGCACAACTGTGTTGTGCCCTTTTACCAGCCACGGCAACTTGCACGAATTTGGGGGCAGAAAAACCAATTTCCTGAGATAAACCGGCACATTTTGAGATGATTATATAAATTTTGGGTGATTATGTACTTCGTGCTGGTTTTGGATGATGAACAGAATATCCCCAAGAGCCTTCATCCATAAAAGGCTGGACGTATTATATACTTCGTGCTGGTTTTGGATGATGAACAGAATATCCCAGGAACATTATTCATCCATGAAAAGGCTGGATGTATATACTACTTCTTGCTGGTTTTGGACGATGATCAGAATATTCCTAGAACCTTCAACCTCGACGAAGGGCTGGATGTCCACTTCCGGATGATCGGGATATCCCTAGAACCTTCATCCACGAAGGGGTTGTTGTAAACTATTTGTGTGGATGTACATTTCCTTCTGGTCGTGGATGTTCATTTATCATCATTTATCATCCATGAAGACGCCCAATCTCTAGAGTGTTGTGGATAATGGGAATCTGGCTTGCTCCTCGCGCTTTGCCGCAGTGCAGAAGAAGAAGAACACGAACAGGAACGACGCGCAACAGCTGCTGCAGCCATGGCGCACAGCCTTACAGCCGTGTTGCCACAGCTCGCTTCCGCTGCATCTTCTTCTTCTTCTTCTTCTTCTTGCTCTTCCTCCTCCTCCTCCTCCTCCTCCCCTGGTAACCATTTTTTCTCCCTATCGTCTTCTTTGCTCTCGAGAATGCCTGCTGTTGCATGGAGTTTTTCCAAGGCTAGCTCCTTTTCGGGTCTCTCTATCCATGAAGCAGCAGTAGCTGCTGCTATTGTTACTGGCCACGGAAATTCGCAGCACTGCGGGGGAGTAAGTAGAGTTCGTGGTTCTGAGAAGTCGGTCGGATTTCGGTGTCGTGCCGCTGCTGCAGCAGCAACTGCGGCGGAGGCTCCGGTTGTTTCAAGCAACGGGGCAGCTGGTGTATCTGCGTCTTCACCTGAGAAGTTGTTTGGTCGCCAGTATTTCCCGTTGTCCGCTATCGTTGGTCAGGTTTGACTGCTTCCTTTCTTTCACATTTGTTTTGATCCATTTCTGGGACTCCCTCAAACTTGCATTGCATTGGTAATAGAAGAAGAAGAAGAAGAAGAAGAAGGGAACAAAACATGGCATCATCCATGTCAGGCGACCTAATTTGGCGAATTAATTTGTGATCTTCTTGCAAGAGTGCAGTGATCAAAACTACGAGGCTATTGATTCCATGTGTGCTTCAGTCACAATCTCTGGCGTGCTTGTGGTTTACATCCGTTGAAAGAAAATGTCATCCGAGTCCTGCAGTGCTCTGCCATTTGGATTATCACCAGTCACATATTCAATCCTAATTTGATACTATCCTGTTAACCTCGCATCCAGAGTCAATAAGCAATCAGAATGTGACAGTCTAGAATTCAATTGGATCCTCGAAGCTCAATCAAACCACAGATGAAATACTGTCCGATTTCTTAATATCTGTTGCATGAATGGTCGTTGCTTACACATAAAAATTGAACTTTGATTTGATGTTTAGTTGCAATACAGATGGAAGTTGTTTGAGTTCTTGACCATGATTTGTGCCTGCACTAGTTTGTCTGTCATTATGTGTGCTACTCAGTATCTGTACTAGGGTTTTGGTGTGTGTTTTCTGGATTTGGATTCTGTTCTGGGCTGTGTTGATAAATATTCAGTGATGTGAAACTGCTCGATCCCTTGGGTTCAGTTCAGTGCAATTCATTGTGTATTGCATGTATCTCTAATAGTGTGTGTAGATTCTATCCCTTCCCTTTGAATTAACTAATTTCCTTTCATCATCAGACATGTGATGTAAACTCCTTGTGAGGAGAAAGTTATGTATCACTACTCAAAACACCTGTGCCACTTGGGGTGTGGTTGTCTGCAGGATGCAATAAAGGCAGCTTTACTTTTGGGGGCTGTTGATGGGAACTTGGGTGGCATTGCTATTGCTGGGAAGCGTGGGACTGCCAAGACTGTAATGGCACGAGGATTGCATGCCCTTCTCCCTCCAATTGAGGTAGTGGTGGGCTCAGTGGCCAATGCTGACCCCACCAAGCCTGAAGAGTGCGCTCTCTGGGCTGACCCCCCTTCCCTGTTCACACTTTGTTTGCTCTACTGCTCTCATTTCAACCTCCTCAATCATGCATGCTTGTCAAGTTTGATCGTGTGGATTCTTGGCTGATACTGTTCCCCATTCACCTGGTGATATTGGCCTATTACTCTCATTTGATTGTGTAGATGGGAAGCTGGGCTAGCAAGTCACCTGCTATATAACGATGATGGGAGTATCAAGGCTGAAGTTGTCAAGGCACCTTTTATCCAGGTTAATCCACCTCCCCCTGTCCCCCCACGAACCCCACATTTCATTGCAGGTCTGTACAAATGGGGTGGGGCACTAGTTTACCAGGTCTTTAGACAGTCACCAAGAGGGGAATTCAGGAAGTCAGATAACATGCCAGATCAGTTCTTGGACTATTCTGAGTTAGGGGATAAGCATTGGTCAAATAGTCTTCTTATTGGGGATTATAAAAGATTCAGAAGTTTCTTTTGACTGGCTTTGATTAGCAGCAGATGGCTAGCCACTGATATTCTGCCAGTCACATGAAGTATTTATATGGCAACCTGCTCAACATGTGCTTTATCACAGATTCCTCTCGGTGTGACAGAAGATCGGTTGCTTGGTTCTGTGGATGTCGAGGAATCAGTGAAATCAGGAACGACAGTCTTTCAAGCTGGGCTGCTGGCAGAAGCTCACAGAGGGGTGCTTTATGTAGATGAACTCAACCTGCTGGATGAGGGTATAAGCAATCTCTTGCTCAATGTCCTTACAGATGGTGTCAATGTGGTTGAAAGAGAGGGGATTAGTTTCAAGCATCCCTGCCGACCCCTTCTGATTGCTACCTACAATCCTGAGGAAGGCAGTGTTCGTGAACATCTCCTTGACCGAATTGCCATCAATCTCAGGTGCATTTTTTACTCAAGCCAAGCATAGTAAACTGATGAACGTTGAACCTAAACCTTGAACTTGCCATTGTAGCTGTATTGGGTTATTACTGATAATTATGTTCAGTAAACATAGCACAGTAAACTGATAATTGAATTATTGTGTTTGACTTTTCAGAAAGTAGTGGTATATTTCTGTGTAGCCCACCATAGTCTTCACCAATTACAGGCTCGCTGTGGCTCATGAATCTTGGTCACCTTAGTTTGCTAAGTCCTATCAGCTTAGTTCATAAATGATGTGAAAGCAGATGTACTATGTGTCTTGTAGTGCGGACATGCCACTTAACTCCGAGGATCGTGTGAATGCTGTGGAGATTGCCACACAGTTTCAGAACATGGCTGGGCAGGTTCTGTCTGAGGCTGCAGAGGCCACTGACTCTGCAAAGACACAGGTGATTTGTGTGATTCTCTGATATGGCCATATCCAGAAATGATGACATTCTATGCAAACCTTTGTCATACCCATGTAAACCATACCAGGAGGAAGATGGGTTGTACAGGGGTTTTCACTTGTATTGCAAATCCAGTGTCATTATAGTCACATTCATGTGACCCTTCAACCTATGGCAGGTTGTTTTGGCCAGGGAGTGGCTAAAGGATGTCAACATCAGCAGAGACCAAATGAAGTACCTTGTCATGGAGGCCATTCGAGGTGGCTGCCAGGTTTGTTCTTGATCATAGTTTCTATTAACCTCCCAGATATCTTAATGTGAGTAGTGTTATCGATGTTGCTAATAAGCATTTGTGGTGAAGGTTCACCTGTTATCTGAGGTGGATATCCTGTTTTTGTTCAAAATAAAATTCATTTGTAGAGAGCTTTGGATCCAACTCAATTTTTTATTCCTGATAATTGAGTTCTGAGTGGATGCTGAACTCTTGTGAGCAGGGCCATCGAGCAGAGCTGGCTGCTGTCAGGGTTGCAAAGGCATTGGCTGCATTAGAAGGACGTGATCGAGTTGGAGTGGATGACCTAAAAAAAGCTGTAAGTTGGAATTGCATGTTCTGTTCCCATGTGGCTGCAGAACATTCTTATGTTGTTTCATAGCCCTACTTACAGAGGCTGCTTAATCACACCTGTTCTCTTTTTTTTCCCCACTCTTTTTAACCTGTATGCAGGCAGTTTTATTGAAGAGTGCTTCACCCTGTTCTGATAGTTATCTGCATTCATCTTGGAATCCTCCAGGTTATGTCCTGTAGAGCTTTCTTTGACACTTTGCTTGCTTTTGCAGGTAGAGCTAGTAATAATTCCACGTTCAATTTATATGGACTCACCTCCAGATCAGCAAACCCCACCACCACCACCCCCTCCACCACCACAAAATCAAGAGAAAGACAAGGAGGAGGAGGAGCAAGAAGAGGACAAAGTATGGTTTGGTTAAAGATTGTTTCTGGATTTACCATTTTGGCAGCCTATCATCCCTACAGTTGTATGAGGATGACACATACATTGACATCTAAAAACGCACTGTGCTTGTACATACTTTCAGTTGCTCTAAGGTTGTTCTTTTGCAGCTAGGAAGACAGAATATAATAGCTGGGTGATCAATTAACAGCTTTATTTGGGCCACTCAGGAAGAGGAAGATGAGGATCAGGAGGACAAGCAAGAGGATCAAGTGCCTGAGGAGTTCATATTTGATGCTGAGGGTGGGATGGTTGACCCCCAGCTTCTATTTTTTGCTCAGCAAGCCAATCGAAGGCGGGGCAAGGCTGGTCGTGCTAAGAATGTGATTTTTTCTGAGGATAGAGGTCGCTACATCAAACCGATGATTCCCAAGGTTCTACCAATTTTCCTTGATCCTTGTAGGACATTATTTCTTTTTGTAAATTTGGAATTTGTGGATTCAAGTAAGGATCACTTCTCTGGATCCAAAGTGTTATTCAGATGCAGAGTTGTGCAAACAACTACTAGTGTTTTGGGAATTTCAGCCTCAAATTTACCAATCAGTTCAGTTTAATGGCCATATGCAAATAGTACCTTTGCATACAAGAGAGTGGTCAACACATGGTATCTGGACTTGGTTACATGAAGCATTATTATGAAAGTGGCAGTGTCCTCATACATTTCCAGGGCCCGGTCAGAAGACTTGCAGTTGATGCTACATTACGAGCTGCAGCACCATACCAGAAATTGCGAAGGCAAAGAGCAATTGAAAATGGAGTAGTGCGGAAGGTGTTTGTGGAGCAGGGTGATATGCGTGCTAAACGGATGGCTCGAAAGGCTGGAGCCCTGGTACGTCTTGGGTCACTACTGTGCTTGGACCTCCTTGCAGCCAATAGTTAGGAACTGTGATCTGTATTTAGGTTTCATGCTTATAGAACATATGTAATATTACCAACTTTTGTCCAACCATTGTCTTCATGTAAGTTCTAGTTGCTACCTAGCAATATCCTCAGACACCCAGGTGTGTTGTGAGTGTTTATCCTTTCCATCTGCATGTTAATGTAGTCTGGAATCCATTCCCACAATAGCTGATCTGAGTGGTTTGACAAAGAAGACTATGGAAAAGAAGAACAAGTAGATATCAACAGCCTGTTGAATGCAGATCATTGTGGGTTTCTCCTTGATCTTGCTAATTACAATATAAATTTGTACTGCAGGTGATTTTTGTGGTAGATGCTAGTGGCAGCATGGCACTTAATCGCATGAACAATGCAAAGGGCGCTGCGTTGCAGCTCCTCGCTGATAGCTACACCAGCAGAGACAAGGTACCCCTCTTTTCTCTGATTAAAATTGGACCAGCAGGTTGGTGTTGTGCTCAACTAAGGGTTTGAACCCAATGACCAATGCTTCTAAGTGTCTGAGAAGAGTTCTGTGTTATTTCTTCCCAGCCCAATGATGGAAGGGAGTTGGTATCACTGTGGTTGTCCTGTCATTTGAAGTTTCTATGCCCAGCCACATTGTGCCTGTTTTTCTGATATCTTGTCTCTTGGTTGTGTGAAGAAAGTTCTCATGTTTCAGCATCAAATTTTTTTTTTGTCTTGTTCAAGCTTTAAATGGAATGGCAGGTCTCAATCATCCCATTTCGTGGAGATGCTGCAGAGGTGCTACTACCTCCATCACGATCATTAGCTATGGCAAGGAAACGCCTTGAAAGACTGCCTTGTGGGGGTGGATCTCCACTTGCACATGGGTTGACAACGGTCTCTTCCATTGTCACTCTGTCTGTTGCTTTCTTTCATCTTTCATCTTTGCTGTGTGTCACTCTGAAAAGTTGATCCAAATTTGTAGGCAAAGAACTGGAACAATGCCATCTCTTGAAAAGTTACTTGACACTCATTGAAAGAGTAAGGGAGGATAGGTAGGGATGGGGTTCCTACATTTATCCTTCCAACAATTTTTTCCCATCATTCATGTTAGCAGACAAATTATTACTCTCTTTGTTAGAGTGGGATTGCACTGTGACTGGGATGTGCATGTCAAAGCAGTCCAGACAGAGGTGAAGTAAAATCACAACACCAATTCTAAGCTCTGCTAACATCCTCTGCTCAAAACAGTGTGTATCTTGTTTCTCTGTTTGCAGGCAGTGCGAGTGGGTTTGAATGCTGAGAAAAGTGGAGATGTTGGGCGGGTCATGATTGTGGCAATCACAGATGGGAGGGCTAATGTTTCCTTGAAGAAGTCCACTGGAGATGCAGATGCCATTGCACCAGATGCCCCAAGGCCAAGTCAGAAAGAGTTGAAGGTTATCTCCCCTCCTAATAGCATGGTGAAATATGGGGATGAAGGTGATAGAAGTAGTAGAACACTTTTCCTTCAGATAGCAGAGGATTATTGTGATGAGATGCAATCTTACTGAGGTTTGGCTTGATTTTTTCATTGATTTACAACTTCACATGCCAACACTAAAAGCATAACCAGAATCTTCAGGGACAAAAGATGAATGAGTTTTGTTTGCAATATTGTCCACTTTGATCGTGGTTGCCTTCCTTGTGACATTTCCTCATAGGAAACTGTCTCTGAGCATAGTGATGGAGGTTAATATTTGTCTTTGCTACAGGACGAGATACTGGATGTTGCTGGAAAGATCTTCAAAGCAGGGATGTCTTTGTTGGTTATTGATACTGAAAACAAGTTCATCTCCACAGGTTTTGCAAAAGAGATTGCAAGAGTTGCACAAGGTTGGTACTTTCCCTCATATTGCTGGTTGTCATGTTGACTCAGTAATCTAGGTTTGACTCTTAAGATCAGCTTCAGGTTTCACATGCCTCAAGGTGGCAGATAGAATTATTTTTCTTTGAGGGTGAACTGTTTCAGGCTACTGTATTTTCTGCTATAGATCTCTGTAAGAATTTATGGCATCTACTGCCTCCTGACTTGCAAAATGTCGGTTTTTTTCCTGTGCAGGGAAGTATTATTATCTCCCAAATGCTTCAGATGCTGTGGTATCTGCTGCAACTAAGGAAGCCTTAACAGTTTTAAAGAGCACATAGGTTGCTGACTTTGTAGTTGTCCTCTGGTGAGTTTGTCATTCCAAGGTACCATCTCTTGGGTGCTTATGAATCGTTCTGTGATCCTTTTCCCTTTAATTCTGGTTCCTTTCTGTTGCTAGAACTGGTTGTTAAACGACCATGGTATCCCGAGAATAGGGGAGTTCTTGAGCTCTTAGAAAGTCACTCATCATGTACAAGGCATTCAACCCATCACACAATCTGAAAGTTTTTTGTATCCAATGTGGTTAGTTTGCTAAACTTCAGCTATAATGCAGGGAATACATGCTTAGACATGAAATCTGTCAAACAATATTGACCTGTTCTGAACTATAGACAGAGTAAGAGTCCAATGTGTTGATGCCCTCAACAACCAAAGCATATATATTGTTTCCGTCCAACATGTCATACGTGTCTGATTCTTCAACGCTCACAGAATCTCAGGCCAAGCTTGGAGTCCAATTTAGTTCACATAACTGTATGAAGATTACGGTGGACAAAAGTTAATTAAAATACGGCATGAATGTGGACCATGAGAGGTATCTGTGTCTGTGAACCACAATTGGGTTGTTAGCTTACGCATGTGCATGCCATAGAGATTTCTTTTGGAGAGAGATTGACAATTTGAATGCTTTGTAAAGTGTCTATGGTGCACATGCAAACCCAATCTGAGAATATACGAAGTGCTTTGTACATTGCATATGTCACAGTTGTATGAAAAACAGGAGTCACAAGAGCATGAACTGATAGTATTGCAACAAAGCTTCATGCAGGTTGCACAAGCTGATTCATGTCCATTTTGAAATGGAACAACAACAACAATCCATGCTCAGACACAAACTTCAGAGTCATTCAACTCTCTATCTGTTGCACAAAGGAAAATCCCAAAAGAGAAAGAAGCTCTCCACCGATTCATAGTCGAGAAGATGACCCCAGTAAACACCAAATAGACAATCCACCGAAGAAGAAGCCTCCGGGGCAAAGCTGGTCCATCCCTCAGCGATTTGCAGCTTATAATCAAAGCTTCTCCTTCTTCCCATTCAAGGTCATGCTGGGTGGAGCAACTTCCTTAAGGCTTGCTTGCTATGCCGTTGATGGTCAATGCCAGGGTGAGGAGGATAACCAAGTCCCCTGCTGCAGCCAACGATTCCGCCTCCGCTGGGACTTCCGTCGCATGCAACGTACTACAGTCAAAGAGAGCATGTCTTTTGCAGATTTCGATCATGTTTCTTCCTTCCTTCCTGCAAAACTTGCACTGCAACCAAAGACTTGTGTACCAAAGGGAAGAAGGGCATTCATCGAGGAGCTCCATTGCCGCAAGAGATTCGTTTGCGGTTTCTCTTCTCTCCTTTGGCCTAGTAAATGGGACCTCATTTGCCGATTGGCAACAAACAATCCTTCTTGTAGTACACCTGAGAAACTCCGAGCTTGAGAAGAGATATGTGCTTGTGAGTACCTTGAAGCGGTATGAAATCGGCGAACCTGATGATGATGATCCTGTTGTGAAGAAGAAGAAGAAGATGATGATGATGATGATGAAGGAGACCTGTGAGGAGTAGGAGTAGGAGGAGGAGGAGGAGGAGGAGGAAGATGAGATTCTGAAACACCTCCTGTCCAACGCCTGAAGGTGCTCAAGATGTTGCGAGGTAGACGGAACATGAATTGCATCCCATTGCTCACAGATTGTCTCCTTGCTGGATTGTTTTGGTTCAGGTACCGATTGAGTTCCGCCATGCGTCGGTATACTCTTGGAATCCCATACATCTGCACGAGAGAAAACACGGCATTGCCAAGGTGACGAAGAAGATCAAGACAACAAACAAAACAAAGAACTCATGGGCAAGTAAAGAAGAAGAAGAAGAAGAAGAAGATCAAGTCGTGGAAGGTTGCTGAGACCTTAGCAATGAGGAAAACAGTGACCTTCTTCGCCACAGAGAATACGATGATCTTCAATATCAAGGGAGCCGCCATCTGCGCCGATCAGCAGCAGTACAAAAGTGTTTCCTGTTGTGATCCGCAGGAAGGAAGATGTTGTTCAACACAAGATGTTTGCAACGATGTTGTATGTATGTATGTATCTATGTATGTAGTTGAAGGAGTTGAAGGAGGCGAAGGAGCTTGCTCTTTTGAGAGTAGCGATGGTCTGACAGGAGGCGGTGCTCGCAACAAGCTTTCCTGTAAGAAACGCATGGCTGACCTGACCAGACCAACCCAAATTAGGTATCTGGTTGGAGCTGAATAATATGGTATCTCTCTCTTCCAAGCATGAGAAAACAGAGGAAGAATGGAGAAAGAGATTTGGACTGACAACCCATGGAGAATTATTGTATTCTCTCTTCCTGTCTCTTCTGTGCTTAGCTTTCTTCTCATGTGCTTTCTGTGGCATTCTTTCACTGGGGTTGCATGTTTGTTGGTCTGTCAAGGGTGTGGGAGCAAGTGTACTTGGAGGGGGGAAGAGCAAGAATAAACCATTTGTTTTACCTCTTGTGGGTTTGCATAAGCCTGTCTTCTTCTTCCAGTTGGTGTTTTTTTTTTTTTTTTTTCCATCTTCCTCTTGTAGCTTCTTGTTGTGGTTCCCTGTTCTTTGGTCTGAAATGCCAATAACCTTCATGTTCTTTCAGTCCTCTCATCATTCCTATTCAAGCTGACTCAAAACTGTCATAAGTCCAGAGCATTCTTATTTAGTACCAATAGGGATATTTTTATCTGTGGATCACCAATGCATATGTCTCAGTTTTTTCCATTGTGTCAATTGGAACCAGCTGCTCACGGCATCAGGGGTTTTGTCATTGTGGCAAAGATCATACCTTCAGAGAGTACCCAATTATGTGACAAGGAGCTTCAGAAATGTTATTATACAAATCTTGTGTTTTTTTCCTGACATGTTATGCTACCCATTTTATTTTTTTGGAAAATGTGGTTATGTGATTCTCACAGTATATGTTGCCTTATATGCAATGGCAAGCTTTGCTGGTCACATGTTATGGTCATGCAGGTTGCCTCCATTGTTATCTGTAGATGGAGAGAAGAAAAATAGCTGTGATGTGATACAACACGTTTGACATTTGCTTACATCCATAGTTGGGAAAGGATGGTCAGTCGGGTAAGTTGTGGTTGTTAGTGACCATCTCTATTTACATCGTGTTGATGGTCAGTAAACCTTCCCCCCTGTAGATTTGCTCCTCCTGCTCTTTCTAGTGTTTCTTCATCTTCTCTTCCTCCTCTTGTACTTGCTGTTATGGTCTCTTGTGCAGTTCAAAATGTCATTGGTATGGTAACATGTTACCTCACAATTCATACTCAGGTTGAAGCAAAAACTGAAAGTATCAAGGGCTCTTGATACATACACAAGGATCATACTATTAACTGGTAGGTGCTTGTACTTGTAATTGTAATAACAACATTTTATGGAAGTTGTGGATTTGCTTTTGGTGGTGGGAGTGACTTCCAATGGAAATGCATCTACCAATGCCAGTGTTCATAAATTGTCCAGGTTCTCAATGCAGTAGAAAAGGTTGGTGTTGGTTAAAGCCCAGGCTCCTAGTACAAGGATTCTGATCTATGAATCTGTGAAAAGCAATGTGTATGCAGATGATGATAAAAATGAGGAGCAGCACATCTTTGCTGTGTTTAGGTTGCATTGGGGGTTGCAGAGCTTGTTTGACATGGCTCTGATCCATTCCATCTGAGCAGTGAGCCCTTTTGACACAGGTGTTGATAACTATATGAAGTTCCTGTTCAAGTTTTCTGTGTTTTAGTAGTTGCAGAATCTATTGTCATGCATTTCAGGTTTTGGCAGGTACTGATGCCCTCCTCTTGAAGTTTTCTTCGTTGAGCCTAGACACATGATCATCATAGGTGTAGGATTGCTTGTGCCAGGAACTTCATTTATAATTCAAAGATTGAGATCTAAGCTGCCACCTTATTTGTTTGCTCTGCATGATGTTCAAGCTATATTGCTCAATCCTTCAGTACTAATCTAGCATGTCAGCATGAAATGTTTTTTGTGTTGATGACTGTCTTCACTACTTGATTCACACATTTTTGTCATCAATCTTCCATGCACATACATCACTGTAAGACGATTGTGGGTCTCAAAATGCTTCTCCAATTAGTGTAGTTGTGGGTCACTCTATACCTCCAGAGAAGGTCTGCCATCTAGGTATCTCTCTCGCTGCCCAAAACACCAACCCACCAGCGCTCTTCTTCACATTGTAATTGTATGAAAAAGAGAAACAAACATAATAAGTCAAATTCTGATGATGATGATGTTGATGATGACACAGGTAAAAGGAGGAACAAAAAGGTTTTTGCATTCTTAGCAAGCGGATTGGATGGACACATGACACAGTTGGGGGGAAAAAAGAAAACCAGGAAGAAAGACTTTTTTCCTCAAAATTGTAAATTATTTGCAACAAAGAAAGATAGCCAAAGTTTGCAAAACATAATAAAACCACCAAAAAAAGCTTCTTCATCCATAGTCAGTCACTCATTTTGCACTGAGGAATTCCTTTGCAACCCAACAGCAGAAAACTCAGATCATATTGCAATTAATTCCAAAGCAAAAGAACTTGCTATATTTGGAGCAAATGTTCCAAAAGCAAAAGCAAAAAAGTTCCTGTTTTATACAAGTGTTCCAAAACCAAAGCAAAAAAATTGCCTGTTTTGTGCAACTGTTCCAGAACCAAAGGAAAAATTCCCTATTTTGGTGCTTACCAAGACCTAAAACAAAATTCAGTTTTTAGTGAAAACTCTAACCAGAAAGTGCAAGAGGATTCCTCCCTCCCTCCCTCCCTCCCTCTCTCTCTCTCTCTCTCTCTCTCTCTCTCTACCTTACCTGATTCTGCCCTAGCATCCTCATAGAAGAAAAGGTGCAGTGGGAGCTCATAGATGCAGAAAATGGATCCAATGGGAAGAACAATAAGAAGGAGAAGAAGAAAATGATGATGATGATGAAGACAAGAAACTTGATCCCTCTTTTGTGGTAGCTCAATTGTGGAGGGAAATTTTGTGATGAGAGAAAGCAAGCAAGCAAGCCAGCAAGCAAGTAGCAACCATGTATTGTAGATTTTATGTTTTCCTGCTTCTCTGAATTTTCTTCCTGCACTTTTGTTGGGGTACCTCAATCCAGCATGTCCTACCTTTGGTGAGTGGTGGAGGGAGGAGCTTCTCTCAACAGAAGCTGCTTTTCTCTCTTTGAACCTCAAATGCTTCTGCTTCTGGAGGATTTTTTTTTTGCCCCTAATTTCTTAAATTCGTTGTTCTGTGTTTTCAGGACATAAATGGGTGTCTTGTTTTAGTATTTTGTAGCTTTTTATGAGGGAGAGTTTCAGATTGTTGTGTGTGTGTGTGTGTGTGTTTCTTTTTTTACCTTTTCTTCATTTTCTATGTCTTTTGTGTATTTAGTGTTTGAGGTTTTGGAATGTGTGTGCGTTGGGGGGGGAGGGGGGAAGGGTCTTGTGATCAAGTGTTTGTGGTTGTTGCTTTTCGTGTGTGTGTAGAGATTTGAATGATGTTTGGGTTTTGAGAAGAAGACATCGATTTGTTTGTTGTTGGGAGATGGGTTTAAAGAGATTGAACTCTTTTAGGGTTTTGGGTTTGCTGTTGTTGTTCCACATTCCTGTTGCAAGAAGAGGTTTGAGGAAGATGGGGAGAAGGATGAGGAGGAAAAGACAGTAGTCGTGACGATGATGATACGGAAGCAAGCTTGGAGGAGGAGGAGGAGGACAGCATGTTCATCGTCATCTGCAAAGATTTGAACGCATTTGACCTACACCCATCATGAAGCTACGAAGCAGATGTGTTGCAGGTTCCTGTGAAGTACAATCTTCTTTGTCAGGTCTTGTTAGGGTCTGTTTGCTTCTTTAAGAACAGAAGCGTCTTTTTCTCATCAGATTTCAAAATCTGCAAATTGAGGATTTTGCAAAGGAAGAAGGCAGTGGCAGCTGCTGCCTTTGGAATTATAGATGGAGTGCAACAGGGATGAGGCCATCAGGGCAAGGGACATTGCAGAAAAGAAGTATGCAGCACAAGATTTTGTGGGTGCCAAGAAGTTTGTGCTCAAGGCGCAGCGATTGTTCCCCGACCTGGATGGAATCTCTCAAATGCTTGCAGTGCTGGATGTTCACCATGTTGCACAGACCAAAGTCTCCAGCAATGATTTGGATTGGTATGGCATTCTTCAGGTGGGTGGTTACCTATCTTTTCCTTTCAACTGTAACAAGCTTTGTTTTGCAGCAGCCTCCAAGAACTCTTGTGTGGGTGATTGAGCATTATATTTTCAGACTTAATACAGAGTCTGGTCTAGGGGCCAGGACCTGGCTGTAGTTAGTAGTAGTAGTAGTAGTAGAGGAATTTGGTTGCAAAACCTAATTAATTCTACATGAGGAGAATGCCTGCAGGTGGAACCAGTTGCTGCTGATAGCATAATCAAGCGACAATATCGAAAGCTTGCTCTACTACTTCATCCTGATAAGAACAAGGCAGTTGGGGCAGAAGCTGCATTCAAACTTGTTAGTGAAGCATTTGGGGTCCTGTCAGACAAGGACAAGAGGGCAGCACATGATGCACGACGAGGACTGAAGGCAGAGGTTTGGCAGGCGCACACTCATGTATCATCACAGGCAAAAGCACATGCTACACGGACTTCTGAGGCACGTGCAGGTGGACCACATGCAGCAACTGGAGGAATGCCTGCTCCTTCCTCTCTCACCTTTTGGACTGCATGCCCAGAGTGTCATATGCAATATCAGTATTTGCGGACATACTTGAACTTCCAGGTTCAATGCCAGAAATGCCACAAACATTTTGAAGCAAAGGAGATGATGAGCAATGGGTCACAAAGGCCAAAGTGGCGGCAATCCACCTTGCATGAATTCAGTGGCAAAGGCCAGGCAGCTCCTTTCCCTCCTTCAAGACAACAAGATTGTAATGGCTCAGTGAATACCAGAGGAAATTGGGCAAAAGGGAATGGGTTCACTGGTGGTGGGGTTGAACATGTCCGTAGTTCTGCAATGCCTTCAAGTGCTGCATTCTCAAGCAAGGTTGCAGAGACTGTAAGTGTGGTCCAGGAAGCTTATCTGAAAGTGAGGAGAAACAGAGTAGAGGCAGAGAAGGAGGCCAAGAGGGAGAAAGAGAAGGAGAAAGAGAAGGAGAGGGAGATGAAGGAAATTCTGCGGCAAGAGAGATGGAAACAAAAGAAACATAAGGAAGAACTCAAAGCTCAAGAGGCTCTTGATCGAATGAAAGTGAAGCAACAAGAGGTAGCCAACAAAGGAGCAAAGGGAAAAACATCAGAGAGAAATGGGAATGGGAGCCATTCACATAAGCGGAAGAGGAACAGCAATGAAGAAGAAGAGGAAGAGGATGAAGATGAGTATCAACAAGAGGATGATGAGTATGATGATCAGGAAGATTCATCTTTTTCTCCAGGTGGAACCAAGTCTGTTAGGATTCCATCTGGATTTTCGTTACCAAGAAGGTCATTACGTAACAAGAGGAATGTTGCATACAATGTTGATGACAGTGACAATGAAGAGCTTCCTCAATTGAAGAGGTCTAGGCTGGATGCTGAAGCAGAGGAAGTTGTGAGAACTCATGGAACACATACTGACCTGGGCATAAAGGAAAGGATAGGAAAGGGGAAGTGTGTCAGCAATGGTGATGAGGAGGATGAAGCCTTCAAGTCCAGTGGTGAGGCCTTCAAGTCCAATGGATGTGAAAGTGCATGGCAGGCAAGCTTCCAAGTGCAATCCAAGGAGAAATGCAATGCGAATGACATTGTCAAAGATGAGAGTAGTGAGACAGCAGCTGCAAGAGAGGCACGGAGGAAAAGTAGTGTTGAAGGTCTGGAAGAAAAATTCAGAAGGGAACTGAATGCAAGTTTTAGAGTTTCTGGGGTGGGAGCCAATGCTGTGAAAGAATCAGGAAAATGGGAGGGAGGGATAACTGTGACAGAAAGGTTAGCTGAAGAGTTTCCAGGGCAGCAATAGCTGCAGATTGGGGAAAGAAGAGATGGACATGGGAGAGATGACACACCCATCTGCAGCAAAAGTTGAAGGGAGGAGCACATTTCATAAACAAATGCTAAATGCTTTCTCAATCATGTTCAGGTGCCACCCAGTCAGCAGGATCACTGGAAGTATAGAAGCATGAACAGAACCTGCCAGGAAATACAGCCATGAACCACTGCTGTTGTGGATTGAAGGGAATGAGAAGCCAATTGAAGCTAATCTTCACTCTCAATCAAGAGAGGGAATGCGACAGAAATCTTGTGTTAAGCAGCTTGACATGTACACTTTTCAATGAGTCTGCAGGTTGCAACAACAAGTCAGGATAATGGCAAAAGTTTCTCAAAGGTTTTCTCTTATCACCTTCATGAGTGGGAGCAGAAATGGAACCATTTTCTAGGCATTTTATGATCATGAATAGTAAGTTATTAGAGTAGATTTATGGGGGCAGATCCCACCTACTCGTTTCTTCACGTGTAGCTTCACAGACATAAAAGAGTGTTATGGATAGACTGATGGATAGACTGTCAACAACATTTTTCCATAGGCATCTTCTTTGCACACCATAAGCAGTATTGTCTATGACAACTCGTCGTGCAAAAGGATCTTGTAACATACCAATTGTTGTTTTTTGTTGGGTTGATAAACCAAGCCTCAGCAAAACTAGCAGTTGTAGAAAGATGAAGAGAAACTAGGGAACTCAAAAAAAAAACAAGATGGGCATAATATTTAATTCAGACAAATGTACCCAGTTTTTTGAAACCAGTGCAAAATTTGGGCACTGGCATTTGACAGTACGTTTAGTGGACCACAAAATGCTTAGGAAGTTCCTGACTGTGGGTTTTGGTGTTGCAAATCCAATTGGACTGCTGTTGGTGAAAGCATTGGTTGTTGCTGCTGTTGTGAAGCTGGAGATTGGGTCACTTTATACTTCTAGTTGTTTGGTTGGTCTTACAGGATCTGCAAGGTTTGATGCTTGTTTATTTCAAAAGCCCTCATTTAAGGTAAGGACTGAGAACAGGACTGTTCTGGGAATGAGGATCCCAAGGGAGGCAGAAGCTGAGCATAGGACCCGAATTCATTCCCAGAACAGCTCCACTTGAGGTCCATCTCCAGCATAAAGAACTAGTATAATTCTCTTTTATAAATAGAAAGGCTGTGCATCATTTGAGAGGATGGCAGGAACCTTATGCATAGAGCACCATCCTCTATGGAGGCAGAAATTTTACTGAGGGTAATGCACCCTCCAAATACGCTAGGACAACTCTACTGGATCTTTATGAAATCAGAGATTCTATGAACTCTTTGCCAAGCTTTGTTTGTGTGGGAACATGGTGGTAATTCATGTGGTGTGTTGATTTGTTGCCCATGGGTTTCGAATCTCATGAATCATTCATGATGCAATGTTGGTCTAAGTCGTGAACTGAGGCTGAATTTTCACATTGTTTCAAGGAGAAATAAACCGAGGTCACCTCGTAACCAAAAAAGAGGAGCAAACCTCAACAGCTAGATACTCCATGATTTCAATACTCATAGAGTTTAGCACTTACATGCATGGCTACTCATAATCTACAAATAACAATTACTATTGCAAGCTGCTCATCACAACTCTAATTAACCAAGACCTAAAACATTCAGATGGATCAGTTCACTCTGGATCGCCTCTCTTGTAAAGCTATCATAATCTTTTGGTGGGTTTCTCTTGACAAACAAACTCCACACCTACTATAAACCCCATCCCAATTCCCAAATCATCAAATCTGAAACTAACATTGAACTACCTCTTGGGATGATACCAACAAACTGAAACCCAACAACCCTTGGCAACAAAAATTTCTCCTTTTGACCCAAAATTCATCTTCCCCAGAAATTAGGCATTAGCTTGGAGCTCCCAATCTCTCGAGGATTCTATCCTCGCTTCTTGTAAAACAATGCACAGGATTGACCATGTATATCAAACATGGTTGAGAAACCACACCTAGATAAGCCTTATGACCCCCCTTGAGCTTTTGTCATCATTTCCACCGAATGCATCTAATGACACTAAAGAGCCCAAATACTCATCCACTTTCTCAAATGCACAACGGAGATTTAGAAATGAAAAACGAACAATATCTAAACTACACACAAATGAATAACAACTAGTGTTCTATCCAATCGTAGACATAACATGTTTTGTAAATCATATGTGCCAATCACAAGCGTTGGCAAACTTAAACGATGCACTATCTTGGGTTGTGACTATTATTGTTCTTGTTTTGTGCAATTGTGCCAAAAGTTTAGCCTCATGGTTTCAACCAAGCTCAAGTAATAGCCTATACCATGTTCAATTGGAGACCCAAATTGTTTTCCAAACAAAAGTGAGTTCAATTCTCCTCCATTAGCACATTATTGGCTTGTATATAATCAAATTGATTTTTAAAACATTTTTCTACTCTTCTCCATTGCTTCAACCATTGTTGTTACAAGTTGAAAAGTAACTATTAATCACACATATACTTCATGTCAATTAATGACGTGTTGCTTTGTTACAATTTGTTTTATTAACAAGGGGTTGGAGGATTTTGATCTTGGATCATGCAATAAAACAATTGTGACCTTTTGAAAAAAAAATTGAGTTCAAGTCTAAGTTCAACAAATAAATTGTTAACATGTGTAATAGAGTAGTGTGCAGATATGCAATTCTTGACACAAGGTGGAAAGTGCATAGTTGGAAGTTGATCATATTAGAATGATGTTCCATCTGTTAGTAGTTCCATAATTAGTACAAAACTCTCAAACCCATTGAAATTTTTGCATTTTTGTTCCATTTTTGGAACGGGTGACGAGATATTCAAATTGAAGTTTGATTGGATTTCATAAGTTGCCGAGTTGTTTGAAGAGATCATCTCCACTAATCATTAAACCTATCATGTGTGACAAATTCAAAGATGCATTTACCATCAAGAAACTCCTCAACTATATATCATATAAAGTATGCCCAAAATTTTGTGAAAGACCAAGTCCAATTCTATTTTGAACATTCATAGTCAAATAATCTTCAATTGTATCTTATGCTCCTTAGTTGGGCTAGAAGGGTTTGCTTTGAATTTCCACATAGCTACAATTTTGGTTGAAAGTCAAATTTTTTTTTTGGTTTTCCTTTTTTTTTTCTTTTTTTCTTTTTTCCCTTGTTGTTGGTCGAGGAGTTTTTTAATCCATGGATTGTGGATTTGTTTAATATATTGTATGGCAAAAAACACATTTTTAAAAAAAAAAAAAAAAAAAGGGTGACAAAAAAAAAAAAAAAAAATCTCTTACCTAATACTAGGTAATATATACCTACTACGTCTGATGCACAGAAGATTAGCAGCTCTTCATGGATAGACATGAGATGACTGGAGATGGAAATGACATAATGGTTACCTTCAATGTGCTTTTGTGGAGTTTCTATGCATGAAAATTCTCATCATTTAAGTTTAATGGAGTGTTGGGTGGTTCTCACTTTGTTTTTTTGTTGTGAAAATTGATCAGTTTCGATTCTTACATCATGTTATGAGAACCTGATTAGTTCTCTAATTTTATTTTATTTTGGGCTGGTGAGATTTAATCAGGGTATCAAGATTTTTAATTTTTCCAACTCGCCTAGTTGTTAAAGAGGGCAGTTCTTGCATATACAATGAGAGTTGGTTTTAACAACCCAATTATTATATTTTCCACAAATAATTAAATTTAATAATCAATTGAATAATAACTTACTTAATTTATTAATTAAAATAGTTTTTTCACTTTAAAAATCATTGAAAATAGATGAAAACTTGTAAGTTGTCATAAATTTTTTAATCCAAAATTTGAAATTCCATAACTTCATCCTTTACAAAAGTTTTTTCAGACTCCTCCTCTTAATATGCATTAGTCTCAATTAAATCTACCAAGTTAGAAGGAGATTTACAACCTATCCTAAGGACATTGGGCCAATTTTTATTGACAAATGTTAATTTATTCAAATTTTCTTATTGTAAATGACATCTCCTAAAACTAAAAAGGATTAAGAACAAAATCTTTTATATCTCAATTTGGGATCCAACTATCATTAGAATTTGTCTAACACACAAGCTAACTACAGAAACATATTCTTATGTTTTTCTCACTTCTAAATTTAACACTTGATGTCTTTGACATCCACTTGATAACACTTGAAAATCAAAAGCTTTCTATTCATCAATTCTGTTGTTGGCTCACTTATGCTGGTTGTCATCTCATCTCAAAGATATCCAAACTATTATCCTCCTCAACCCTTTGATGAACAATACCCCTTTCATTTTTGATAATGATACATAAGAAACATAGAAAAGAAAGAATTTTTTGTCATATTTTCAACAATCGCCTTACCTTGTTCATGACCAACAAGTGAAGACATAAAACAAAAGGTTTTAAACCTAGGGTCCAACATTAAAAAAACATATTATGGGATTTTTTTTCATATTTCTTTAAGAAGGCAAAAAGATCCAAAACCCCAACAACTTATTATTTTTTATGTTGGAAGCCAAACATGATAACTCAAAAACAACATTTGCATCTTGTTCCATTAAGTTGTCAAAGTTTGCAAAATCAATTTCATCCTTGAATTTTAAACTCATGAATACGATAGAGTTTAGTGCATGACTTAACAACCAATGACCCTTAGACTAGTTCAAAATACAAGCAGACACAACAATGCGAAAGTAATTAAGAATAATTTGACACATGTGCCATGTTAATGAAGGTGGCATTGTTGCACTCATTAATTTTTAAAACTACAAAGCTTTCTAAAAAAGGATAACATTATTAACAAATTTGCAAAAACAAAACAAAAATCAAACTATGCATGGAAGGAATTCAAAAAAAAAATGTAAACAC
>Ga0209208_10003741_pt1 | contig 21762 bp, 19 predicted proteins | sample S1TSphfallax_3_FD_187694 | JGI IMG/M metagenome (GOLD analysis project Ga0209208, IMG submission 187694) | Host-associated microbial communities from peat moss isolated from Minnesota, USA - S1T2_Fd - Sphagnum fallax MG (SPAdes) (version 2) | ecosystem: Host-associated > Plants > Peat moss >...
CATAAATACCTAAAGCGGGTAAGGTGAAGACCATAGAAGCTGCCATGATGTAATTCCAGTAGCTGATATATTCCCCCTTAAAGGTATTCAACCCTAAGGGCAGGGTAAACATTTCTGGTTCAAAGAGAACTACCAAAGGTAGCAAAAAATTATTCCAACTCCCCATAAATACGAAGACTGCCTGTGCTGCTAAGGCAGGTTTTGCTAGAGGCCAGACAATATACTGGAAAACCCCCCAGGTCCCTAAGCCATCCAGTTGGGCTGCTTCCTCCAATTCTTGAGGGAAACTGAGGAAAAACTGCCGCATCATGAAAATAAAAGTAGCATTGACCATACTTGGTATAATCATGCCCTGGTAGGTATTCAGCCAGCCCATGGCCTTTAAAATTAGGAATGTGGGAATCAGGGTCATCTGTGCTGGTACTGCCAACACTGCTAAAATCAGGAACAACCAGAAACCTCTCCCGACAAAGTGCAGTCTTGCTAAGGCATAACCTGCCATTGAATTTAACAACAAGTTTAAGGCTGTCACACTGATGGCAATGACTACACTGTTAAATAACCAACGGTTAAACAGTGGTTCTTGGAGGAATATTTGTTTGTAGTTGTCAAGAGTAAAATTGTGTGGCACCAGATTCAGACTACCACTGGCTATCTCTGATAGAGATTTAAATGAAGCTGACAGGGCCCATACAAAAGGAATCAAGGTTATAATTCCGTATAACGTCAGCAAGATGTATAAGAAGATTTTGAAAAACCGAGGGATGTTAATCATCGGAATGCGGGGAGTGCTGACTGAAAAAACTGGTAACAGAAATGATTGCTGTGGCTAACAAAAAAGCGATCGCAGCGGCATATCCCATCTGTAAGTTTTGAAATACTGCTTGGTAAATTAGCAATACCACCGTCAAAGTAGCATTGTTGGGACCACCTGTCCCATCGGAAAAGATATAGGATTGGTCAAATAATTGAAAAGTACCTATAATTCCCACCGTCACCACAAAAACGGTTACAGGTCGAATCCAAGGCAATGTGATATGGATAAACTTTTCCCAGACATTAGCCCCGTCTAACTCTGCTGCTTCGTAAAGTGTCTGCGGCACATCTTGCAGTGCTGCTAGGTAAATCACCATATAAAATGGTGCAGTTGACCAGATATTCATGATCATAATTCCTTTAAGAGCAACATTAGAGTCTCCCAACCAGTTATAAGTAGGTAATTTTAGGTAGGCGAGGATATTATTCAGTAGCCCATTGCTGTTATAAATCCACATAAAAATCAATGTTAATACCGTGGAAGAGGTGATAGTAGGTAAAAAATAGAGAATACGCCACCAGTTCCGGCCGTAAATCCCAGAATTTAGGGTTACAGCCAGCGCCAGAGCTAAAATAGTTTGGCAGGGGACAACGATCGCTACATATTGGGCTGTATTACTCAGAGCAATCCAAACTCGTTGATCTGCCAATACATGGGCAAAGTTGCGAAGACCGATAAACTGATATTTTATCCCGTTGAGTAGTTGAACTTTTTGGAGGGAGAGAAAAACGGCATAGAGAATAGGCAAGACGACAAAAACTCCTAAAACTAGGATTGTGGGGGTCATGAACAGATAGGCAGTTAGGTTTTTGTTTTGGTAGCTAGTCCTCGACATAACTAAACAAAAAAGCAGGAAAAAGGATGAACTCTACCTTTCCTTCTTTACTACACCCTCCGCTCTCCCCTGGTGTCTGTCATTGGGTTACTCTTTGCTTACCCCATAGACCCATGTCAATTGCAGCGATGACTAAGCATATCTCTTGAATTACCTTTCTCATGTAAAAGTATTTATACGTCATGGTGCCAATCATAATAATACTGCCCCAGATTTTGTGTAATTACTCCCGGTTCGCCTATTTTAAATCGAGTTACAAAAAGCCGAACAATTTAATCAGGATTTTCGACTATAGTAGGATCGTACTGCCATGAACACTTTATGTAATGGTGGAGCGATCGCTTCCAGTGGGCACTTGAAAATAGAGTTTTAAGAGTGGGGTAATAGTTTCAGGATCAATCAGGTAAATCGCAAAAACCATTACCAAACCTAGATTTTGCGGATTTTTTGACAATTTTTTCAACTCCGAAAAAAATGAGCGAACCAGGAGTAATTAATTCTTGCTCTCTACCTTTCTTTATAAACTCAAACCTTTTTACCAAGGTTAGTAGCCTTGAAAATGTACCTCACTAGGTCGGGGAGCACAATAATTTTCTGAATTATTTTTAAGATTTAGTTTACTTTAAATGTAACATTCTTGTAATGCATACTAAATATGTGGGTATATTAAGACAATATTCCCCAAGAAAAAGTTTCATAACTGTTAAGGCAAATTACGTCACAATCTAGCCTAAATTTATAAAAATTTTCTCGAAATAAGTATTATGCTTTTTTCTACTTGTGAATGGAGGGTAGACAGCAACATTTACCCCCAATAATTACAACCCAACTACCTGCGTTTTGTACAGCAATTATTCGGTCACTCGTCTCTACCAAAAATTGGGAAGGATGGGAAATGAGCTAGTTTGCTCCAGAGGTTGGTTTTCTTGAGATCTAGCCCTAATCTAAAATCCTTGCAGCCAAAATTGGCAAGTTCGTTTACTTCTCAGTACTCGCAAACGCTTTTTTCAAGATTTACGCACCCTTTCTCTTAAAATCCAAATAGAGAATTGCTGGGGTTGGGATTAAGAGGGTGTTTGAAAAGTTTCGAGAGGTGAGAATTTATGCTAACCGCCTCACCATAATCCGAATCATAGCAATGTAGATAAATGCCTCTGATGATTCTGGTAAAAGCTCATAGTCTTTGTTTAATCGGCGACATCCGGTCAGCCAGCCAAAGGTTCCCTCCACCACTCACCGTTTAGGTAGCATTGGGAAATTCTTACTATGTTCAGGGAGTAAGACAACTTGCACAATCCAACGGCAGCAATCCATGACCCTGCCAATTTTAGATATTAGATTTTGGATTGAGAAGAGAACAGATCAATATCCTCTATTTTGCCCTGCTTCCTCTGTAATCCTTATCTTTAATCTAAAATCTAAAATCCAAAATTCAGTGACCCACTTCAGAAAAGTGTTACCACTATAGCCCCCATCAACCCAGATAATGTTTAGGCGTGAAACTGCATCACCCATTGATTTAACCTTTTTGAGTACTTTTTTCCCACCTTCCCTGCGGGACGCTAACGCGAACATGTTCACCGACATTGGCCGCACATACCAGTACTCTGAGTACCAACCTGGCGTGTATCTACTGTCAAGAATCGTTTCCGTCCTTTGATTTTTACCTGCGTCGTACCCAACTTCTTCACTGACCATTGCGGCACTTTTGACGCTTTGACTATCGATTATGGCTTCTGATGGGCTGATAGCTCGCTGTGTATCCACTCTCACCCAATCTCTGAGTCGGTCATGAACTTGCACGCATATCCCATCTAACCTCCAGTTACGGAAATATCTATACACAGTCTGCCAATTCGGAAAATCTCCCGATTTTAGATTTTAGATTGAGAAGAGAACAGACCAATATTCTCCATTTTCCCTTGTGCCCCGCTTCCTCTCTTCTCCTTCTCTCTAATCCAAAATCCAAAATTGGGAGGTTTCGCCATGTACATCCTTGGGTCACGATATAAAATATGGCATTGATTACCGCCCACATATCTACTTCTCGATTTCTCCCACCTTTTTTAGCCTGTGGAATTAACGGTTCTATCAGTTCCCATTGTTCTTGAGTCAGGTTAGTGGTGTATGATTTAGACATGGCTCTCTACGGTGCTGTTTGTACTGATCTACAGCTTATACCAGAGAGCTTTTTTACGCAACTATCAACTTTTCAAACATCCTCTTACGCTCTTACCCATATTTAGTATGGGTGAACCATCTAAGTAACAGCCAAATCACTTATATCTTAATAATTTAATTGCTTCATATGTCTACTCTTGAAGATAAAATTATTCCTATTAAAGTTTCAGACGATCTGACTATTTACTACAAATTAACTACCGTGCATCGACGACCCGGCAATCCTGAGAAATGTATTTGGACTATTGGGTATAATGAAGAGGAGAACTGCTTTAGAAAAGCAGTAGATGAAAAATGGTTAGAAGAACAACAAGGATGGGGACTCAAAATTAATATAGGAGCAGAAGGGAAATTAATTCTAGAAGAAGTTGGATTATCTGAACAACAGGAACCTTTGAAAATCGCAAAATTTCGTGATAAAAATTCAACTAAGGAATGGCACGGTTATCCAGCAGATTATCGGAGAAGGCAACAAGATAAACCATCCGTAACAATATTAGCAGATTGGCAAACAAAAGGAATAATTACGAAAACCCAACGGAGTAAAATCAGTCAGTGCAAGAAGTGCAACCTTTAAAGATTACGATAAGTGGTGATTTTTGGGACTGTCAAATATACAGAGGAAGGCTTTACCTCTGGTATATGGATGGTTCCGTTGGCACTTATAAATGGGATGATTTAGTAGAAAGAACATTTGCTGGTTCAATTGATGAGCTAGTTTTACAATCTGCTTTTACAAGAGGCGACTATCTCTATGGTAATGGTCTATTACATCTCTTTCGAGATAGGGAATTTAAACAAACTCTTCTGAATAAATTCCAAAAAGCTTTTCAACAAGATATGGTAATTGGTCCGAAAGATTTGAAAAAATATGAATATTCTAAACAAGAAAATCCTATTTCAGAATTACCCACCGATACTTGTATTTATAATAATAAACTCTACGCGCTAATTGATTCAGGACTTTATAGTACAGATGTACATTCAACAGCTAAATATGGGATAAGTAAGAAAGTAGAAAAATTATGGGATTGTCCCTTAATTTCTATCAAAGCATCTTATCAATCTCTAGCTATGGCTGGAGGCGATGAAGGACTTTTTCGGCTTAGTCTAGACGACCATGGCCAATATACTTACGATTACAAAGATTTAGATCGAGTTGATAGTAGAATTTATAAAATAAGTTCTCGTCATTCATCAATAGTTGACTGGGCTTTTGCAAGTTTATATAGTTCATCATATGTTGACTCTGGTTTTTTAGCAGCTTTTAGATGGAATATTCAAACTGACAAAAAAGAAATAATATTTAATAAAATAATACCTGATTGTGAAATTTTTAATAAAGATGGCTTTAGCTGGGGTTGTCAAGAAAAAATATATTTAGCAAATTGCAACACCATTGAAGCAGTTAAATACACCCAAAGTAAAATAAACTCAAAGGATGAAAGTGAAGCTTTCCAACATCTAGAATTAATCAATTTAGATAAGCAATATGGTAACGTTGTTAGTGGAGGAATAGCTTTCTTTGGGGTAATTATAGAGTATGATAATTGTCTCTTAGTTCTACTTAGTGATAATGAATTAATTTGTTTACCAGAATCAGTAGTTCGTTGGAGAGTATATCCCCGCTCAAAAAGATACGAAAACCATTTTCATATAATTTACGAAGATAAACTTGTAATATATTCTTTTAATCATGATTACTTTGTTGATCAAAAGCAAAAAAATAGAGGTATTGAGTATAGAAAAACTGAGTATAAAAAATGAATGCGGTGTGAGAATTTTCGGAAGCTAAAACTGGAGAAAATGATGAAAGTGCCTACTGTTTTTCCAGATCACATTTCTCACCAGTTAGCGCGCATACCTCTTAGAGGGTGCTTGAAAAGTTAGCGCAGGGGTAAAAAAGCTCTCTCAGTATAAACTGTGAATACGTAAAACACAGAACCGAGAGAGCAACATGAGTAAAGCTTATCCCAGCAACCTGACCCATGCCCAATATGAATTTCTGAGTGACATGATTCCAGACCCAAAACCCGGTGGTCGCAAGCGTGAAGTTGATATGTGGGAAGTGCTGAACGCGATTTTTTATGTCCTGGTAGAAGGGGTGCGATGGCGAGCGTTGCCGGGTGACCGAATTTTAGATTTTAGATTTTAGATTTTCTAAAATTCGGTCACTGCCGCCAGTGTACCAGAACGGTCAGGTGGCGAACAAGTACTCAAGCGTATCAAACAAATGGGTGACAAAGTTCCTCGCTTGAAGACCATTTGGACTGATGGCGGCTTTGATGGTCCAGCCTTCATGATGTGGGTCAATCAATTTTGGATTTTAGATTTTGGATTGGGGATGAACTAGTTGGTATCAAGGGTTAGTTTTCTTCATATCTCTTCAAAATCCAAAATCCAAAATTGGTTGAGTTATGGGGTGTCGCCGATTAGTTAGAGACTATGAACAAATGCCGGAAACATCGGACACGTTTATTTACCTTGCCATGATCCGGATTATGGTGAGGCGACTGGCATAAAATTTGACCCCTCAAAACTTTTCAAACACCCTCTAAGGAGTGTGATGGTAAAAAACCTACCTTCGGTGAACGCTCCAAGTAACGGCAGGGAAAGCAGTTCTTAACTTTTACATAGTGCGATCGCTGCACCATCCCCAATAGCGAAGGCGTTTTAGTTCTACCGTACTTGTCATGCTAGATTAACTGTGAACTTTTAACAGGGAACAAAAAAAGAAGGAATCCCCCTTTCCTTCTTTACTATACCCTTCTATCTCTCATGGGGTTACTCTTTGCTGTGCCTGGGTTAAGCAGTCCTTGAATTTACTTGCCAGTACTGGGATGTGGGGTTCATCAAACACGGAATCATGGGAACCCGGAATGTAGTGGACTTCTAATCCACCAGTTACTAGATCACCCCAACCGAATAGCGGATCGTATCTTACCCCTACGGCAGAATTTCGATTTTTATCCTCAGTGCGAAAGAGAATCATCGTCCCCGGGTAGGTGGAATAGATATAATTATCTGCTGCCCGGGCATTAGCACCGATGATATCTATGTGCTGGTCGATGTCAGATATATTTTGGATCACTTCCAAGTAAGTCTTAGCTTTCCGTCTAGCAAGATAACTACCCCACTCACTCCAACCCTGAATTTTTTGCCATAGGTAGGCAGGTCCGGAGCGGTAAAGATTTACTAAATGCTCAGTCACTCGCTTGGGGAAAGGCAATCGCTGACTACTACCAGGAATACAAGTATCAAATGCGGCTAAAACTCCGATTTTTTCTCCTTGCTGCTGTAGTTGCTTTGCCATCTCGTAGGCAACTACGCCCCCAAAGGAGTACCCACTGAGAAAATAAGGTCCTTGAGGTTGAATGGTCCGGATTTCTTGGATGTAGAGGGTTGCCATATCCTCAACACTTGTCAATAGCGGTTGTTTTCCATCCAGTCCTGGTGGTTGTAGACCGTACACGGGTTGCTCTGGTCCCAAATACTTTGACAGGTTCCAGTAACAGAAGATTTCTCCACCTAAAGGGTGAATACAGAATAAAGGTGGCTTAGAACCTTGGGGTTGGATTTCCACCAGGGATGACCAGGTTTTTACTGACTCCTCCTGTTGGCAGATAATCTGTGCCAGCGCCTCCACAGTATTGGATTGGAACAGCGTTGTCAAAGGTAGATTGTATCCCCATGTCTTCTTAATCTGCCCAAACATTTGGGCTGCGAGCAGAGAGTTTCCCCCTAAATCAAAGAAGTTATGCCTGATCCCAATGGGTTGGACACCTAGAACCCGTTCCCAAATCTGGATTAACTGGCTTTCTACCTGATTGCCATCAGCCACAAAGGTATCTTCTAGCTCCTGTGTGGCTGGATCGGGCATAGGCAAGGCGTGGCGATCAATCTTGCCGTTGGGATTTAATGGCAGAGTGTCTAAGAAGACAAAGGCAGTAGGTACCATATAGTTAGGCAACCTATGCTGTAAAAAGTGACACAATTCTCTCTGGCTAGGAGCTGCCTCGGATTTAGTAACGAGATATGCCACCAATCGCTTGTCACCGGGAATATCTTCTCTGGCTATGACTAGATTCTGTTGCAGTGCTGGATGTTCCCTCAATACAGCTTCAATTTCTGCCAATTCAATCCGGAAACCCCGAATCTTCACCTGATAGTCCATCCGACCTAGAAACTCAATATTGCCGTCTGGCAAGTAACGTGCTAGGTCCCCGGTCTTGTAAAGTCTGGCACCAGGTTCTGTACTAAAAGGGTGGGGAATAAATTTGGCAGCAGTCAGTTTGGGGAGATTGAGATAACCTCTAGCTAGACTAGGACCACTTATATGTAGTTCACCTAATTCACCATCAGGTACAGGCTGTAAATTTTCATCCAAAATATAAATTCGAGTATTAGCGATCGCCCGACCTATGGGTGCGGTTGCGTATTTTGTTTGGCGTTGGCAGGTCCAGAAAGTGGCATCAATGGAGGTCTCGGTGGGACCGTACATATTATGCAGTACACCATCTAAATTTAGTTGGGCAAAAAACTTTTCTATGAGTTCTATGGGTAAGGTTTCGCCCCCACAGCTAAGGTGTTTGAGGCATTGACAACTAGCAATTTCCGGTTCTTCCAACAACACCCGTAGTAGGGAGGGCACTAGGGCTATAACAGTAATTTGTTCTTGCCTAATTAAGTCCACAATATAGGAAGTATCTTGATGACCACCTGGACGAGCCATAAATAAGATGGCTCCAAAACACAGCGGCCAGAATATCTGCCACACTGAGGGGTCGAAGCTCAAGGAAATGGTCTGTAAAACTTTGTCTGCTGGGGTGAGGTTAAAAGTTGCTTGTCGCCATAGGATATTGTCATAAACCCCCCGATGGGAAATCATTACCCCCTTGGGCTGTCCTGTGGAGCCGGAGGTGTAAATCGTATACATCAGGTCATCGGCTGTTGCTTTACAGACTGGGTTCTCCTGACTATTTTGGGCAATTAGTTCCCAATCTGTATCTAGACACAGCACTTGGGCCTGATGATGTGGAAGGTCCCCGAGCAATTTCTCTTGAGTCAGTAGCACCGGAGTTTGGGCGTCTTCCAAGATGAAAGCTAGACGATTGAGGTGATAGGCTGGATCTATGGGCACATATGCACCTCCAGCTTTGAGAATTCCCAGCAGTCCCACCACCATCTCCAAGGAACGTTCCAGACAAATACTAACTTTGACTTCTGGACCAACACACATCCTAGATAAATGGTGTGCTAGTTGATTGGCACGTTGGTTTAACTGCCGATAAGTAAGTTGTGTGTTTTCAAAGACTACGGCAATTGCTTCGGGCGATCGCTCTACTTGCATCTCAAATAGCTGATGAATACAAGCATTCTGGGGTCGAGATGTGATGGTATCACGACTATCAAAGATGTGATTCATATCCCTGCCTTGATATTATGAATAAATGTGGTTTTGAGCCACGGAAGATATAAGTTAAGTGCATCCCATTTTTCAACGTCCTGGTTAATTTGGGTAATGATTTTCCGTAAGTGGGATGTTCCCGTTGATTTCTGCCTTGGCTAAGGCTAATGTTTCATATACATCTCTAATCTTTGCTTCGTCTTGCAGCTTATAACCAAACCGTTTTAAATAAGCTTCCAAATATCTAATCCGTAAGTGAGGATCATCCGGACTTTGCAAAAAAGGCAGATCAGCTTCCACCATATAACGAATAGCTAATAGGGGAATAGGACTGCGAAGTGAACAAAAGTTTTGGTTATGCAAACCTGGACTTTCATTTCGACTGTGAAATTCCCCAATCATTAGTCCTGAAGTAACAAAAATAGGTTTAAGTTTGCGTTGGACACTATCGATTAATTGAGTGGCTTCTGCTATGGGTATATCAGGGAAAATCAGTATGTAGGTTTGACTGACTGATTCTTTGTCTGCCTCTAGAAATAGATCTCGATAGCTCTTAACAATCTCTTCTACCTGCTGCTGCTCAAAATTTTTAGCTCGAATAACTGCCATCTGAATACTATTTGTTTTTAAAGCATGGGGTACACAAGGGCACACTGGACCAGGTCTGCCTAAGTTGGGATGGTGTGTTCCTAGAAAATTCTCAACCCAGTCTTTAATCTGAATTAAGTAAGGAATATCCTGCTGAATTTGCTCAATTTCACTAGGTTTATAGAGGTGTTTCATGCAGTGACAAATTAAGTAATTAGGCAATACGGTGGTAGATAGTGCACCCAGCTTTTGCCAATAATTGCCGACTGGTTTTTTCAAGCTAACTTTATTCTTAACAGAGTAACTATAAAGTTATGGGCAAAATACCGATTAAGATTATGAAATTTTCAATAAGCAATCAGATTCGCTTAGGTGTAAAAATAGTATGATTAATGATAAGAATAAATCAGTGAAGACGCACTTGAATTTGGGATTTTATCTTCTATAATTTTATTACAGTTTAGCGGCGACAAAAGCTACCCAGTATTGTGGTAGCTATGATTCTCTAGATGACGTTATATAGTATAAATAATATCTATCAGAACCAGATTTGATTTGGGAAAAAAACAGCGTACACATCTAGTCCTGTGAAGAGTTCCCCATTGGCTCTCCCGGTGTAGTGGTGATAAGTTTATATTATGAATTATTGAAAGAGTTTTACGGCAAGCTTTTCAGGCTTCAAACTCAACAAATTCATTTAAGGCAGGTATTTGAGCGTAGGCGTAGCCGCAGTTTCTGCATGCCGAGACGGCGGCTACGCCAACCTGAGAACCCTATAATTCCAAGAACCTAGCCTTATTAATAAGATTACCTTATAACTATATAACCGGGAGAGCCTTACATAATAAGGCTTTCATCGTTTTCAATGCATTATTTGATAATAATGTAAGTGGCTCTACCATAAAATTACCGGAAGAGCCAAAAAATTGACGTATATAAACGTATAGTTACTTATCAAGGGAAAGCTGATTTCACCAGAGGAATTCGGAATGAATGGTTTTCCTTGAGTAGTAGAATTCCAGCAGATTTGTATGAAGAGTTTATCAACGAACTGATAGACAGGGCGAACGCATCTTATTTCTGAAATGCTCACTGCGTAAGGATCTTGATCAAAAAATAGGATTGTGGATCAGTCGCTGAAACCATTGTGGTTATAAGGTTTTTATACTTTAGATGCGTCTGCCCTGAACTGATAGAAACTTATTTACAAGTAAACCCTCCCGATCACAAAGGTGTAATTCATTTACATAAGGCGTGGCTAGAAATCGTAGCTACGAAAAGCCTAAAATTTAATACCTTTGAGGGAGATCGCTTGCGGGGTAGGTTTCTGTACTCTCCTAACTCCTAAATGCGCCCCAATTAGTCAATGAGATCGGCACATTCATTGATATAGAATTTACAATTTATATCAATGAATCCACTCAATCGTTTAGCAATTAATTTATCAGTTATGAAACAACAGAAAATAGCAATAATTGGTGCTGGTCCGGCAGGGTTACTGATGTCGATTTACCTGGCAAAGCGTGGTTTTGATATTGTCATATATGAACGATTGAGTGAGTCAGAACTTATTTTATACCAACAAAAACGTTCAATTAATTTAACGCTTTCAAGACGCGGATTAGAAGCATTCTCAGAAATTCAGCTTCTTGAAGAAGTAATAAAGAAAACTGTTCGTTTAAACAGCAGGGCGATTCATAGACTTAATGGAACTGTCTCTTTTCAGGCATATGGGAAAAGTAAAGACGAATGTCTTTATGCAATTCGGCGAGATGCTCTACAATCAGTGCTTTTAGGTCATATTATGAACCTTGGAAATGTGAAACTTTATTTTAATAACGAATGTTCAAGAATTGATAAGGATAAAGCAATTGTTTATCTACGGGATAGGTATACTAATGAGGAATTTTCGGAACAATTCGATCTCATTATTGGAGCAGATGGAGCATTTTCAAAAATTCGTCAACAAATTCAATATAAGGAACGTGCTAATTTCCAACAGGAGTTTCTTGATTGGGGCTACAAAGAGTTAATCATTCCTTCGGATCTGAACGGTGCCCATCAAATGGAGAGAAATGCTCTTCATGTTTGGGCACATGATCAAGTCTTGCTTATAGGAATACCTAATCCTAATGGTTCTTTTTCTTGTACCTGCATTTTGCCGTTTGAGGGAAAATATAGTTTATCCTCATTAAAAGACAAAGATGTAGTGTACAATTTTTTTAATCAATTCTTTCCAGACATCCTTAAAATAGCTCCTGAGTTTCCCAGTAGTTTTTTAGACAATCCTACCGGACATTTTGTGACCATAAAGACTTTTCCGTGGCATTATAGGAATTTGATTGTGTTAATTGGTGATGCTAGCCATGCAGTTGTTCCTTTCTATGGACAAGGGCTTAATGCTGCCTGTGAAGATTGCTCATTGTTAGATAAATTGATTGACGAATTTCATGGAGACTGGGAAAACATATTTCTGAAGTACCAATCGATTCGGAAAAAGGATACTGATGTCTTAGCCTACTTGTCCATACAGAATTTTATTGAGCTTCGAGATAAATCAATTTCATTACGCTTGCATAAGGCTATTGATCTTCTACTGAATCGATTATTTCCTAATGTGTGGCTACCGTTGTATACCATGATTTCGCATACTAAGACACCTTACGCTGAAGCATTAAGACATTCAAAAGTTCAACAGCTCATTTTCAAAATTTTAGTTATTTTGATACTTGTCATAATAGGAGGCGGATTTCTTGGTTACTCATAAGATGCGGTTCTTGTCCAAATTTGTCTAAACCAAAGGCTCTCCCGGTTATATAGTTATAAGGTAATCTTATCAATAAGGCTAGGTTCTTGGAATTATAGGGTTCTCAGGTTGGCGTAGCCGCCGTCTCGGCATGCAGAAACTGCGGCTACGCCTACGCTCAAATACCTGCCTTAAATGAATTTGTTGAGTTTGAAGCCTGAAAAGCTTGCCGTAAGACTCTTTAAATAATTCATAATATAAACTTATCACTACTACACCGGGAGAGCCTCCCTATTACCTGAAATGTGCATTGAAATTACAAAACGAATTAAAATTGAGAATTTGATTTAATTTTGTCACTTCTTAACCAAGTGACCGTAGCTTTCATTACCTCATTTAGCCTTGACATTTTGCTAAGATTCAGGATGTGACTTGTATCACCTTCTTAAGTGCCAGAGCTATTGCTATAACCTTCACCTGATTTCAACAAGTCATTTTTTGGCATTAGTCCTGACAGGAGAAATGCACTTGTATTAGCATCAGTATTTTCGTTAAGCTGACAAGCAAAGATGCTTCCATAGAGTCTGAGTTGTTTAGATGTGTAATTTGATGGTGTAGTCAGCTTGTCCCTCTAGCAACTTAACCTGTTTTCAACCTCATACCTAGTTGAATTAAGATAAAAATGGCAAACAACGAAGAATCACGCGGTTTAAAGTCTCTGTTTGATTGGTTTGCAAATCGACGTAAATCAGGATCTATCAGCCTTGAACGCCAAGAACGGGAAATTGCTGATGGACTTTGGCATAAATGCTCTAAATGCGGTGTGTTAACCTATACAAAAGACTTAAAAGCTAATCAGATGGTTTGTGTGGACTGTGGTCATCATAATCGAGTAGATAGTGATGAACGGATCAAGCAATTAATAGATGTGGGTACTTGGACTCCATTAGATGAGCAGTTGCGTCCCACAGATCCGCTGCAATTTCGCGATCGCAAACCCTATAGCGATCGCTTGCGGGAGATGCAAGAAAATATTGGGTTGGTAGACGCGGTGAAAACAGGTCTGGGCCAAATCAATGGCTGGTCAATAGCTTTGGGAGTGATGGACTTCCGGTTTATGGGTGGTAGCATGGGTTCGGTGGTGGGTGAAAAACTGACCCGCATGATTGAGCAAGCTACCCAACGGCGATATCCTGTGGTAATTGTCTGCACTTCTGGTGGTGCGAGGATGCAGGAGGGGATGCTCTCCTTGATGCAGATGGCAAAAATATCTGCTGCCCTCCAACGCCATCAAGATGCCAAATTATTGTATATACCCATTTTAACTAATCCTACCACCGGGGGTGTTACAGCTAGCTTTGCCATGCTGGGAGATATTATTCTCGCAGAACCCAAAGCTACCATTGGTTTTGCTGGGCGACGGGTAATTGAACAAACCTTGCGGGAGAAACTACCGGATGATTTTCAAACTGCCGAGGATCTGCTTAAGCATGGTTTTGTGGATGATATTGTCTCCCGGACCCAGCTGAAAAACGTCCTTACCCAGTTGATTGCCTTACATCAGCCTCGACCAACTGCACCGAATATGGTTCTGTGGGAGTCGATGTCCTTGAGCTCTACGTCGGTAGAGTGATACTAATTCCATATCAAGAGGGGGGTCCCCCTCCCAAAATCATTTTCCTGGTTCAGAGATGAAGATCAATGGGAGTAATGCTGCTAGTTGCAATAAACCAGAGGTGGCAAACAAACTCAGTAGACCGCTAGGCTGAAACTGGGCAATGCACCCACCGATGATTGTCCCCAAGGCCCCACTCACGCCGGAAATAGCAGCACCGATAGCAAAATAGATGGATTGATTCCTCACGGGGACAATTCCGATCTGGATGTTATTGGTACATAAATTAATTGCTGCCAACGTCCCCCCAGAAAAGATATGTAGTAGGGGTAGCCATAGCCAGAGGTCAAACTGGCTTGTACCAATTAAAAGCCAAAATAAAGGCTGAATTGCCACGAGAATGCCAATAAAAATTAATATAGGCAGGTTCCCAACTTTATCAGCTAATTTGCCCCAGAGGGTGAGCATGAGTAGATTTGCTCCAGCTTGAAGGCTGCCGTAGAATGTCACCCAACTTACGTCTAAGTCTAGGGTAGCTAGCATATAGAAATTAAAAAAAGGAGAACTGAGACTAGTCCCTAGCATCCATAGGCTTATATAAAGTAAAAACTTCAACATATTAGAGTTTTGCCGGATGCTATGAACAAATTGGTTTTGGGGAGTTTCTCCGGTGTTGATATTTGCAGATAACCGCACAGTCACAGTGTTTTGTAACTTGGGGTTGACATCGATTTTGAAGTACTGGCATCCCAAGCTCAAGATGCCAAAGATAACGCCTACAAATAAAACTACCCCATAACCTTGTTGACTTCCACCGGGCCAATGCGACACAACTAGTCCAACTAAGGGGACACAGAGCAAAGTAGTGAGGACAGAAGCACTATTGCGGATACTAAAGTACCTACCACGTAATCGTCGGGGGACAATCGTCGCTAGCCAACTTAGCCAAGATGCACTGCCAAATCCTGCCAAAAGATTGCTGAAGAGGATGATCAAAAGTATCAGTATTAATAACTGTGAAGAACTAAGTCCTCCCCAACTAGCGCCAATAATTCCTAGCACAAGCACCAGCCACAGTAACCGAGATGTTCCGTATGTCAACAGGGAGTACTGAAAGCGGCTGGTAGTTTGCTCTGAGAAGTAAGCACCCAAGGGCTGAACGAGGTTAACCAGCATGGGGATCGAGGACAATATCCCAAATACCACTGGACTAGCGTCTAATTCCACCAGGAAGTTACTCAGCAAAATACCCCCAGTTGTCAGGGAGAAAATGGCTGCGAAAATCCCATCTAGGGTGGAGGCTTGTAAACTGGTGCGAATTGCTTTCTTCGCAGTTTGGGGGTTGGGTTTTGAGTTAATTGGGGAAATTCCTAGAGTTAAAGGTTCAACTGTTTCTAACTGAACAAAATCCATATATCAATTAATTCCCAGTTGGGTACTTATATGTTATGTTTGTTAATCTATGGCAATAAAAATTCTCATTTCTTGAACACCACTCTTCAGCCACAGAAGATATGAAATAGATTAGGGACTTCCAGAAATTAAATTATCCCAATTTATGGACTCAACATGACTGTTACTTCCTCTGCTCCCCTAGGAATTCGATATTTTTTTAGTTGGAAGTCCCTTACAGACTGTCATCAGTAGGTGATCAGTAATGAGAAACAGGTTATTAAAAATTTTGTTACTGATGATGGCGATCGCCATTGTGAGTTGTCATGGTTTACGTTTACCGGATAAATCTTATGTAACTATCAAACTTACTTAGTGGATGGGATGGTTTGGTTCTCCAGTCCAACAAAAACTTTTGCAGCAAGTGCTACAAGACTTTTGTTGCGCAACATCCGAAAATCAGAGTCAAGTATGAAGTGATTTCTAACCAGTACATGGATGTAATTAAAACCCGATTGATAGGGGGATCTGCACCGGATGTCTTCATATTTAGATGCACTGGATACTCCTTTTTTCATCAGTCAGGATGTATTGGAACCCCTTGATAGTTATATTACCCCAGAGTTTGACTTGGGGGACTTTGAGAAAAACTTACTGGATAGCTTCAAGTACAGGAATCATATCTTTGGGCTTCCTAAAGACTACTCTACTTTGGCTCTGTTTTACAACAAAAAAGCTTTTACTCTTGCAGGTTTAACTCATTCACCTACTACTTCGGAGGAATTGTGCCGCTACTCCCAGCACTTGACAGGCAAGTTTAACAAATACGGCTTTGGGGTTATCCCAAAGCTGGCACATCAAGCTTATAAAATTAAGGCCTTTGGTGGATAAGTTGTTGATCAAAATAGTTACGCCACTTTTGCTAATCCCATTAGGTTACAGGGGTTTTAACCAGTCATCTGCCCAAGCATCGGATGTTGGAGCTAGTTCAGGTAGTGAGATGTTTGGCCAAAATCAGGTAGCAATGGTGATTGAGGGCAACTGGGCAATTCCCTACCTCAAAGAAATCTTTCCCCAAATAGATTTTGCTACTGCTGAAGTACCAAAAATTAATCATTAAAAAAGCACAATGGTCTTTACGGTTGCATACGTAATGAACAGACAAAGCTAAAATAAAGCAGCAGATTGGGAGTTGATTTCCTAAATTCTCAATCTAGCCCAAATCTAAAATCTAAAATGGTTCTCCCTTGTACCCTGCTTCCCCTTTAATCTAAAATCTAAAATTCGGTCAATTCCTCTTAAAATCCAAATTGAGAATTGCCGATGGAAATGCGATCGCCAATCATCGGAGCTTGACTCTAAATCATCAAAAATTTCTTCTAGTATAATTCCTAACAATAAATCTTCAGGACTGGTTTTTTTCCCTTGGATTTGCCATCTCTCGCATCGGATATAAATGAACTCCCCCTTACCTGAGGCTGTAAAATTAATATACTAATGTTCATAAAAGTACAGAGTAAAAATAAAAGGCAAAAGGATAGGTTTTGTATCTTCTCCATCCCTTTACCTTTTTTATTTACCTGATGCTTATTTAATGTTAGCCCTTGCGTCCCTCACTGCGGCAAAGAAAAATAATCCTGTCAATGGAATACACAATCCCAAGATTATCGCTGTCATTTGCACACCTAAATCCGGCTGTCCAGAACTGAGTTCAAAAATTGAACCTACAGCCGCGATTGCTGTTATACACGACCCCCCCAGAAATAAACCACTTTTTGGAGTTAGATACACTACTAAACCATCCTATGCTACTGGTTTCACCGCTTGATACGAGAAGCCATTTTTAGATAGTTCTTGGGCTAAAGTCAAGGTGTTGTCCACACGGTCTACAAAAACTACACCGTTGAGGTGGTCCATCTCATGTTGGATACAACGTCCAAGTATGTCCCCGGCTCTTAATGTTTGGGGGCGGCCATACTCATCTTTATAGGAAATTTCTACCACTTGGGGACGTTTCACATCTAAAAATACTCCTGGGATGCTTAAACACCCTTCTTGAGCAACGCAGATGTCAGGGCTGAGTTCTTTAATTGTAGGGTTGATCAACACCAGTGGGGGATTGGCTGGGTTGTCTGGTTCGCAATCGATCACAATGAGTTGTTTGTTAATACCTAACTGGGGTGCCGCTAGACCAATTCCATCCTCACTGTACATGGTTTGTAGCATTTCCCGCACTAATTGGCGGATTTCGTCATCGACTTTGGCAATGCGCTTTGCTGGTTGACGCAGGACGCGATCGCCTAGATAGTGCAGTTTCAGGGGTGGGTTTTTTAACTTTTTTTTCTCTACAGCAATGTCAGAGGGCATGATTCTTGATGGCTTTGATTAGTCCTACTATTTCAATGGTAATTGGTAATTGGTAATTGGGCAGGGGGTTCAATTAGCAACCTTGCATATTAAACCTGAAAATGGCATAGTATGTGCGAGTGTATCGCCAAGTTCTCTACTACTCATTGTCCCCGTGTTTAAAGCCTTCACAAAACTAGACTATCTGCTCCAAGAAACTGGCCTTGGTCTACTGCGAGGTGGTTGGATGAATTGGGCAGCTGTCAGTACGATCACAGTGTTACTATTTCTATTTGGTTTGAGTTTGCAAACCTCTTGGCAGTTGGAAACCCTTTTGAACCAGTTTGGTAGTCAGCTAGAACTCTCCGTTTATCTTGATTCGGGTGTACAAGCCAAGACCGTTGCACCCTTGGTGGTAAAAATGCCAGAGGTAGCAGCTATTCAAACAATTTCTAAGGAACAAGCTTGGACTAGTTTAGTTCGAGAACTGGGGATTTCCGATATTGAAGCTGCTACCCAGCAGCTAGGGGGTAATCCACTGGTGGATGAAATCAAGGTGAAAGGGCAAAATCCTCAAGTTGTGACCAATCTGGCAACCCAGCTAGCTAAGTTGCCAGGAGTCGAGGATGTGCAATATGTTGATGAAGCGGTAACAAGGATCGCCCAACTGCACCAAGGACTGAATTGGATTACTTTCATAATTACAGTTATCTTAACTTTAACAGCACTGGCAGTTACCACCACCACCATCCGTCTCATCGTCATGGCACGCCGTCAGGAAGTTGAAATCATGCAATTGGTGGGAGCTACTACCCTGTGGATTTATCTGCCATTTATCCTCCAAGGGATTTCCTTTGGTTTGCTGGGGGGAGCAATGGCTTGGGTTTTTATTAGTGTAATTCAACTGTTTGTGAACCAGATGCTAGGAAATCAGCCGGAGTTTATCCAATTTATTAATAATGGTTCCCAGTTAACGGGGACACAAACACTATTGTTACCCCTAATTTTGCTCAGTTTCGGTGTAGTTGTTGGTTTAATGGGCAGTTTATTTGCCGTCCGTAGGGTTGCGAGGTAATTAAGTAGATACTATTTCCGTAATATTCCCTAATATATGCTATAAAATGGATATGGCGTATATACCATTGAGAAAAGCGGTCGAGTTTTTGGGATTGCATCCAAATACTTTGAGGAAGTATGCAGATGAAGGGAAAATCAAAAGCATTAAAAACGAAGCAGGGCAAAGACTTTACGACGTTGAATCTTACGTTAGAGGGGATTCAGATGGAGTTACCACTATTTGCTACTTCCGAGTTAGTTCCTCCAAGCAAAAAGACGACCTTGCCCGACAAGTCGCCTATATGCAATCCCTCTACCCAGAAGCAAAAATTATCCAAGACATTAGGTCAATCAATTTTGGATGCAAGGATTTTAGATTGACCCCATACCTTCATGTTGGGGCTTGAGTAAAAAATTTTAGATTGTAGATTTTGGATTTATGCCACAAATAAATTTGGGTTCTTCCGGTAATTTTATGGTAGAGCCACTTAGCATTATTATTAAATAATGCATTGAAAACGATGAAAGCCTTGTTCTGTAAGGATTTAAATCTATCAGGCAACAAGCCTTTGGTATTGGGTTCCATAAAAGAGACGGAAGAACCAAAAAGTACAAGGCAGGTGGTGGGTTAAGTCAGAGCCAAGAAAGATCCAGTTCAATCAAAGTATCGGTCTTAGGGATTGGGAGATATCTGGGAATTTAAGGCACAACGAATTTTTTCCCACACACCCATCTCCCTACTTCAGAAAATTAGGTCGCACTTGATGATTTAATTGCAATTTTTCCTCTAAACTAGCCCAATTTTCCTGCTCAATGAGGTCGATCAATTCATCTAGGTTGCAGCGATATTGTTGTAGCGAATTGAGTAAGGCAGAACGATTATACTGTGCCATCATCAATCCTAATTCTGGATTACCCCCACCCACACGACTGGTATCTTGAAACCCCGTACTAGCTAATTTTTGGGCTAATTGTAACACTTCTGGATCAGGCTCACTCATGCAAGCGGCAATCAAAGACCCGCTGACCATGACGGGTAGATGGGAAATCCAACTCACTGCTCGGTCATGTTGTTCTGGTTGACAGTGATAGATATTTGCTCCGAGCGATCGCACAATTTTCTCAACAACGGCAACGGCTGCCGATGGTGTAGTATGTATGGGGGTCAGTACATAGGGGCGACCAACAAATAAATTTGGCTGTGCAGCTTCGATGCCAATATCTGCTGTGCCCGCCATTGGATGACCACCAACAAAATAATTCCATAGAGGAGAAATTGCTCGGACAATAGGAGCTTTTATAGAACCGACATCAGTAATAATTGTTGTGGCATCCAGGTGCTGAATTAGCTGCTCAACCTGGGGCACAATTAATCCTAGGGGTGTACAAATAAATACTATTTCTGTTGCCGCTAACAGGCTAATATCAACCGATGCTTGATTAACACTGCCGAGGGCAATGGCTTTTGCACAGGTTGAGTCCCGACGACTCACCCCAAAAACATCATGTCCTTGCGATCGCAAATCAAAACCTAAAGAGCCACCTATAAGTCCTAAACCTAAAATTCCAATTTTCATTTTTGTTTCCAGAAAAGATGGAAGCTTGTTAAAGCTTACTTAAATGCCTCTTTAAATTTTAAGTTACTGAATAATTTTTTTCGGCAACAATAGATAGTCGTTTTGCCCATATCTTTGACAACCTTGGGAAAGCAGTTTATAATTATGGACCAGCTTAATTCTTTTAGGCTATTTTTTATTACTTTAATTATCAAAATTTGCTTAACATTCAAACCAACAGTAAAAGTTGATATGTGAGGAGCAGGGTGCATGATTTTGGAAGAATTACTGGAAAAATATAAGACAGGAGTCATAGACTTCAGCTGTTGTGAGCTTTCGGAAGTTAATTTGGGTGGGATCAAACTCAGTGGCATCAATCTGAGTCAAGCAAACTTGAGCGTTGCCAACCTGAGTGGATGCAACCTCAGTGAAGCGAACTTGAGTTATGCCAGACTAAACGTAGCCAGATTAAGTGGGGCGAATCTGGTGGGTGCAATATTGAACAACGCTAGTCTCAACGTAGCCAACTTAGTGCGAGCGGATCTCAGTCGAGCTCAACTTCGAGGTGCTTCCCTAATACGGGCTGAGTTAATTCGCGCTAACCTTAGTCGTGCTGACCTATTTGAAGCCGACCTCACTAGCGCCGATTTACGAGAAGCAACACTTCGACAAGCCAATCTCTATCGTGCTAACCTAACTGAGACTAATATGCGAGGCTCATTCCTCGTGGGTGCAAATTTAGAACTGGCCAACCTAAATGCCACAGATGTAACCAACGCCGACCTCAGTGGTGCGAATTTACGAGACTGCGAACTCAGACAGTCCAACTTCAGCAAGTCTAACCTAAGTGGAGCAGACTTAAGTGGAGCTAATCTTCGATGGGTAGATTTGAGTGATGCGAATCTTCGGTGGGCAGATTTAAGCGGAGCTAAACTGAGTGGAGCCAACTTAACTGGGGCAGATTTAAGCAATGCCAATTTAAGCAATGCCAGCTTTGTACACGCTAATTTGACTCAAGCAAAATTAATAAAGACAGAATGGGATGGGGCTGACTTGAGGGGAGCAACACTGACCGGAGCTAAACTTTATGCTACTTCTCGGTTTGGGTTAAAAACTGAAGGTATAACCTGTGAGTGGGTTGACCTTTCCCCCGCAGGTGATCGCTCTATCATCCAAAAGCTCAGTCCTGAAGAAACACGAGACTTTTTTAACGCCACCCTGCC
>Ga0209208_10003742_pt1 | contig 21759 bp, 19 predicted proteins | sample S1TSphfallax_3_FD_187694 | JGI IMG/M metagenome (GOLD analysis project Ga0209208, IMG submission 187694) | Host-associated microbial communities from peat moss isolated from Minnesota, USA - S1T2_Fd - Sphagnum fallax MG (SPAdes) (version 2) | ecosystem: Host-associated > Plants > Peat moss >...
TCGGCAAGCAGGTGCCGGTGCCGGCGACGCTGGACTGGGAACTCTTCCAGGGCCCCGCGCCGCGAGAGGCCTACCGCAACAACGTGCAGCCTTACAACTGGCACTGGTTCAAGACCTGGGGCACGGGCGAGTCCCTCAACAACGGCACGCATGAGGTCGACATCGCCCGCTGGGCGCTGGATGTCGGCTATCCGCAGAGCGTCACCGCGACCGCGGGACGCTACCACTTCAAGGACGACTGGCAGTTCTACGACACCATGGTGACCAGCTTCGCCTACCCGGACGCAATGCTCTCCTGGGAGGGCAAGTGCTGCAACGGCATGCAGTACTACGGCCGCGACCGGGGCACGGCGATCATGGGCACGCTCGGCTCGGTGGTCGTCGACCGCGACGGCTACGAGGTCTACGACCTGAACGGCAAGATGACGCAGGAGTTCAAGCTGCCGCACACTACGTCCTCGACGGACCTGATCGGCAGCGACTCGATGACGGACGCGCACTTCGCGAACTTCATCGACGGCATCCAACACGGCGCCAAGCTGCGCCAGCCGATTGCGCAGGGCAACGTGGCGGTGACGCTGATGCAGCTCTCGAACATCGCCTGGGAGGTGGGCCGCGAGCTGCGCACCGACAGCACCAGTGGCAAGGTGCTGGACGACCCCGAAGCGATGACGTACTGGGGCCGCACCTACGAGCCGGGCTGGGCGCCGAAGGTATAGCTGCGCCGCTCCCACTCCGCGCCATCGCAAACAGCGAAAAGAAACAGCGACAAAGAAACAAAGGACACACCATGAAGCCACTCTCCCGCCGCGACTTTCTTCGTTCCAGCGCCGTCGCAGGCGCGGCCTTGTCCGCGGGGCGACCGCTCCCTGCGCTCGCGCAGGCCCCGGCTGCGCCGCGCGGGCCGGCACCCATCCGGCTGGGCCTGGCCAGCTACACCTTTCGGGAGTTTTCGCGGGCGCAGATGATCGGCTACATGCAACAGCTAGAGGTGGACGCGCTGAACTGCAAGGACGTGAAGGACCATCTGCCGATGGACCCCGCGCAGGAGGCTGCAGCGGTCGCGAGCTACGCCGCGGCCGGCATCCAGCTGCACGCCGCCGGGGCCATCTACTTCCTCAAGGACGAGGACGACGACATCCGCAGCAAGTTCGAATACTGCAAGCGCGCCGGCGTCCGGGTGATCGTCGCGGGCGACCCCACCCCGGCCAGCCTGCCGCGCGTGGAAAAGTTCGTCCGCGAATACGACATGCGGATCGCCATCCATAACCACGGCCCGGAGGACAAGCTGTGGCAGTCGCCGCTGGACATCCTGAAGCTGGTGCGGAACATGGACCCACGCATCGGTTGCTGCATCGATGTGGGGCACACCGCGCGCGCCGGCACCGATGTGGTGGCGGCCATCCACGAGGTAGGCCCGCGGCTGTTCAACATCCATATGAAGGACCTCGCCGACATGAAGGTCAAGGAGAGCCAGGTGGCCGTGGGCCGCGGCAAGATGCCTGTCCGCAGCATCTTCGAGGCGCTGGCGGCGATCGGCTACAAGGGCTTCGTCGACCTGGAGTATGAGGTGCACGGCGAGGACCCCATGCCCGGCGTGACGGAGAGCTTCGCCTATATGCGCGGGGTGCTCGCCGGCATGGGCTACAGCAGGAACGCGGCATGAGCGACATCAACCGGCGCGATCTTATCGTTTCCATGACGGCGCTGGCGGCGCTGAACTCCTTCGCAGCGGTCACCGCGGCGGCCCAAACCCCCGCCGATGAGCCCAGGCTGGCCCACTCGCAGATCTTCAACTTCCAACAGCTGCCCCTGCGCACCGCGGCCAACGGAACGATCACGCGCTCCGTACTGCGCGGCACGCTGGCCACGGGCGAGTACGTCGAGGTGCATGAGACGCAGCTGCCGGCCGGGGAGATGCCGCATCCACCGCACCGCCATACGCACTCCGAGTTTCTGCTGATCCGCGATGGCGCGCTGGAGGTCGAGAGCGACGGCAAGAGGTCCCTGGTCCATGCAGGCGATGTGGTGTTTACCGCATCGGCCGTTCTGCATGGCCTGAAGAATGTGGGCGCGGCCCCGGCGAATTATTTTGTTGTTGCAGTCGGACTGCAGAAGGCGATTGAATGAAGGTCAAGAGGAACTCAGTTATGAAGGATGTCTCCCGTCGTGTCTCCCGTCGTAGGTTCATCGGTGGTGCGGCCATGGCGGCCGCTTCCCTCTCGCTACCACTGCGCAGCCGGGCCGCCGGGGCTGTCGGGGCTGCCGGATCGCGGTTCAAGATCGGCGTCATCTCGGATGAGATATCGCAGGACTTCGACCACGCCTGTTACGTCATCCGCAAGGAGTACGGCCTGGGTTACGTCGAGCTGCGCGAGGTGTGGGGCAAGAACCTACAGGCCATCTCCGACGCCCAGATCGCGGAGGCGCAGAAGGTCCTCACGAAGTATAGCCTCGAGGTCACCGACATCAGCAGCCCACTCTACAAGGTGGACTGGCCCGGTGCGCCGCCGTCTCCCTACGGCTCCAAGGCGGACCTGCACGGCGCGGCCGAGGCGAACTTCAAGCAGCAGGACGAGGTGCTGCTCCGTTCGATCGCGCTGGCCAAGCAGTTCAAGACCAACAAGGTCCGCTGCTTCGACTTCTGGCGGATCGAGGACGTCCAGCCGTATCGCGCCGCCATCAACGACAAGCTGCAGCAGTCCGCCGAGCTGGCGGCGAAGCAGAATGTGATGCTGGTGCTGGAAAATGAGTTCGCCTGCAACACCGCCACCGGTCGCGAGGCGGCTGCCACACTGGCCGGGGTGCCGTCGCGCAACCTCGCGCTCAACTGGGACCCCGGCAACGCCGTGATGCGCGGCGAGTTCGACGCCTTCCCCAACGGCTGGGACGCGCTGCCCAAGGACCGCATCCACCACTGCCATGTGAAGAACGCCGTGAAGGATGCAACCGGGAAGATCGTCTGGTCGCCGGTGGATGTGGGCTACGTGGACTGGGTCAATCAATTCCGCGCGCTCGAGAAGATCGGCTACAGCAACGCCGTGAACCTCGAAACCCACTGGACCGGTGGCGGAACGCCGGAGCAGTCGAGCAAGATCAGCTGGGCCGGCATGAAGAAGGACCTCGAGCTGGCCGGCGCGATCTGAGCCGTCATCCAGCCCTCGATGTCGACGGGATGAAGACGGTAAAGACCGTACCCGAGGGCTGAGCCTTGACGCTGCTCCGCACATGGATCGATCCCCCATGCTTCCGCACGATCCCTTCGGATACCCAGAGTCCGAGTCCGATGCCGGTTTCCTCCTTCGTGGTTACGAACGGTTCGAAGATGCGGTCCCGGACAGCCGGAGGGATTCCATGGCCTGTGTCGGCAACGACGATCCGCACGCCGCTGCTGCGCTCCTGCGTCCAGCCTCCAGCTCTCCTCACCCTGAGTCGGACGGTACCTTCTTCGGGCGTTGCATCCAGGGCGTTGCTCACGAGGTTGGCGATGACTTGACGAACTTCGTCCGCAAAGCAGATTGCGGACGCACCCCGCTCGCACTCCGCTCTCACATGGATATTCTTGTTGGCCAGCCGCTGCCGGAAGAGCGCCAGGACGGAATCGACCAGATCGCCGATATCCACCCGGCTCGGTGAGTTCGACTGCCTATGGAACCGCAGCGTCTGGGTTGTGATGTGCGAGACCCGCAGCAACTCCTGCTCGGCGGTCCTGAGATAGTTCTTCGTGTCCTCGGCGAGTGAATCGTCCAGAAGCGCAAGATAGAGGGAGTTGGTGACGCCGGCCAGGGGATTGTTGATCTCGTGCGCGATGCTGGCGGCCAGCCGACCTGCAGTGGCCAGCTTCTCCGACTTGCGCAGCGCGTCCTCGGCGAGCTTCTGGTCGTGAATGTCCGTCAGGCTTCCAATCCAGCGCTCGATTTGGCCGCGACCGTTCCTAATGGGAACAGCCCGGGCGAGGAGATAGCGGAACATGCCGTCCTTCCGCCGCAGACGGAATTCATTCAAATAAGGATCGCCGGTTTCTACGGAGTGGTTCCAGATTTTTAGTGTGCTGGCGAGATCCTCCGGGTGGACCAGCTCCAGCCACTGGATTCTGCTTCTCTCGGTTTCGGTCACGCCCAGGTAATCGAAGTAGCGCTGGTTGCAGTAGATGTTCTGGCCCAACTTGTCTGCCATCCAGATGAGTTGAGGCAGGCTATCGGCGAGGACACGGAAGAGCTCCTCACGCTCTCGAAGCTCGCGCTCTGCCTGCTTCTGTTCGCTCAGATCGAGCACAAAACCGATGTACTGGTCCTCCGAACCCTCCAGGAGGGCATAGCCGCACAAAATCGGAATGCGAGCGCCGTCCTTGCGGATGTACTCCTTTTCATATGGCGTGCAACTGCCACGCTCCGCTGCCTCCCGAATGTGCGCCGCATCCAGCTCGGCATACTCGGGAGGCGTCATCGTGTCCCAGCGCACCAGGCCGGCTTCTTGATCTTCGCGGGTGTAGCCCGTCATTCTCAGCAGCTCATCGTTGCTTTCGCGGAACGCCCCGAACCTGTCCGGGATGGCGATGCCCATCAGATCGGACTCGAAGAGTTTGCGGAAACGGGACTCGCTGGCCCGCAGGGCCGCCTGTGTCCGTTTCTGCTCGGTGACATCCCGGAAGTAGATGGAAACGCCATGATCGGACGGATAGCAGTGACATTCAAACCAGGTGTTCAGCGGTTCCGGATAAAAATTGTCGAAGTGGCGCGGTCTCCCGGTCTCTACGGCCTCACGATATTGCCTGCCGAACTCCGTCTCCGATGCGCGCGGAAAGAGCTCCCACTGCGACTTGCCGAGCATGTCCGCGGGGCCAAGAGCGACAATCCGCGCAGCCTGCTCGTTCACATAGGTGTAGCGCCCCTGCTGGTCCAGAACCACCAGCCCATCGGTCGTGCTCTCCAGCACGTTCCTGAGGTTGGCGGCGATGGCGTCGCGCTCGCGCTCCACGGTCAGCTTCGCCGTCACATCGTGGGCAACCACAAAGATGCCGCACACCGCGCCGGCCGCGTCGCGAACGGGACTGTAGCTGTACGTCCAATAGATATCCGTCAGCGTTCCGTGCCGAAGAACCGGGATGAGTTCGTTTTCGAAGTGGAGCTTCGCGCCCCAGGATTTGCCAGGCCTCGCGCCAACATTCCTGCGCGCTTTGGCCCAAAGCACGAGGATGCTTTTCCGCCAGCATCGGTATGCAGGCATCGTTGTAGACCAGGACCATCTCGGCTCCCCACATTACAAGCGTGGGAAACTGGCTCTCCAGCAAAGTGTTGACGGTGCTGAGCAGGGTCTCGGACCAGCCGGAGATTGCGCCGATCGGCGTGCCTTCCCAGGGGAACCGACGGATGCGGTCGGCCATCTGCCCTTCGGCATAGATCCGCTTCTCGGTGAGGACCGGCGGACCGTTGCCCTTCCCCTGAACTGTCGCAGATCGTTCGTTGAGCATGGACCTCTTCCTAGCGAACCCTGTCGTGCGATACGTCCATCAGAGTCGGTGACGAGATTGATAGCGCTCCATTGATGGCGCGCCAAAGTGACCCGAAAAGAAGCTGTTCGCTTAGCAACCGTATTGTACGGAGTGGGTAGCCCCAGGGGTCAAGTACGCGGGCACTGGGTGTCTGTCGGCTAGCGTACTCACTGCCGATCGCGCATGGTGTCGCCGACGCCATGGCCTCCCTGAAAAGACGAAACCCCAGAGTTTGGTCTGGGGTTTTCTCTTTTGGCGGATTGCAGGAGGCTGATTGCGGAGACGGTGGGGAGCGATGGCGGAGAGTGAGGGATTCGAACCCCCGATCGCCTTGCGACGATGTCTGATTTCGAGTCAGGTGCATTCAACCGGGCTCTGCCAACTCTCCGACAGATACAAGTTTATCTGAAAAGCGCAGGGCTGGAAACGCCCCGCCGCTTACGGACGAGCTAAAGCTCGCCCCCTTCAAAGCCCTGCAAACTGAGACGCACCCTACGCCTGGGCGCGCTTGGACTTGACCGCTTCGACCGCCTTCACCGGACCGTCCGCCGGCACCGGAGGCACGTCGGCGACGTCGGCCAGGTCCAGCGCCTTGATGCCGAGCTTCTTGCGCAGCTCGACGTCGATGCGGTTGAAGACCTCCACATTTTCCTTGAGGAACGTGCGGACGTTTTCGCGGCCCTGGCCGATGCGCTCGCCCTGGTAGCTGTACCACGCGCCGGACTTGTCCACGATGGTGTGCAGCACGGCGAGGTCGAGCATGTCGCCTTCCTTGGAGATGCCCTCGCCGTACATGATGTCGAACTCGGCGTCGCGGAAGGGCGCGGCCACCTTGTTCTTGACGATCTTGACCTTGGTGCGCGAGCCGACGACGACATCGCCTTCTTTTACGGCGCCGATGCGGCGGATATCGATGCGCACGGAGGAGTAGAACTTGAGCGCCTTGCCGCCGGTGGTGGTCTCCGGGTTGCCGAACATCACGCCGATCTTCTCGCGGATTTGATTGATGAAGATGAGGCAGGTGCGCGACTTGGAGACCGTGCCGGTGAGCTTGCGCAGGGCCTGCGACATGAGCCTGGCCTGCAAGCCCATGTGCGAGTCGCCCATCTCGCCGTCTAGCTCGGCCTTGGGCACCAGCGCGGCCACGGAGTCCACCACCAGCACGTCGACGGCGTTGGAGCGCACGAGCGCCTCGACGATCTCCAGCGCCTGCTCGCCGTAGTCGGGCTGCGCGATGAGCAGGTTGTCGGTATCGACGCCGAGCTTGCGCGCGTAGGCCGGGTCGAGCGCGTGCTCGGCGTCGACGAAGGCCGCCAGACCGCCGTGGCGCTGCGCCTCGGCGATGATCTGCAGGGTGATGGTGGTCTTGCCGGAGCTCTCCGGGCCGAAGATTTCGATGACGCGGCCGCGGGGCACGCCGCCCACGCCCAGCGCGGCGTCGAACGAGATGGAGCCGGTGGAGATGACGGCGATGGGGCCGATGGCCTCCTTGGCGCCGAGCCGCATCACCGACCCCTTGCCAAACTGCTTTTCAAGCTGGGACAGGGCGGATTCAATGGCTTTGCTGCGCTCGTCGGCCACGGTACGGGTCTCCTTGGGTATAGCTACTGGTGTGATAGCCAATGGCAAATACTAGCACCGGGCCCGGTGGAAAGCAAAGGAAAAGCGAAAATAATGCGGTGTGCCCGAGTGCGGTACCCGGAAGCTCCGTGCAGTCTGCGGAATCCAAGTGCGATAGGCTATCGGGATGCGCCGCTACAAGTATCTGGATGCGTTGACGACTGCGTTCGTCGTGATTCTGCTGGTCGCCAACCTGGTGGCGCAGAAGGTGTTTCGCGTGGGGCCGTTCCACCTGTTCGGGCCGGCGTGGCTGCCGGCGATCTCCACCTCCGGCGCGATGGTGCTGTTCCCCATTACCTACATCTTCGGCGACGTCTTTACCGAGGTCTACGGCTACGCGGCGAGCCGGCGGGCCATCTGGCTGGGGTTCTTCGGCACCGCGCTGCTGTATGCGGTCTCCGCGCTGGTGATCGCGCTGCCGCCGGACCCCGAGTTCCGCAACCAGGCGGCGTTCGTGGCTGTGTTCGGCATCCTGCCGCGGATTCTCATCGCCAGCCTGATCAGCTTCTGGGCGGGCGAGTTCGCCAACTCCTACACCATGGCCAAGCTGAAGCTGCTGACCGGCGGCCGCTACCTGTGGACGCGTACGGTGGGCTCCACCGTGGTGGGGCAGGCCGTGGATACGACGCTGGTGATCGTGATCACCTTCGCCGGGACCTTTACCTCGCACAAGATGGTGGAGATCATCGTCACGGGCTACCTGCTGAAGGTGGCCTACGAGGTGGCAGCGACGCCGACCTACCTGGTGGTGAACTGGCTGAAGCGCGCGGAGCACTCGGATGCCTTCGACGCGCATACGAACTTCAGCCCGTTCCGGTTTGCGGGCGGCAAGGGTGGACAGGTGGAGAATCTCTAGCTTGGAATTTTGGGGCAAAAAGAATGCCGACGTTTACTCCATCGATTAGAATTGCGAACGAAAAGCGAAACTAATGTATAGTTGCTCCACCAGTCTGGAAAATGGCGATGCGAACAAAGTCTTGCATTCTCGGTATGCTGCTTAGCATTCATTTGACGGCCGCTCCAGTTTGTCTTGCTCAGACGAAAAAGCCGGCAACAGCTCCTTCGGAAATGGCGTTGAGAGCGCGGCTCGAAATGAATCCTCAGGACAAGACTTCTCACAAGCAGTTAATCGACCTCCTGAAAAAGAGGAACGCATTTCGCGCTATTGCGAATGAGGATAGCTCATGGCTACAGCACAATCCTGACGAGTATGTGGTCCTTCTGGAACTAATTTCCTATGCGAAGGCTGCGCTCCATGATCCAGAATTTGCAATTGAAGCAGAAGAGACATACCTAAAGAATAGCCACCGCGAGGATGACCCCTATTATTACGATGCTGCAGCAGATTTGCTCGCCAACGACCTTGCCGCGCGGGGTCAGTTCGACAAATCTATAGAGATTCTCAACAATATCATCCAAGAGAATCCAGACGAGGCTGGCTTCTTGGTCGATAAAGCGTCAATCTTGACCTCAGCCGGTAGACAGACAGAAGCGATAGCCATATTCCGTCAATCGATCGGTATGGACGCGAATCAAGAAAGCACTCATACTGAGCTCGCTAAAGCCCTTTTGAAAGGCGGCGATCTGGCAGGAGCCGAGTCTGAGTATCGTGCTGCATTGTCGCTGTACAAAGCAGAGCTTGATGCCCCGACTGACTCAATGCACACCCTAGTTCAGTCACTCAACAAGGTAGAGAAGAAATTTCAGTCAGACCATTACCTGGCAGATGTGCATGAACACTTGGCCCTAGTCCTAATGCGCGAAGGAAAATACGAACAGGCCATAAGAGAGACTCAGGCAGTGCTGGATGCGGACAAAGACGAGTTGAGTGCTTATTACCTCCGCGCCGAAATCTACGATGCAGAGGGAAATGGCCAGTCGGCCAAAGAATCACGCCAACAAGCCGACAAAGCAATCGCATCAATCGCTGAAGCGGAAATCAAGAAAGATCCGTCAAGTTTCGGTGATCCTAGAATCTTGTTTCTCTCTCAAGGACTTTTAGATTCTCAGTCGGACTCCGTCAAGTTTTCTGGCGAGGTCATTAAACTCCTCGTCGACCGAACATCTCCACCGCTCACTTCAATGGAGCACGTTATTCTTGCCGAAGCGTATTACGATGTTTCTCGTGTATCAGAAGCTAAAGAGCAATGGGATACTGCGCTTCGCTTGGATGCGAAACTGAACAATCCTGTGTACCAATATCAAGTCGGTTACGCATTATTGGAAGCGCATCGAAGCGGGGATGCGCTATCGCATTTGCAGGTGGCATACGAAATGGATCCTCAGAATCGGACCTACCGTATCGATTACGAAAAGGCTCAATCCAAATAGTCACTCTTGTCCACTTCACCTCTTCAGCAGGTCCACCGGCATGTTTACGTCCTCGATGCGGAAGAGCGGCTTGAGCGCGGGGTGGCGGGCGGCGATGGTGCGGTACATCTCCCAGGCGACCTTGCGGTAGCTGAAGTGGCCTGCGATGCCGGAGCGCAGCTCGGCGATGTAGAGCGCCTCGGCGAAGTCCATCTTGAACATGGCGCGGCAGCGGGTGCCCAGCGGCAGCAGGTACTGGGCGCTTTGCAGCGCCTCCGGCTCCGCGCTTTGCGATAACGCCCGATAGGCGGTGCGCGCGGCGGCCATAGCAGCGTGGTAGGCCTCGGCGAGCCCGGCTTCGGCCAGCGTGGGCTGGCCCGGGCAGACCGGCTCGTCGTAGCCGTGCAGGTCGGTAAACTCCTGGATCAGCTGCACGCAACGGCGGTGCCGGTGCATGTCGCGGAAGGCGCCGATGTCCATGAGGATGTCGAAGCGGAAGCCGTGGCCGGAGTGGAAGGGGCGCAGCAGCTCGTCGTGGAGGCCGCGGTGGGCGGCGCCGAGTGCGATCAGCTCATTGCGGCGCGGCTCAGAGAGCGCCGTGACCGCGCCGCGCAGCTGGCGGTAGGAGTAGTGGCAGCAGGGGTAAAGCAGCGAGGTCGCCAGCTCGATCTCGAGGTCCTCGTCGTCGTCGAGCAGGTCGACCAACGGCGCCGGGTAGATGGGCGCGGGCAGGCCGTCGGGGCCGGCCATCAGCTCATGCACAGCCTGGGAGAGCTCGGCGCGGGTGGTGGTCTGGTAGGGGTTGGCCTCGGCGTACTTCACCAGCGTGGGCGCGGTGCGCACCGGCGGCAGCAGCGTGGCCAGCACCTGCTGCGTCGCGGCGGGGTCCAGGCTGCCCTCGCCGGCCAGCTCCTCGTAGCGCTCGCGCAGGATGTTCCAGGCGGGCTCGCTGGCGGCGGAGCGCAGGCCCGTGCCCAGCGAGCGCACCTCGGCGAAGGGGCTGGAGAGCAGGCGCGAGACCTGCGTCTCCAGAGTGCGCGCGTTGACGATCTGGCCGAGCGAGGTGTTGGTCGCCAGCGGCAGCAGATAGCGGGCGGCGTCGAAGGCGCGGGCCTTCAGGGTGCGCGCGTAGGCCTCGGGCTTCATGGCCTCGGGCTGCGGGATGGCGGCCTTGAGCGCCTCGAACATGCCGAGCGAAAGCTGGTTGTAGCTTTCAAAGAGGGCCTCGATGGCGGCGGTGTAGGCGGCGTGCGCGGCGGGGCCGAGCGCGGGCGTAAACCAGCCGGAGCGGCGAAAGTCCTGGTAGCGGGTGCTGCGCTCCTGGCCGTCCCAGCGGGTCTCGTCCACCAGCACGATGGCCGCGAGCAGCGAGAGCTTCTCCACCGCGAAGGGGATGTGGGCGAGGTCGGCGATGGAGCGGTGGCCGTACTGGAAGTAGAAGGTGTTCAGGAACTGCTCGGCGCGCTGCGAGCTGATCTCGGCGAGCGATTCGCGCAGGGTGAGCGCGCTGCGCGAGTACTTCGCCATCGCGTAGGCCAGCACCTCGGGCTCAGCGCCGTGGATGGCGTAGACTTCGGTGGTGTTCTCAGGGTGCGGCTGGTCGGACTTCGGGGCTTTGCTTTCGGACATGACTCGCTCAAGAATATCGCGCAAAAGCGTGGTGGATAAAAGGTCCCGAAGCTCTTGCCATCCTGAGAACCGTCGGGGTCCTTCGACTCCGCATCTCGCAAGAAACCTGCGAGATGCTACGCTCAGGATGACGGATTCAAGGATAGGCAGATGAGCACTCTTACGGGAAAAGTGGCGCTGGTCACAGGCGCATCCCAGGGCATCGGACGGGCTTGCGCGCTGGAGCTGGCGAAGGCCGGGGCAACGGTTGCGCTGGCCGCGCGGAACGTCGAAAAGCTCGAAGCCGTCGCGGCGGAGATCGTCGCCGCAGGCGGAACGGCGAAGGCGTATGCGCTCGATGTTGCGAGCGAAGAGTCGATTAAGAGCTGCGCGAAGGCCGCGATCGCGGAGCTCGGCGCGGTGCATGTGCTGGTGAACAACGCCGGCATCACCAAGGACGGGCTGGCCATGCGGATGCGGCTGGCCGACTTCGAGGATGTGCTGCGCACCAACCTGACCGGCGCGTTCCTGCTGACGCAGGCGGTGATCTCGCCGATGATGAAGGCGCGCTGGGGGCGGATCATCAACATCACCTCCGTCGTCGGCGAGACCGGGGCGGCCGGCCAGGCCAACTACGCGGCGTCGAAGGCCGGGATGATCGGGCTGACCAAGTCGCTGGCGCGGGAGTTCGCCAGCCGCGGCATCACGGTGAACGCGGTCGCGCCGGGGTTCATCCAGACCGCGATGACCGACGTGCTGACCGAGGAGCAGAAGGCCAACATCCTGCCGCTGATCCCGCTGGCGCGCTACGGCACGGACGCGGATGTGGCCGCGGCGGTGGGCTTTCTGGCCTCCGACGACGCCGGCTACATCACCGGGCACACGCTGGACGTGAACGGCGGCATGTACATGGGGTAGGGTGCCCCGAGGCCGCTCCCCCCACGGCTGGGGTGAGCCGGGACGGCACGAATCTGCCAAGGTTCGAAAATGGAGCGAATCTTTCCCCTGGCCCTTGCCACGTCCGCGACGGCTGGTTACTTTAGGGTTAATGGCTACCATGCACACAACGCTGCCGGATGCGCCGACCCCCGCCCCGGAGCCGGCGCCCATCAACATCGGGGCGACCATCCGCGGCTACCGGTTGCAGCTGGGCATGTCCCAGGGCGATATCGAGAAGCGGACGGGCCTGCTGCGCTGCTACCTCTCGCGGGTGGAGAACGGCCATACCGTGCCCTCGCTCGAGACGCTGCAGAAGATCGCCGGCGCGCTGGAGATCCCACTCGGCCAGTTCTTCGCCGAAGACCCGCTGCGCGAGCTGCACACCCATTCGCTGAGCGCGGATGAGATCCACTTCCTCACCGAGGTGCAGCGCTACGCGGCGCACCTGACCGAGGCCGACCGCCGGCTGCTGCTGGCGATGGTGCGCAAGTTCGCCGCCACGGCGACCACCTCGGTCAGCTAACTCCCTAACCGCAGAAGCCTTGACGCAAAGTGCGCAGAGTTAGCCAAGTTGCGCGGCGGCTGCCGTGGCGTACCTTGGCGTTCGACTGACCGGAGCGTTCGTTCCCTTCCGGGGCGAACACCCCAGTGTTTTCGCCCCCTAACGGCGGGGCTGAAGCCCCACCCCTTCAAAACAAGACTTAATTGGAGGCTGCCTAGCTCGCTGGAAGCGTTGCGGCGGCCTGGGCCAGCGCATAGCCGATCAGGCACAGCAGAAGCGCGGCGGCGGCGAAGGCGATGCGCTGCCGGGTGCGGTAGGCGGCGCGGCCGGCGGTCATCCGCGGCAGCAGCGGCAACCCCAGCGCCAGGCCGGAGACGAAGCCGCCGATGTGCGCGGTGTTGTCGATGCGCGGGATCATGCCGGGGTCGAGGTGCAGCGGCGCCAGCTGCGCGGGCGAGGCCATCGCGGCCAGCCCCGGCGCCATGCCCAGAACCAGGTTGGCGACGGCGAAGAAGATGACCTGCCGGCGCAGCGAGCGCAGCTCATTCCAGGGCACCGGCAGGCCGCGGTTGGAGAGCAGCACGATGAGAATGCCGGCGATGCCGAAGACCGCGCCCGAAGCCCCCGCGACCAGCCCGGGCTGCGCCGTGAGCACGCTCCAGGCGAAGGAGAGCATCATCCCGGCCGTGCCGGTGAGCACATACACCGCGACCAGGCCCTGGCGGCCCAGCAGCGGCTCGCCGAACAGACCGAGGTTCCACAGGCACCACAGGTTCAGCGCGATGTGCAGCAGGGTGACGTGGACGAAGGCGCCGGTGACCAGCCGCCACCACTGCCCGCCGCGCACCAGGTCCGAGGCCGTCGCGCCGAAGGCGACCAGCGTCTCCGGACTGAAGGGCGCGGTGAGCAGCTGCGACCACGCATGGCGGGCCAGCAGCCCGGGCAGCGGGCCGTAGCGCAGCATCGCCGCATAGACGGCGAGGTTCAGTCCAAGCAACAGATACGTAGCAGGATAGTTGAGCAGCGAGGTGTTGCGGCGCGGCTGCGGCGGCGCGGGCGCGGCCTCCATGCCGGCGTAGGGCTGCAGGAGAGCCTCGGCGGCGGCAGCGGCGTCCGGGGCGTCGGCGGCGGAGCGGAGTGCGTCAGGCTGGGTGGGGTTCGGCACGGGTTTGCGTGTAGCCGGCTCGGCGGCAGGCTGGGGGTAGCAGGCCTGGGGGCCCTAGGCGGTCTGCTTGCGCAGGCGCTCGCGCAGCTCCGGGGAGATGCGCTCGCGGAAGATGCCGGAGAGCATGCTGGGGATGGGCGTGGCGATGATGACCAGCGTCCACAGCAGCAGGGAGACGACCATGCCGGCGACCGCGACCGCCTGCAGGCTGGGCGTCACGTTGCCGGGCAGGTGGGCCAGCGCCGCGAAGCCCTCGCCATGCAGCTGCATGTGCACCTCCGCGATGCGGCGCAGGTCCTCCAGCCGCTGCGTGACCAGCGCGGCCAGAAGGAAGGCCGCGAAGGAGAGCGTGGTCGCGGCCAGCAGCAGCACATCGACGGTGCGGTGGATGCGCTGGCGGCGGCGGCAGTGCGCGCACTCGTGCAGATGGGCCTCATAGTCGAGGCGTAGATCGGGGGAGATGCCGGAGATGTCATACCGCCAGCCAGAGAGGATGGCGCCCACTACCTGGTCGGTGCAGGTGTCGCCGCGTTGCGCGCGTGTGCGGGGAGAAAGGGTTGGCATCGGTGCGTTCACGGTCTCCTCATCATATCCCATGCCCTCGGCCGGCGGCGGACTGTCATGAGAATGAGATGCCGGTCAGAGGGCAATGGGCGCAAGCGGAGCGTCCTGCGCGGCCAGCACCAGCCGGTTCCCCAGCAGGCTCAGCCGGTTGCCGATGGCCTGCTCGGCGGCCAGCCGCGCCAGCTCCGGCAGGTTGTTCTGCTCGGAGAGGTGGCCGAGCACGATGGTGTGCGCGCCGCCGTCGTAGTCCCGCTGCAGAAAGTCCGCGCAGGCCGCGTTCGAGAGATGGCCCACGCGGGAGAGCACCCGCTGCTTTACCGACCACGGATAGGGGCCGTCCTTGAGCATCTCCAGGTCGTGGTTGGACTCCAGCAGCAGCACATCCACGTTGCGCAGCGCCTGGTTGACGTTGGGCGGGATGTAGCCGAGGTCGGTGGCGATGGCCATGCGCACGCCCTCCGCGCGGGCGTGGAAGACGAAGCCGCAGGGATCGGCGGCATCGTGGGGGATGGTGAAGGGGTCGATGTCGATCTCGCCGATGCAGAACCGCTGCCCGGCGCGGAAGTACTCGACGGCGGGAAGGAAGGCGGGGTCGGGGCGCGGCTTGGTGTCGGCGAGCGAATCTTCTTCGGACTCGGGCTCCAGCTCGGCGGGCTCTAGCTCGGCTACCGCAGCCAGGGTGTGCGCGGGAGCATAGGCGGCCGCCTCGTCCGCACGCAGCTTCTCCTGCTCGCGCAGCTCCAGCCACTTCGCATAGCTCATGGTGGTCTTCGGCGTCACCATGCGCACCCAGGCGCGGTGGGTGGGCTCGGTAAAGAAGACCGGGACGCCCAGCCGGCGGGCCAGCACGGAGAGCCCGGCGACGTGGTCCAGATGCTCATGCGTGACCAGGATGGCGGTGAGCGCGGCGGGGTCTTCGCCGGTGGCGGCCATGCGCCGCAGCAGCTCGCGGCAGCTCAGCCCGGCATCCACCAGCACGCAGGTGCGGCCGGCCGCGACCACCGTCGCGTTGCCCTTGGAGCCCGAGGCCAGCACCGTCATCCGCATGCGTTCATGCTACGCCGCAAGGCTGTGCATGGGCGGCCGCGCCGGTGTTGCGCGGGAGACCAACCAGGTACGTCCTGCGGGGGCGTGGGCTACTTGGTGTGCCTGAGCGGCGCCAGGAAGTTCACCACCGAGCGCATCACCAGCTCATCGCGCTGGTTGAAGGTGTGGGTGCGCGAGCGCACCACGCCGAAGCTGGGCCGGGAGTTCGAGACCCGCACATGGAGGATCTCGGCCTCGGTGCGCAGGCTGTCGCCGGGACGCACCGGGCGCATCCAGCGGATCTCCTCGACGCCGGCGCCGATCATCCCGCCGGCGATGCGGATGGACTCCACCCGCAGGCGCATGACGATGGCTGCGGTGAGCCAGCCGGAGGCGGCGAGGCCCTTGAAGAAGCTGCTCTCGCCGGCGGCCTCATCCAGGTGGAAGGGCTGCGGATCGTAGCGCTCGGCAAACTCCTTGATCTCCTCCGCGGTCACCTTGTAGCTGCGGGTGGAGTTGAAGGTCAGGCCGGGATGCAGGTCTTCGTAGTAGAGTTCGTCGGGCACGCGGGTGGCCTCCTTCCAGATAAGACGCTGAGTGTACCAACCGCGGTGCGGCCTCCGTCAATCGCGCCGTCCGATAGCCGTCCGATAATAGACTTGGGCATTCCCAGCCATCGACCACGGCCCCAGCGGAGGCGGCGTGAACCGGATCATCCATAGCGAGAACCTCGCCGCGCTGCGCACGCTGCCCGACGCCTGCGTGCAACTGATCTATATCGACCCGCCCTTCAACACCGGCGGCCGCCAGCAGCGCACCCGCATCCGCACGGTCCGCGACGAGGCCGGCGACCGCACCGGCTTCGGCGGCCGCCGCTATCGCACCGAGAAGCTCCCGGGCAGCGACGCCGGCTACGCGGATGCCTTCGCCGACTACATCGGCTTCCTGCGTCCGCGCATGGTGGAGGCGCGACGCGTGCTCTCGGCCACCGGCTCACTGTTTCTGCATATCGACCCGCGCGAGGTGCACTACGCCAAGGTGATGCTCGATGAGGTCTTTGCGCTCGACGGCGGCGCGGGCCGCGCATGCTTCCAGAACGAGATCATCTGGGCCTACGACTACGGCGCGCGCGCCAGCAAACGCTGGCCGGCCAAGCACGACAATATTTTGTGGTACACGAAAGACCCCGCGCACTACACGTTCAACCTGACCGCGAGCGACCGCATCCCCTACATGGCCCCAGGGCTGGTTGGCGCGGAAAAGGCCGCCCGCGGCAAGACGCCCACCGACGTCTGGTGGCACACCATCGTCTCGCCGACAGGCAAGGAAAAGACCGGCTACCCGACGCAGAAGCCGCTGGGAATCCTGGAGCGGATTGTGCGCGTGCACTCGAACCCGGGGGATACGGTGCTGGACTTTTTTGCGGGGAGCGGTACGACGGGGGTTGCAGCGGCGAGGAATTGGCGGGAGTACATCCTCATCGATGAGAGCGCAGCGGCCTTCGAATTAATGCAAGCGAGGCTCAAGCTAGGCTGAACCTTAACTAGCACTGAACTGATAGGTCGACATCTGCCGCTCTATCCAGACTTACTTGCGCTTCGATATCGTACTATCGATTCAGAGCCATCGCCATGAAGACCCTTCGCCCTACGCTTCCAGCCCTCGTCGTCGCGCTGTTTGCCTTGGCCTGCGGTTCGCCGGCCATGCGCAGCCAGACGCCTGCAACGTCCTGATCCGCAGCCTGCTCCGCATGGGCAAGGATGAGCAGGCCGCCAGCGATGCCCGCAACTGGGTCGCGCATGCCCTGGCCAGCGCCTGGGCGTACGGCTCACCATGCGCATCGACTACCGCGACGACCTGGTGAACTTCAGCTACGACCCCAAGCGGCTGGTTCCCTGCATCCAGGGCGTCTACCGCGAGGGCTGCTACAACTGACGCGCGCGCGGTCCCAGTTCCGTCGATTCCACAATGGGCCTTCCACGAAAAGCGCGTGACAGCCGCCGCGCCTTGGGCTATGCTCTGGCCAAGCAATCCCCCGCTCGTCCATCGTGGAACCGGCCTTACCGCCGCTGCGTGTCCCTTTTTGGCCTCCGCGCAGTCACCGAGGAGTTGTACGGCCTATGCGATTTCCGTCCTGCCGTCGCCAACTGCCGCCTAGCCTGCCGCTTTGCTGCCTCGCGCTTGCGCTGGCTTGCCTTGGCGCCTTCGACTGCGCGCATACGGCTGCGCAGGCCCCGGCCGGCCCATCCGCGGCCGCGCCGGCCAAGCCCGGCGGCAACTTTACCTGCAACGTCATCAGGGCGCAGCCCACGGAGGGCGAGTCGGCGCTGGCGCGCGAGGACTACGCCGCCGCCCTGGCCTTCTACAACGACGCGGTCGCCAAACAGACCGACTCGCTCGAAGCGGACTACGTCGAGGCACACTACGGCCTGGTGCGTGCGCTGCTGGGCAGCGACCGGCTGGCCGAAGCCAGCCGGGAGGCCGACGCCCTGCTCGCCGCCCATCCCTCCAGTGCGCTCGCCGAGGTGGCCACCGCCGCCGTCGCCTATCGCATGGCCGACTTCAACGGCACCCTGCAGCACCTGCGCAAGGCCACCGCGCTCGACCGCTGCGAGGGCCGTGAGCATGCCATGGCCGCCGAGCTCTACGACGCCATGGGCTACCATGCCATCGAGACGAGCCGCCTGGACCTCGCCCACCGGCTGCGCCCCAACGACGAAGAGATTCTCCGCGCCTGGATCGATTCCCTGCCCCGGCAGCGCCGCCAGGTCGAGCTGGCGAAGTACCTTGCCGGCAGGACCTCGCTCTCCGACCGCGACCACGCCATACTCGTCGCCCAGGAAGACCACCTGCAGGCGCACAAGGAGGGCGAGTGCCACATCGCCGCCAAGGGCGACATCACGAAGGTACCCTTCGTGCCCATCATGGGCGAGACCAACCACACCATCGCCTATGGCCTGAATGTGGCCTTCAACGGCAAGAGCCGACACCTGCAGATCGACACAGGGGCCAGCGGCATCACGCTCTCGGCAGGCGTCGCCAAGCGGCTGGGCCTGGCGCCGGAGTATCACCTGCACACCAGCGGCGTGGGCGACGAGGGCGCAGTCGGCTCCTACCTCACCCATGTGGAGAGCATCCAGATCGGCGACGTCACGCTCTCCAACTGCATGGTCGATGTGCTCGAAAAGCCGAAGGGCGGCGAGCGCCTCGATGTCGACGGGCTGATCGGCCTGGATGTCTTTGGCCACTGGCTGGCGACGCTCGACTATCCCAACCGGCAGCTGGTGCTCAAGCCGCTGCCGCCGCGGCCCGATGCACCCTCCACCACCGGCGCAGAAGAAGAAGAGGCCCAGCCGCACGACCCCTACATCGCGCCGGAGATGAAGGACTGGATGAGCGTCCTGCGCATCGGGCATAACATCCTGCTGCCCACCCTCATCAACACCGGGAAGCTGCATTACACCATCGCCGACACCGGCGCCAGCCAGTCCGTCCTCTCACTCGCCCTGGCGCGCGAGAGCGGCAAGGCCCATAAGGACGACAGCATCACCTTCACCGGCGTCTCCGGCAAGGTAAAAGAGGTCTACCGGCTGGACGACGCCAAACTCCAATTCGGCCATCTCATGCTGCCTCCGGGCTCGTTTTTCGCCTTCGACCTGACGCGGCTCTCCCATGACGTGGGTACGGAGATCTCCGGCTTCGTCGGCCTGGAGACGCTCTCCCGCCTGACCATCACCGTCGACTACCGCGACAACCTGATACTGATGCAGTTCGACCCCAAGCACGACCCAGCGTTCTACGTGGGCCGCTACTAGAGCAGGCAGTCCCCAGGCTACTTCCCCTTGTAGTCGAAGAACAGCTCGGGGAACTCCTTCTTCAGCGCGTCGATCTTGGGCCGGTCGCAGACCTCGATGTAGGGGTTGCCGGGGTTGTGCAGGGCATAGTCCTGGTGGTAGCTCTCGGCGTCGTAGAAGCCCTTGAGCGGCGTCACCTGGGTGACAATCGGCCTGGGGAAGGCCCGGGCCGCGTCCAGCTGCGCGATGTAGGCCGAGGCGATGCGGCGCTGGTCGTCGTTCGCATAGAAGATCGCCGAGCGGTAGCTGGTACCTACGTCCGGCCCCTGGCGGTTGAGCTGCGTGGGGTCGTGCACCACGGAGAAGAAGATTTGCAGCAGCTTGCCGTAGGTGATCTTCGAGGGGTCATAGACCACCTTCACCGACTCCGCATGGCCGGTGGTTTCGGTGGTTACCTGATCGTACGTGGCGGTGGAGGCAGAGCCGCCGGAGTAGCCGGCCGTGGTGACCACCACACCCTTGACGCGCTCAAAGACCGACTGTGTGCCCCAGAAGCATCCACCGGCGAAGACCGCCGTCTGGCGGCCGGGAGAGGTGGCCAGCGGCGCATCGACTGCCGGCGCCGGCACAGGCGATGTCGGTGCGGCCTGGCACCCGGCGCTTGCCAGCACCAGCACGAGCGCGCTGAGGACGGTGCGAAGGACAGTGCGAAGAAAGTTTGAGCGGACCACATGAATCTCCTGGGAGCCTTCTTAGCGAAGGCCCCACCGATGAGACGCTCCGACGGTCAATCCGGTTCGGACCTGTCTGTGTCTCGGTGAAGCTAAAGGGTCTTGGTGAAGCTAAGCTCGTTTCGGTATTCTGGTTGCGGAAGGCCTGCCGACTCAAGCGAAAGCAGGTCCTTCGCTGCGCTCAGGATGACAATTTATAGGACGAACTTGAAAGACCCGACAGGTGGCCGGATCTACCTCTAGCCCGTGTGCCGCGCGCTGGCGAGCTTTTCTTCGGCCACGCGGGTGACGGCGTTGGCTTCGTCGTACTTCTCGCCGTCGTCGCCGGCCTGGGACCACATCTGCTGGCCGTGGCGCAGGTCGGCCTCGGCCTCGGGGACGTCGATCTCGTTGGGGTGCAGCGCCGTCTCGGCGAGGATGGTGACGCGCTCGGGGAGCACCTCGACGAAGCCCCAGGCGACGAAGAAGGTCTGCTCGCCGGCCGAGCCGCCATGCAGGCGGACCTCGCCCGCGCCCAGCTCGGCCAGCAGCGGCGCCGCGCCGTAGAGCGCCTCGAGGTAGCCGGACATCGAGGGCAGCTCCACGGCCTCGGCGGTGGCGTCGAGCAGCACGCGGTCCGGCGTGACCAGACGGACGGTGAGGAGGCCGGATTGGGAAGTTTCGGGCATTCAGTTCTCAGTTCTTCGTTGTCAGTTCTCAGTTGACGGCTCTGTTGCTCACTGACAACTGAGAACTGTTTCTACGCTGCTTGCTTCATCTTCTCAGCCGCCGCGAGTACGTCCTCGATGCCGCCCTTCAGGTAAAACGCCTGCTCGGGGATGTCATCGTGCTTGCCCTCGATGATCTCCTTGAAGCTGCGCACGGTGTCCTCGACCTTGACGTAGGCGCCGGGGATGCCGGTAAAGATCTCGGCGACGTGGAAGGGCTGCGAGAGGAAGCGCTGGACTTTGCGCGCGCGCGAGACGGTCAGCTTGTCCTCTTCGGAGAGCTCGTCGATGCCGAGGATGGCGATGATGTCCTGCAGGTCCTTGTAACGCTGCAGGATCTTCTTCACACCCTGGGCCACATCGTAGTGCTCCTGCCCGACCACGCGGGCCGAAAGCACGCGCGAGGTCGATGTCAGCGGATCGACCGCCGGATAGATGCCCAGCTCCGACAGCGGCCGCGAGAGCAGCATGGTCGCATCGAGGTGGGCGAAGGTGGTCGCGGGCGCCGGGTCGGTGATGTCGTCGGCCGGCACGTACACCGCCTGCACCGAGGTCACCGAGCCCTTATTGGTGGAGGTGATGCGCTCCTGCAGCTCGCCCATCTCGGTGGCCAGGTTGGGCTGGTAGCCCACCGCCGAGGGCATGCGGCCCAGCAGCGTCGAGACCTCCGAGCCGGCCTGCGTGAAGCGGAAGATGTTGTCGATGAACAACAGCGTGTCCGCACCCTCTTCGTCGCGGAAGTACTCGGCGACGGTGAGCCCGGTGAGCGCGACGCGCAGGCGCGCCCCCGGCGGCTCGGTCATCTGGCCATAGATGAGCGCGGCTTTGCTCTTGGGAAGGTCCTTGAGGTCGATGACGCCGGACTCCTGGAACTCATGCCACAGGTCGTTGCCCTCGCGGGTGCGCTCGCCGACGCCGGCGAAGACGGAGAAGCCGCCGTGCTTGGTGGCGACGTTGTTGATCAGCTCCTGGATGACGACGGTCTTGCCCACGCCGGCGCCGCCGAAGAGGCCGATCTTGCCGCCCTTGAGGAAGGGCAGGATCAGGTCGACGACCTTGATGCCGGTCTCGAACATCTCTTCGCTGGTGGACTGCTCGTCGAAGGCGGGCGCCTGGCGGTGGATGGGCATGTGCACCTTGGCGTTCACCGGGCCGAGCTCGTCGACAGGTTCACCCAACACGTTCAGGACTCGACCCAGCGTCTCGCGGCCCACGGGGACCGTGATGCCGGCGCCGGTGTCGATGGCCTTCATCCCGCGGACCATGCCTTCGGTGGCGACCATCGCGATGCAGCGCACGCGG
>Ga0209208_10003743_pt1 | contig 21751 bp, 14 predicted proteins | sample S1TSphfallax_3_FD_187694 | JGI IMG/M metagenome (GOLD analysis project Ga0209208, IMG submission 187694) | Host-associated microbial communities from peat moss isolated from Minnesota, USA - S1T2_Fd - Sphagnum fallax MG (SPAdes) (version 2) | ecosystem: Host-associated > Plants > Peat moss >...
GCAAGTTCGCAGATTGTGTGAGGATCTAACCAAGCACCATCCTGTAAGATTCCTGTTGTATCTTATCCCAAGTGCTGCCTTTTGGCATTCTTAACTCAGAATTGTAATCTGTGTTGGATTTCTCACCAATACTAGGTGTCTTGTCTGCCATGTCAATGGTTCTTGGATTTTAAGGGCTTTGGATGCTCAATCCTTGTTTCAGCAGATTTCTTTGATGAAGTGCAGTTTCAGATATGTTGGTAGCCCACTGATGTGGTACCAGTTATGATGTTGTGGCTGCTTCAAATGAATCAATCTGCTGCAATTTTCCTTCTGAAATTTGCTTCTTCATGGTATGCATGAGTATTCTGGTGCCTAAGCAAAAGTCTATTGCATCAGCAGCCAAGGAGATTCAGCAGTATTTGCAGGAGGCTGATCACTTGAATGTGCAAAAGCCTACAAATAGACATGCCCTAGAGAAGATGGAGGCCATTTTGAAGGTGAACCAATTTGTGTATTCAGCATCTGCTGTGAAGCAGATGTTGCAAGAGAAGATGGCTGCACCAAGACATGCAAATATTGCTCTGGAGAAGAGCCAGGTTATGGAGGTGCTAAGTGATGCAGTAAGTAGGGGTGATGAAGCAGAACATGGAAGATTGGAGTCACGATTGAAAGAGCTCCGAGCTCTGTGCAGCACAAGTCAAAACTAAGGATACAAAGGCCTTTGCTCTGGCAGAGATGAATCATTGAAATAGGTTTTTCTCTTGCAGGCAGTTAGGATTTCTTTGGTTCAGGGATCCTGCGTAATGGAGGCATACTCAGACATTTTGAATATAGCACTCTGGTTTTGCCTTATCCAGTACTGACTCTGGGTTTGGTTTCTTCAGGTCTTGAGATTCTCTTTGTAGGTTTGAAAATTTCAAGAATGCTTCAGAGTTAAAGCCTGTAAATGTCAATGCAAGGCAGGAGAAGCTGGCGATCCCCCTTTCTCTTGTCACTGGACACGGAGCAAGAATTACTTTCAGTCCAACAGCCCAAAGACACAAAAGGAGGCCACTGCACAGTGTACTAGACATGCCTAGCAGGATCATGCAACTATTGGTATATTCTTTGCCACTGTGTTTGCAGAGATGAATAGGGACCATAGTTGAAACTGGAGAGATCCTTTTGCAGTACTTGAACATGTAGTCAAGATCAAACAGTGGTCAAGAATCCATCTGGTATGTGTTTGTGTGGCATTCAAATTCACATGATGTTGTGCCATGTTGCTATAATTTGGATGTTCTATTTTATATCTTTTGAGGATTAAGTTGCTCATTCATAGCAGATGGAGGAGAAAAATGAGCTGATGCTGTGATCTCAGAAGAAGCAGACAAGCTACTCAATGTGCAAGCACATGTTGTCAGCAGGACAAAGCTTTTTTCTCTCCATGATTTTCATTTGGATATCTCATTGCAGGGCTTGGGAATATGGAGGGCCCAGGTGGGGTTCATAATGCTTTTATGCTTGCATACATAGCACAGAAAGGACAGCTTGAACCTACTTGCAGAGGTCTACAGGCCAGTGATCAAGGGCTACTGGCACCTCTTTCATTCTCTTTATCAGGTGGAATGAGCTCTATTTCCATGAACCAAGTTCACAATTGTGTTGCACAGTCCCAACATAGTGAAGAACCTTTTCAAAGGGTCTGTTTGCAAGCTGGTACAGAGGTAGTGTGGAAACATATTTGAGAGTGAAACTTTTCTCTGTCCACCTGTTTTCCCTGAGGGTTGAGTGGTCAGGATTCTAATAAGAGTTTAGATTCTCTTGAGCATGTGCTTTGTGGGTGGTTGACAACAGTGTTTAAGCAACATGTAGTGGATTTTATTTGGGATGTAGATAGATCGTACTAATGTTTGCAATGCCATGTCAGGTCAAGAGTAATGATGGTAGGCAACACAGTTCAACATTTGCAGTGAATGACTAGCAAAGATGATGGGGTGTATTGTAGCATTTGAGGTTATATTGTCTTTTTGGGGGCAGCAATACAAGTTCAATGCTGTGTGCTCTCAGCCACAGCACACCATGGATAGAGATGCAGTATATTTAGAGTAATCCTTTTGCAGAAGTGTAGTGTGACATCATCTTGACTACTACCAAATGAGACACAAAGCTATGAAGGCATATATGGATTTCTCATGCCATTGTAAAGAGTACCAGAATAACATGTACAGGACAATTTAAGCAAAGACAAAGTGCTATTGCAGCTATAAAAGTAAAAATTTAGTAAAATCCTTTTATATCCTGGCCACTTGCTTGAACTATGTGTAGAAATATGGTGATTTTTATTTTTATTTTTGGGAAAAAAATTAAATGAAATATTTGAAATTTTTCTTAAAAAATGATTGCACCAAATGCCAAAAACTTTCCACCACCAGCCCCATCCCCCATCCCACAATGTATCAAGTTTGAAATCATGGAGTTTTGAATTTGAAGAATATTCTGATTTTTTAAATCCTCTCCCCAAGAAAATGAAGATCAGGTTGAGACTGGATGGCATGTCATGCAATTGAGTGGGAAGCAAATGCAGTGTACCATAGTAGCTTTGGTTGCTTTGATGCTAGGTAATTATATTATTTGTAGAAATGTTGAAATTTTCAAATATATATTTTTTATTAAAGAAAAAAAATTGTGAAGGAAAAGTAAAGAATATTTTGAAATATTCAGTTTTTTTACATGTGGAAGTAATTAATTAATTATTTGACAAATATGTGTTGAAATTGCCCTTTTACTATGATGGTAAAACAGTAGTGCAAAAACCTTGAATCATTTTCAATTTGCGGACTAATTAGTATGGTGTTAACAGACAACCCTAATTACATCTGTCAGGCCCCCTGCAAACCCTAATTACATTTGTAAGGCCCCTTGTTTGCAGGTGTTACACTAGGAAGGCCTATTTGAGAACTGACCCCTTTTTTTTCTTTTTCTTTTTTCCCCCCTAATTTCAACCAGTGTTTTCCCCTAAAAAATAGTGAATTTTCGCTGGAAAATTAATTAATTTTCCCAATTTCTTTTTTTTTTTTGGTAAAAAAGACAGGAAAAGAAATCCTCACCCAAAAGATCATTGATTTCAACAGGTTTTTTTCAAACGGTAATAATTAAGGCCTCCCATTTTGGGTAATTAGGGCTGCAAGCTCTCCTGGATATCTGGAGGGCACATTAGCCAGCAAACCCTAAAGGTTAGCGTCATGTCTGTAGAGCTTCAAAGCTTCTAGAGGTTGCAAACTCTAGGCACAGTTGAAGGTATTTTGTATGTGACTCGTATATAGTTCCATCGTTCCATGCTGCCATCGCAATGGCTTCCATCGCTTCTTATGCATGCCGCGACAAAACAACAGAGACACATCACAGGAGAAAAGGGGCCCCGCCCTACTTTTTGTTTTGCTGTTCAATCTCTTGGGGAATGAATGTTTTTGAGCAGCTTCCTTTGGTGTTCCTGGAAATTCCCATGCACTGGTTTATTTATTTAAAGAATTATTGCTCATATCTCGTTGCCATGTCGTTGCCCTGCTTTTTATTTTGCTGTTCAATATCTTGGGGAATGAATGTTCGTGAGCGGCTTCCTTTGGTGTTTCTAGAAATCCGCATGCACTGGTTTATTTATTTAAAGAATTATTGCTCGTATCTCGTTGCCATGCTATTTCAGTCCTGCTTTTTCTTTGCGTTCAGATCCGTGTCCTGTGGCTGAAGACTTGCCTGAATCTCTTTTGTCCTTGTTTCTGTTTTCTCTTGGTTTTAGGGCTATACCGCTATTTCTCGAGTTTGGATCTGCCTGCGGGATGTGTGAGGAGCAGGTGCTTTGACGTTCTCTATTTATAGTCTTTCTTCTCGTCCCGAGTCCGTTCTCTTTTGTAGCGCTAGATCGGTGATTTCCGGTCCCCTGTTGTCTTTCTTGTGACTCGCTGCGGTCTTCTGGAGCTCAGGATACTCTCTTCTTATTCGAAACAGGGTTATCATTATCAGTTTGAACCACCAGACAGCAGCAGCAGCAGCGGATCCGAGGTTCTTGTGTTCATTCTTTGTTCTGCCGAGCTTTGAATTTTGTGCGAGTGCATCCTGTTTCTCGCCCTCAGATTTTGTTGGAAACCAGGCAAAAAAAATTCGCAGAAATTTTCGCCAAACGTGTCTGCATTTCAGGTTCTTCCTCTCACCACTCTTTGTAGAGTAGATTTCAGGCTTTTCGTTGTAAGAGCTTTGTGCTCCTTGAGCTCCGGTTCTGGTGATAACTCCGGGGGAGTTTCTAGGCAGATAAAGCCTTTTCCGGACGTTGTCAATTTTGAATTTTCTCGTGTCTTGAGAGCTTGATGTCGTCTTCAATTTGAGCTTCGTTCTTTCTTTGCAGGAGCGGAGATGGCAGCGACGTTGGAGGGAAAGACAGCCGTAGTGACGGGAGGATCACAAGGAATTGGGAGGCAGATTTCTCTCGACTTGGCTAAGCAAGGAGCGTCTGTGGTGGTGAACTACTCTAGCAACAAGCAGAAAGCCGATGAAGTCGTCTCCCAGATTGAGAGTGAACACGGCAGGGCCATCGCAGTGCAGGGGGATGTGAGCAGCGCGAGCGCGATCAAGTCACTGTTCGATAAGGCCGAAGAAACGTTCGGCAAAGTCCACATCGTTGTGAACTGCGCAGGAACGATACCCCCCAACTATCCGACTGTTGCGAAGACATCTGAGGATGATTGGGATAGAGTCTATGCTGTGAATACGAAGGGAACTTTCCTGGCCAGCAAGGAAGCGGCGCTTCGTATTCCACCGGGAGAAGGTGGTCGCATTGTCAACATATCCACCACGCTTGTCGCTACCCTGGTCCCCACCTACGCTGCCTACGCTTCCAGCAAAGCCGCGGTGGAGACCTTCACCAAGATCCTGGCAAAGGAGCTCAGAGGGACCAAAATCACCGCCAATTGTGTGGCGCCAGGGCCTGTGGCCACAAAGTTTTTCTTAGGGGATAAAACAGAGGCTCTCATAGAGACCCTGTCCAAGCAGCCTCCTCTGGAAAGACTGGGTGAACCTGAAGACATTGCAGCTGTGGTGTCCTTCATTGTCAGTCCCCAGGGCGAATGGATCAATGGTCAAGTCATTCGAGCTAATGGCGGTCTTGCAGCTTGAGAGAGAGAGGAGCAAGTTGTGTCAATCCTTGCACATCTTCCATGTCAAGCAAGGTTCTCTTCCTCACATGTCAGTAACCACCTCTTGCATCTTCAATATGATTCTAAGTTGTTTCATCCTCCTCACACATGTTTTGTAACCCCCTCTTGCATCTTTCATCCTTGATCTTCATTTGTTTCATCCTCTTCCACAAATGTCAGAAGCAATCATCCCCTTGCATCTTCTTCAACATGATTTCGCTTCCATCTTCAAAAAAATTATGATTTGCTGCATAGAAATCCACAAGAAGGTCTCCTTCTTCCACCTTTGCATCTTCAACTATAAGTTTAACCCTATGTCATTCAAGAAAGAACATCACATCTAAAAAAATCCTTGGAGAACAAGCAATCCAAGAGTGAATTGGCAACATAGGGAAAACATTCTTTTATTAACCTTTCTGGAAGATGCAAAACTATTGGATGGATGTGGACCAACAATGTCTACAAACCTTACAGCAAACACAAAAGAGTCTTCAAACATGGTATATTCACAACACATAACAATAAATGACCAATCTTTCAATCTGTTCATGTTTAGTTGAAACTTGGAACTTTTGCTTCACTTACTAGCTTCATTGGGTTCAAAGGCAACTACAAACACACTTGTCGTGCAAACAACCTTCTATCTCTAGTATGAGGGTTGTTTGATATCCCGTGTTATCTTGTTACAATGTTCAAACACATAGTTGTGATGCACCAGTAGAACTAGAAACAGATCCACAATCATTGAACTTGAGAATATGTAGGTCATTATTTTCAGGGTTAGAGACATCTGATTGTGCAAGAACACAAAAGCCTTGGATTGAGGTTAATCAACTTGATTCCTACACATAAGACATTGGTAGTGATTTGTGCATAACAAGAATGAAATGTTCAAAACTTACATCTTCTAAAACTAAACAACTCAAGTGGGTTTGTTGTATCCATGTAGGATAATTGCCCAAGAACCAGTTGACCACCCCTCCTACACTAGGCCTCACGACCTCAGCCTAAGTACCACTCCTGGAAGCAATAGTGGCATTTGTTGTGCTGGCAGTTATGGTGTGAGCAATAGTGGTGGTGCTTAATTAAGCTAATGCCAATGGTGATACGATCAACATACTTGACATCTTCCAAATATCACAATCTTGAGAACTTCTTGGGAACTTTCATAATTAGGAGTTGATTATGAAGTAATTGAAATTTAACTGAAAGTTAATTCGGAATTAGTTAGGAATCACCTAGGAGTTAACTAAATTTATTTAGAATTTAACTAAAAATTAAATAAGACTTAATTAAAAGTTAACTATGATTTAATTAAAAGTTAATTATGACTTAATTAAAAATTAACTATGACTTAACTAAGACTTAATTATTAGTTAATTGAGACTTAATTGAGAATTAGCTGGAACTTAACTGAAAATTAACCGAGACTTAACTTATAGTTATGGATGAAAATTATGCACAAATTCCATCTATTAAAAGATGGTGTCTACTGTTTGCATCTGTCACAGTAGAAACCAACAACATATTAACTACAACTTCTATTTTTGCTATGGCACAACTATTTTAGTGGAATGATCTGTTGGAATGTGTTTTGTTAACATTGTTTGAAATTTTTCTTAATATGGATAGCTTTGGGGATGAAAGCATATTTTGTATCTTTCGAGGATTAAGTTGCTCATTCATAGCAGATGGAGGAGAAAAATGAGCTGATGCTGTGATCTCAGAAGAAGCAGGCAAGCTACTTAATGTGCAAGCACATGTTGTCAGCAGGACAAAGCTTTTTTCTCTCCATGATTTTCATTTGGATATCTCATCAGCAGGGCTTGGGAATATGGAGGGCCCAGGTGGGGTCCATAATGCTTTCATGCTTGCATACATAGCACAGAAAGGACAGCTTGAACCTACTTGCAGAGGTGTACAGGCCAGTGATCAAGGGCTACTGGCACCTCTGTCATTCTCTTTATCAGGTGGAATGAGCTCTATTTCCATGAACCAAGTTCACAATTGTGTTGCACAGTCCCAACATAGTGAAGAACCTTTTCAAAGGGTCTGTTTGCAAGCTGGTACAGAGGTATTGTGGAAACATATTTGAGAGTGAAACTTTTCTCTGTCCACCTGTTTTCCCTGAGGGGTTGAGTGGTCAGGATTCTAATAAGAGTTTAGATTCTCTTGAGCATGTGCTTTGTGGGTGGTTGACAACAGTGTTTAAGCAACATGTAGTGGATTTTATTTGGGATGTAGATAGATCGTACTAATGTTTGCAATGCCATGTCAGGTCAAGAGTAATGATGGTAGGCAACACAGTTTGACATTCACAGTGAATCACTAGCAAAGATGATGGGGTGTATTGTAGCATTTGAGGTTATATTGTCTTTTTGGGGGCAGCAATACAAATTCAATGCTGTGTGCTCTCAGCCACAGCACACCATGGACAGAGATGCAGTATATTTGGAGTAATCCTTTTGCAGAAGTGTAGTGTGACATCATCTTGACTACTACCAAATGAGACACAAAGCTACGAAGGCATATATGGATTTCTCATTCCATTGCAAAGAGTACCAGAATAACATGTACAGGACAATTTAAGCAAAGACAAAGTGCTATTGCAGCATGATGTACAGAAAGAGGTTTCCATAGTGAACATGAGTTGATTTGGCCAAGTTTGTACAGTACAGATTGAATACATCAAGATGACAGTATCAACAGTCTGGCCAAGTCTGGGATACTAACACTCTTGGCCATATATGCATTCTACCAGAATGGTTTGCAAACTGGTATGTACCAAAATGTCAACTCCTGGTTCACCATTGCAATTTGAAATTGTTGACATTTCCATTACCCTAGAACATCTGCTAGTGAAGTGTAGCCCAGCCCAGTTTCTAAACATCAAAATGTTTAAGATACAGCCTTACCAGATAGGTAGGCATTTGGAGGGCTTGAAAAAACTGCTGAACCTACCTAATTTCAAAACCCTGAATACTAGCAAAAGAAGTTGGACTTTTGTAAACTACAGGATTTGCTGTAAATCGGCATCCTGGCGGGCAAGCTCCAGCAACATAGGGTCATCGAAAAACTTGTTGATGCTCACATCTTCACTCATGCCCTGCAGCACTCAAGACTCCATAAGTCACACCCATGTCCCATGCGCCAAACAAAATAAACACTTGCGTGAACTCAAGAGACATTCCATATATGTTCTACTGCTTCATCTGAGAAGAAATCTAATCTCCACGATAACCAGGCAATTTCTTAACACTGGTTACTCGTGGCAAACTTCACAAATTTGAGAAGCTGATTTGGAGAATTGAACCTCAAAGGTATGGAGAGAGTTTGCAGGAATTCTTGGGACAAATGTAAGGGTGTGACTTTTGGGGGAGGACACTACCTTCCGCCGCCTCGTTTTCACCATGAATTCACGAGCAAGATGCTGGACAGGTGCAGGTTCCAAAGGCCGCAGCACAACAGATTTGTCCAAAGGATCACCAGGGACAATGGACCAATGGTCAAAAACTGAGAGACAGAAAGCTTGCCCCTGTGTATGGTACCGCAGGTCTGTTTCAAATCCAAATGATTCTATGACGGGCAAAAAGGCCTGCACAGTCCAAGGATTTGACATACAATTTTTTTTTTAGAAGGGTCAAACAGGAGTCTAATTATAGGCATCAAACATAAGAAGCAAGTGGTGATTCAGTGACAAGAAATCTAATTTGGATTAGCCTCACCCATCACATGCCAGTGCATTACATACTAAATCTACAGAAAGATATCTCCAAATTGCCAAATAACATATATTTTAAAACAAAAGCAAGCCCATGCACAATATATTACCTCATAGGAAAAACCTCAAATTCTTAGATGAACAATTTCTCTTGTCTAGCTACTCCACTAGATTGTGAACAAGAAGCATGGAAACAACATACCTTAACAATGTAGGCCGGGGTTCCTGGTTTTGGTATATCTGCAGTAACATGGCCTCGACGCCGTGACAACACTGTATAAATTGCTGACATACAATCTGCAGGTGTTTGAATCTGTACCACCAAAAAAAATGACAAAATGAGAATCAAAATAATTCTTGAAAACTTAGCTGAGACCCAAGCAGTGTAAAACCCTTAGAATTTAGCCAGAATTACAACAACTTCTTTTGTTGTATTCTTGAAGCCCTGATGCTTTAAGAACCTTATCCCCTTGATTTCAATATGTTCTAACATACAAGCAATGTTAAACAAATGTGAATCAAAGAAAAGTTGTACCTCAACAAAGTAGACAGGTTCCATCAAGCGAGGGGTTGCCATAAGGAAAGCTGAGTAGGCAACACGCCGGGATGTTGGGATGATTTGGCCACCACCACGGTGTAGGGGCTCCTGTGCTATTGCAGCATCAAGGATTTTGAACTTGAGGTTGCGAATGGGTTCATCACAAAGAGGTCCCTCTCTAGCCCCCCATTGAAATCTGTAAACCCAACACAGAGCCCCTGTTCAGTCAGCATAGTACTTGCAACCACAAACAGAGACAACACACCTTGAATGAAGTCACCTTGTGATAAATTTATCAGGTCCTAATACAACATAACTCTGCCTGGATCTACTTCAACTAGAAAATTCTGAATCAGGTCAACTGAATGGCTGAGTACAAACCCTTGGACAATTGAATCTTTCACGGAATTTAGCAAGCCCTTGTCAACTTCACTAGGTAGTGTATCATCCAATAAAATATTTGGACCCTGGGAATCCACAACAACAAGCAAATAATGATCAGCAACAGCATGAGCAACACCAGAGTGGAGTTTGTACAGGAATGCCAAATAACACATGGACACAATGTCTTCCAGACAAATCCATGCTGTTGCAAACAAGAGCCCATTTTAGTGCTCAATGCTTTCTGATTTTCTGTATACAAAAAATCAGAACATGTGACTGCAATTCCAATGTATATTGAGTAGCAGTTATGCAATAGTAGCTAAATATTACCTGTATAAAAATGCCAAACAAACATAACATGAAAAGTAAGCATAATGCACCTGTTTGTCCGGACCAAAAGCCCATATGGATCTAGCAGCTAAAAGATCCCAGTCATATTTGGTCTGGAAAAAATCACCCAATCGCTTACGGGGCCAATCTAGTGAGACTACTCCATTTTCTATATCCTCTGCAAGTCCCTTCTCCAATGGCTCTGCAATCTGCACATAATTTATGAATCAACTATTCCCAGAATATCATGTTGCAGAAGTAACCCCAACCTATTAACCTGACACTGTTCCTGCAGACGAACAGGATTTCCAGCAAGGATGCTTGTCCCGTCCAGTGTATATGAGGTGCCTACTCTAACATCAACCTTGCTCATCTCAACAGATAGTAATACATTTTGATCACTAAATAAGAAAGTTGCATGGAAACTGCACTCATGTCAAATTAATGTATGAGAGTGTCTTAAGACTTCATGATAGAAAGGGTTACCATAGTTAGCTTGTTCTTCTTGTTCGGTGTCTCTGCAAAACACTTCAGTGAAGATGTCTCAACCACAGTCTCACAGAAGGAAACAACAGGATCTGCCACCTGATCAAACCACCACAACAGTCACTAATTGCCGAGAAATTGAGTTCCTCTTTCGACAGCATCAGCCAAAAAGAGACAAGCAGAATTAGCACTACAGTTAATGTAACATGACCCCACCAGAATTTCTTCTTAGGAAAGAACAGGTCAACAAACTTCTTGTTATGTTACTAGATTGCCATCCAAATGGCCATAGACTGTACTGACAAGGCAGACAAGCATCCAGGGTCATAGATGGGTCACCTTCACTTCAACTTCTGAGTAGAGCTCACGGAGGTCTTTCATGATAGAATCAAGAAAGATTTCACCAGTGCCTAATATTGTGTGCTCCCCAGACTCCTCAACCTTGGTGATGGCAAGAGGGTAGCTCTTACTGATCTTCCGCAGGCCCTCCACCATTTTGGGCAGCTCACTTGGATTCAATGGTTCTGTTGCAGTCTTCACCACAGAGAGTGTGTTGAACTGCAATGGCCGGAATATGTAAACATCCTCATCCAGAAACTCAGGACAAAGTGTTGCTGTCTTGGTGATGGAAGCATCAACTCCTTCAATCAGAACCCATGATCCTGCAGGCGCTGTTGAAACAGGAATTCGGTAGCGGGACTGGTAGACCCAAAGTTTTGTCACTTCCTTCACAGCCATGTCCTCTTCATCATCAGGTGAGTACCCTTCTCCCAATACTCGAACAGATTGGCCTGTGCGTATAGTTCCACTAACAACCCTCCCAAAAGAGTCAAAAACACTGCAGTCAGCTTTAGGGTAAAGCTTGGTAATGTTGACCATGAGTGGTCCTGTAGCATCAGACTCCCGAATTGATTTGGCTATGAGAGAGTCCTGTGGGCCAGTGTAAGTGTGCTCAACTTTTGTTGGTGCTGCATCTTTGGCTGATGGGATATGGTGCACTAGCATGTCAGTAAATCCTGAAGCTGACCCAAACACTGCACTGCAGGCTAACTTCAAAAGAGGCTTCACATTCAGCTTGTATGCTGCATTGCTTAGGGTAACACCCAGCTCCTCTAGTGTGTTCTCAACACTTTTCCTGTGCTCTCCCACAACCTGACAGTGCAACAAACAGATGCTCTGATTTCTGAAGGAAGTATCCACCATGAACTGTTCATTTCAGGAGTCTGAGACTGAGATCACAAAGCATCAACTCACTGACCTGACTGTAGATCTTGTACAGAGGTTCTAGGATGAACTGCACAAATGATCGCTCTCCACCGTTTGTGGGTGCTTTGCGTTTGAATGTCCGTGTGTCTGGGTGGTAATAGAGATCACCCCAGAGACGAGAGGCAAATTTCGTAGCATCAAATGGAATCCCATGTAGTTTCACATAGAGTTTAGCAAAAGATAGAAGTGTGAAAGACCAGCCTGCAGTAGCACTGGCAAAGCACACATTTCCAAGTACTGGATCCACAACAGGAAATCCCTCTGCACCGGTAGAGAATGCCGATATGAGGCTGTTGATCTCCTCCAAAGTGTGCCGCAGCTTGTGGTAAGCATCCGTGGGTGGAAGCTTCAGCTCAGTGATTAGTCTGTCAACCTTGCATCAACACAAAACACAATGCTTTTCACATGGTTCGAGCTCTTCTGAACATGAACTGCCACAATTTTCATACAATGTTAAAGATGAGGTTTGCAATGTGGAGTGCCCACCTTATTAATTACAACCACAATTGGCAACCGCTCTTGCATTGCATGCCGGATCGACCTCTCTGTATTCACCTGCACATTCCCAAACGAGCCCAACAAGACCACAGTTTTCAAATGAAGTTGTGCAATTTCCTTTCAGGGCAAGTATGGATTGCCTCCTGAACCTAGAACCTTAACCCTAAGAAGATGTCATTCAGAAGGTGATGGCATTTGTGCAAATGATCAAATGCAAGTCCATTATTCTCAAGACCCTTAAACCCTGAACCCTAAGGAGAACAGAAACACCAAGGAAGAAGGGATTTGCAATCAAATGCAAGTGCATTACTCTCAAGACCCTTAAACCCTGAACCCTAAGGAGAACAGAAACACCAAGGAAGAAGGGATTTGCAATCAAATGCAAGTGCATTACTCTCAAGACCCTTAAACCCTAAGGAGAACAGAAACCCTAAGGAAGAAGGTATTTGCACCATGACGCCTTCGACAGCATCCACCACAAGAACAGCTCCATCTGCCAGCCGCAATGCTGCAGTCATTTCGTCCGAGAAATTCACATGTCCTGGGGTGTCCATGATGTTGCAGAGGTAGGATTTGCCCACACTGTCCTCGAGTACGAGTGACATTGGCACAGTCTTGATGGAAATCTGACGCTCTTGTTCGTCAATCCTTGTATCGGTATACCGCAAGTGCTTCTCGCTGTTCTGGTCCAGGGTCTTTAAGTGGTGCGTCTGCTCGATGAGCATGTCCATGAAGAGCGTCTTGCCGTGGTGAATGTGGCCTATCAAAGCCACGTTCCTGATCAATGCCGGGTTTTTCATCAACCCGAGGAGAAACTCCGTGGACACATACGTTGCCACCTCCTTGGCCACGACCTCAAACTTCTTGAGCTTGATCGGCTTGATAATCGGTTCTTCCAGCGGTTGTGCATCTTCATCCATGACCAGAGTCTCCACATCGTCGCCGTAAACCTCGATAGCCGTGGGGTAGTACTTCTTGTCCTCTGCGAGCACCACTGCGCCATCCGTGTCCATGTCGTCATCTCCAGCTGCATGGTCCACGCCATCCACCCGAGTGAGCCAAGCTTCGTCGCCGTCTACATGACCATTCTCAGCATGCATTCCAGGATCCTCTTCCTCCTCTTCTTCCTGCAACGACTCGTCATCGTCGGACTCTATATCCGGCCCTATGTAGTTACCGAACTCGTCGTACAAGCTCTCATCCATAGCTCTTCACAAGACGAACTCACGCAAAAAAGACTTATGCCAATGGAGCCACAGGCAATAGAGAGAACGTCGCACAGCAGCCAGAAAATCACAAAACGCCGCTGGTGAACCGCCTGCACAAAGCAACAGCAACAACGCGACACTGTTGGCAAACCGAAAACGCAGAAAACACAACGGGCTCCAAACCCTAACCCTAAGAGCAAACTAGCTACTGTTGGTGTTCACCCGATGCATAAAAGGCCATTTTAGTGGATCAAGCACTCAAAAACCACCTACCACTAATGAGCCACTTTTGTGGATCAAGCATTGAGAAGCCACCAAACACATAATGAGCCACATAATGAGCCACTTTTATGGCTCTATTATGGCACGATTGTAGAGTTGTCTTTTCTATGCGTTAAAAGGGTGTCTTTCCATTGTGAAGTTGTACCACTTTTGCGCATCAAGCATTGAGAAGTCACCAAACATTTAATGAGCCACTTTTATGGCTCTATTTTTTGAGCCTTTGTCATGGATCACCTCAATGTGACCATGCACACTATTGTAGAGTTCTTCTCTTCTATATGTTGAAAGGGTGTCTTTGCATTGTGAAGTTGTCCCCTCCAACTTCAAAGGTTTGACTTGGGGAATGGAAGAACTAATATCCCTCAAAGAACTCTAAAACTATAAGTAAACCACATTACACTCCTTTGAAATAAGGTCATTTCACGACCTTAAGGTTCATTTAAAGATTCAAGATAAAAGCATTCAAATGTATTTTTTGCATATTCACATTGCAATTTGGAAGGAGCAAATGATGTTCAATTGAAAATTTTGACATAATGTTTCAAATTTGTTGATGCAAGCTATAAGAAAATGATCTTAAATATAATTAATTTTGTTATGACTCCAATGAATCATGAAATTCAAAATTCACATCACCAATAAAGTGCCCAATTTTGAGATTGAACTTTGGGAGTCGAAGAAATTTTTGTCATTTTTGTCATGTTCCCATGAAAAGCTATAAAATTGTCATGACCCTAACATTGGGCTCACCACCAAGGCTTGGGCAAAGCAAGGGAAACGCATAGAGAAAGAGGTCAAAACATCCCTTGATTTGAACATTCACAGAAGTGTTTTTTTCTATAAGCAAGTCACACATTCACATAAAATTCATAATTGAATTAATGAAATTTAAAAGTGTGAAAATGCAACATATGAATTATGTACATACATAATGTGATTTTCGCATATTATTTTACTAAAAGAGATTATTTGCATGTTTACCTTTTTTTTACATAATGAATCATTGGGAAGGGAAATTTTTTTAAGTTTTAATTGGTGACTTAATGAATTGACAATATCTAAGGTTTTTTTTTGACAAAAGTTAAAACCTTTCCCTTTTTTTGCATAAAATATGAAAACAATCTAATGTTCAACTTGGATGATGAGCCCAAAGAATGCCTATAACTATTAGCATGTGCTTTAAATGGGTGCATACATGTTAGGGTGGACCACTTTTGTTGTTGCAATCGTACGTTTTCGATAATGAGTGTGATTACAATGGTTGTATGTTATTGTAGGTCTTGGGATTTGTCAATAGGGATTCATTTATAGGTTATAGACTTGAATATGTAGATATGCAATTAATTATTGATGCAAAGTGGTTAAAATTACAAAAGCCTATGGATTTTTGTTTTGGGTCAAAATTAATCATTTTCAAAAGTCCATAGCACGTTGAAAATAAGGTGGTTCATGTTGGGAATTTGCTTACATGCCTTATTCTACGACATCCTTTAGATGTGTTCATATTCTAATAGAAAAAAAATTTGAAACCAATAATTTTGGTATCCCTCACATTGTGACCCAATGTAAAAAACTCGCCAAAATGAACTTTTAAATGATTGTTTTCTTGTCATTTTTTTAACCACCCTTACTCACATACACCCAAATGCACAAATGTTAATTTGTGCTTGTTCAATGTAAGTTTGGGTTACAAAGGATGAATTAATTCAATACCTTGACCCAACCCCTTTTGCATTCCCACAATACTCTCTTTATTTAAATCATAAAATGCATCAATGTTAAAAGGTTATGCTTTCACCAAACTGCTATAGTTTCTTGACTTAATATTAGTTGTTTCCTAGATTATCTTATGCATATTTATTTGTCAAACTTTTAGCTATAAGCTTGAATAGTGAATGTATTATGCATATTTTTGGAAACTTATTGCTCATATCATCATGCAATGTTGAATGTGGGTTATGGAGAAAGGATAACAACAACATGACCAACTCCTCAAATTGACGCCATAATGTCATCCTTGAAATGAAAATAAATTAAAGATTTATAAATTGAATTTGGGCTGAATAAAGGATTAAAACATGGAGTGAATGAAATGAGTGCAAACATGTCCCCACATGAAATGGAAAATTAATGGGTGAAAGTCAATGGGAGACCCTCCCAAGATTCCCAAGTTGAACTCCTTGCTTAGGAAATTGGGAGTCCTTTGGTGTTTTGAATATTTAAATCAAGGTTTAAGGGATCAAATTTTGTCCAAATTTGGCAAGTTTAGATTTTTAAAAATGTTTTCAAAAGTAAAATATTAAAATAAGATTGCATTCCCAAAATAAAGGCTTAAAAAACAAGCCTAGTAATTTGAAAGGTCGGGATTTAATTGCCAAAAATGGTTCCTAACCATTTAATCATCCTACAAAGTGGTCAAATTAACTCCAATTCAAAAGCTTAGTATGTTGTTGGAAATTTCTTTTCAAAATGTATAGTTTTCCCCTTGAGAGTTTTCAAATCAAAAGCAAATTAACAAAATTATGAGCCCCAAAATGTTAGGTTTCATAACTTAACAATTTCAAGACTCCCAAGGAAAAACGGCATTTTGATGTAACTTGAAGAGGAATTGAAACATATATATATATATATATATTAGAACAAAAGGTGATGATTCTTTCGTTATGGTTAATCTTATCAATCTAAATTGAATAACAACCCATGATTTGTCCATGTACAAAACATTTTGGTTCTAAACTACATTTTTGGTTTATTTGCCTACCTATCTATTTATTTAACTAGGCCTACTTATTTTTTAAATAATTTTCAAACTATTCATCAGTATGTGAGTGTTTGTAATTGGAGTACCAAATAAGAATGACATATATTTAAAAAATTGCAAAGGATAACTTTGGATTTTTGTTTATTTTACATTATTATAGTGTAATGGTTTGTTGTATGCCAATATGTAAAATGATGTCTTGTTAAATTAATAAAAATTAAACCCAAAAAATTATGTTAAATGGGTTCAAAATGTCTAGTTTTAGATGTAGGTCACATGTGTAGGAAATAATCTTGCCAAAAAACATGTTTAGTTGTTCATTGAAATTCATTTTGGGAAATTTTAGGGTTTTCTGCATTTCTATCTATAAACCAAAATATTCATACACAATTATGTATGAATTTGAAAACTCACCACTACCACATGAACTACTTGGACCAAAACCCTAGCTATTTTCATCTCAAGAAATAAAAACCAATATGTTAGTTATGTGCATGAGGCCAAGCTAACTTTTTGGTTTCAATTTTATTCTAAATTGGACCATTCAATTTTTCTCAATTAAATTTGGTTCAAGTAAATGTTATTTGCAAAAAGTAACCCCACAAAAATCTTAGAATCATTTTTCTTTTTTTGAAACCCTAACCGTGAATAAACCTGCACCACAAACCAACATTTGATTAACTTTTATACATCAACATGGGTTCTCAATGGCCAATGGCTTTAAGCATCATTTGTCAAATGACTTAAACATTGCCCATTAATAGGTTTACTATCAAATTAATTGTAAATTAGTTGTGTAAATCATAATACATATATAGTTTGGTCAACGGATGAAATCATATATATATGTTGACTATAGGCTTTATTCAAAATTCAATGACATCAATTTGTTATTATCATATCATATGTGGTTGTGGTCATTTACCACTTCACTTATGTAATTATAGGGATTTTAATCAAAATGTTGTATGTGAATAAAAAAACAGTCATAAGGATTAATCAATTGTAAATTTGAGTTTTTATTTTATTGTTTCTTCTTAATTTGTGTAGTTTGATATGACCAAAAGTTCAATTCACAAATTTGTTTTAATCTTATTTTGTAGCTCCCATGAAGCCTTTTTATCTCAACATGTGCTCATGACCAAGGTTTTCATGTATTCTACAACGCATTATGTCAAAAAGTTTACCCTAATACCTTGTGCCAAGCTTTTGGGGGCACATCACAACTTGCATGATGATCCAAAATCTTGAATATTAATTCCTCAATGCTTGTAAGGTATTGTAATTGCTTGAATTTTCAAATTAACATATAAAAGTCCTAACTTTTCAACGTTCATAATTCATTTGAATCTTTGAGTTGTATAAATTTGTGGTTGGGGTTGAAAGCTTTCAAATGGTGTTAAACTCTCAAAGTTCAAAAATTCAGGTTAAAAGTACATGTTTCATTTGCATGGTTTTTTTGTGACAAATTGTGATTTTGTTTAAATTTTGATAACGTCATTCACATTTTATATTTGAATGTAATCAATGGTTTCGTTGAAACCCCTTGTTGGCTACAATTTTTCAAGTATTTTTTCACTAATAAAATGCAAATTTTGACTAATGAAACTTTTTTAAACAAACCCATCATATTCGTAGTTGAGCTTGAAAGTCATACATTGATCTTTCCAAGGTCAAGGTTGATTTTAAACATACTTGGAAGAGAAAAACATATGACCTAAAATGAGATTCCAAGACTTTTGGGCATGCAAACTTCCATTGCTAAAATCACATGCATTGTAAAATTCAAGTACAAAAATTGAAGAAAATAGGAATCTTCTTGTCCTCAAACTTGACTCATTTTGGAAACAAATTAGAAGAAAAAAAATGCAAAATTTCCACGCCTATTGGTATTGTAGTGGGTATTATCTTTGAAAAAGGTCAACATTCTTTCATGCAGCTTGATGAAGAAATGGTACAATGGTACAACAAGTTTACCGTGGAATAACTATTGAATTTAAATTGAACCATTGAAAATTTTGATTTTGAGTTTTGATTTGAACAAAGGACTTTTTAAGTTGAGCAAATGTTCCATCAAACATTACTAATTTTAGAAAGGGTACATATCTTAATTTTCATAATATACAAACTCTTTGAGTTGAATTTTTTTGTAACAATAAGGGATCATTAGACACACATTAAAAAAAAAATCAAATTATAAGGAATTTATAATTTGATGTTTTTTCAAAAAAAAGTGAAAATATGGGTCTATTTGATGTTCACAAATCCTTTATGACATGTAAATGTGATGCAATGTAAATGGTGTCTAAAACAAAGTTGTAACTTATAATACAAAAGAATAAAACTCAAAGTAATTAACATGTTTTGACACAATTTGAAATTGTGATCATTTTTCAAAATGAAACACAAAAAATTAATGCAAAATCTTATATTTTTAGAAAATCATAGTTATTAAAAATGATTAACGAAAAAATGTGATATATTGGAGAAATTATAATATGTAAAATAATAATTAAAAAATAATTTGGGTGAAAGCATGGTAAAATATGCCAAAAAAATATCCCATACAAATAATCACAATCACATTTATGGCATAAACATGAAAAAACCTATTCAAACTTCATTAATTTTCATAATAAAACAATTGTGCACTCCATTGACTTTATGGTTAGTTGCACATAAAGTTTGAAAAATTTTAATATAAGAAAAATGGATGAAAGTATGTTATAAATTGACTAGGTTTTCAAATTTTCAAACATAGTATTTTTATATGAAGACTTTAGTAGATTTTGACAATAATAAGAAAAAAATTTAAAACACATTGATACATATTGATGTTTCATCCATTTGAAAGTATAAAAAATCCAACTACAATTGTACTTTCATCATATTTTCATATACATGTTCAAAAGTGGAACACATATTTTCATGTACTTGTGTTTTGAAAAATAGATTTAAATGTGTATTAAAACATGCAATCTTTTAATATTATTCAATGAAGTAAAAGAACTTCCTCTTATTGATCATTAAAATAAGAAAAAAATCATGAATTCAATGTATTAAAGCTTAATTTATGGATATTTTCCATTAAAAAATCAAATATCTTTCATTGGCATACTTAACCATGCTTTCACCCTTTTATTAAATAATTCATTTCTATGAAATTTTTTTTTGGGGCAAAAGGATTATAGTCCTTTAAGTCAAAATTAACAAATTAACTCATTAATTCATGATTGCATTCGTGGATTGAATATAGATAAAATTGGAATACAATTTTTATGTTTGGGCATTCATGGAATGTTTTTATTCCAAGGAATTAATATGATTCTTCTATGTTCCTTATTTAATTAGTTTTCATTACATGGTTGGTTACATGAACTTAATAGTCCAAAGTTTGCTTTCATTGGTGATGGTGGGCAAGATAGAAAACCTCTTACTAGTAATGCACACATATGTTTCAAACTTTTTAAAATGACCGCTTGAATTTACCAAACTTGTTGAAACCATAAAAATAAAAGCTTTAAGAAAAAAAATTAATATCAAAAACATGTTAGATCAACACCTTGGAACCCTTCAACAAGGTGGTAGTTGTTGTTAAGGACATCAATCTTTTAATTTGAATTGAAACAATTTAAACCTTACCTTTTGTCTAGTATTTGTTAAAATTAATCAATTTATTGACAATGCCCAAACGAGACATGTTTTTGTTTACAACTTCATTGTTAACATTAAAAAATTTCAAATAGATATGTGAGATTAAGCATTATTGCAAGGCAATTCTTTAAGCATCATAACATTTTCCTCACTTTATGGATTTAGTTGTTAATTTTAATTACAAAATAACTTCATATTGGCATTTTGACCCTAATCCTAGCTTTGACACTTTTCCTTTAAGATCATGGGCCAATCATACTTAGGACATTGTGAAGAGGATGATAACTTTTAGCATATTTTGGTGACATAAGCAAATTTTGAGTGTAAAATTTGAATGTTCTCAAGTTGTTAATTAATTGGTTTTGGAGTTGGACAAACAATTCTAAATTATGACAAATCATGAATATTAGTTGAACCAAATTGCAAGAAGTTTTTTTTTTTGAAGAAAAGAACCAAACTTTAAATTACCAGGACATTTTAAAAAGACACGTGGATAATTTCAAACATACATATCGTATCACCAAGTGTGCATCGACGATTGGTCATTGAATTATTGAACCTTGCAACAAACATTTCATTGGACACTTGGAATGGAACTTGTTCAAACTCACCATGAAAATGTAGTTATGCAAGTCAATGGGGGGGGGACCCATAAGATATGAATCTAATCACTAAGTGTTTGCAACAAACTTTCAAGCAATTCCCTCTTCACCTACAATTTATGTGATAAGTTCATTCATCTTTGTGAGTTTACTATAGTTTTGGTCCTTGAAAAGGAAATGGAGTTCTAGGGTGTAATGCCTTGACTAAAGTGCCTCCCCCCTACATGACAAACATGGAGTGCAACAAACAAAAATTTCGACAAAGATCTTATGTTGTAATTCCCATGGCATCAAAGATCTTACAAGGAAAACCCCCACAAACCCTACCAGAAATTTTGCTTGATAAAGTGCCTTAAAATAACAAAGGGGAGTTTCTCCAAGGATTCTACAAATTGTGTAAAGCTCGGCATGTGAATGGCAACAACAAAAGGTCCCTTCAATTGACAATAAATAATGGGGGGTATTAGCCCAGGCCAAAAATGGTGACGAATAATTTTGGAAATAGAAATTTCATGCAGCCAATGGGAAGGCTCAGCATGCACTCAAAGTGCCTTGATTTTTTTTCCTTTTAAGTTTTGGGTGGGTGGGTGGGTGGGAAGGAGGATTTTATCATTTTTCCTTTGTTCCCAACATGTTCCTTTCAAGTTTCCAATGGGTTCCCATCAGGTTCTCAATATGTTCCCTAGGTTCCCAATGTGTTCCCCAAGTGTGTGTTCCCAATAGCACCTCACTTTAATCCCATATATTTTGTCCAAAGTCCTCCCCCTTCCCACCTATATATAGGTGGACCAAAAGGGAACACACTCCATCTTTCCATAGAATCTTCTATTTGGGGAGCCACCATAGTTCAACTTTTTTTTTTTTTTGGGTGATG
>Ga0209208_10003744_pt1 | contig 21750 bp, 20 predicted proteins | sample S1TSphfallax_3_FD_187694 | JGI IMG/M metagenome (GOLD analysis project Ga0209208, IMG submission 187694) | Host-associated microbial communities from peat moss isolated from Minnesota, USA - S1T2_Fd - Sphagnum fallax MG (SPAdes) (version 2) | ecosystem: Host-associated > Plants > Peat moss >...
ACACTCTGGTTTGCAATTCATTCCTACTTATATTCACAACTCACTCCTTAATATATCAAGTGTCAAGGACTGATCACACGAGTCGCCAATAAAAGGATGAGACACGTTTTGAAGCATCAATGCTAAAGACTTTGACAATCAGAGATAATAGAATTGCAGATCTCGTTGGTCTTGCGAGCATCCGCATAGTATGTCGATAATCATAAAAAACACCAATCTTTGGTTGTTTGCTCAAAACATGTCAAATCCATGAGCTTTATATGTGCTAATTATTACACTGATAACTTAATTTTACAGTATTCTAAGTTGAGCCTGAAGAGTATGTATGAAATTTTTGCTTCAGAACCTAATGAAAGAACTACACTAGAGTTGGAATGCTTACATCATGATATGCCCTTGGAGCAGTTGTTGAAGGAGAAGCCTTTCCGCAAACCGGCCTTTCAGTGTCGAGGTCAGTAGAACGTTGCTTTCCAAATCGTGAAAATAAATTTCGACGCATGACAAGACGACTTTTGTAAGGAACAACACAAATTTGAGATCAGGTTTCTGTGCGCATCCTGCAAAATTTGTCCATCCCATGCCTTGACAGCAACTGGCACACGAACCACATCTGATTATTGAAAATACAAGCAATTCCTGAAACCGAGCTAGCGACCCAATCTTCCAGTGACAGATTCAAAGGACCATCGGCTATTATCATCAAGTTTCTGTACACATCCTGCACATATTGTTCAGCTTATGCCTGTAAAGCAATTGGCACACGGACGGTCACATCTAATTTTCTGAAACACAAGAAATTCTTGAAACCACTAGCAAACTGATTTTTCAGTGCCAGAGTCAAAGGAGCATCTCTTCTGAAAGAACTTCTGAAACAAGACAATGAATCCCCGAGTTGAGAACGTATTGACTCTCTGCTGTGACAACATAAATCATTTGTCCCGTTTACATGCACATTCACATGGTGAACAAATTGTCCACCTCATGATTTGAAAGCAACTACCACACGAACCGCATCTTATGATTCTTGAAATACAAGTACGTCCTGAAACCTATACCATCGCAGCTCTATGGAAGGAAATCGAGTGACACCGATCATCGGAGTAAAGAGGATGTCCTGGAGACTCAAGACTTTTGCGAAGTCGGCAATTTAGTGAAGAAGAAATTTGTGCGCCTGAAGACTGCAAGGCTCGAACTTTGGCCTTATACACGGTTCAGCCTGTGGGCCAGAGGGAACCGGCACCCACCAATGCACCATCCACTGGATGGCTGTCATCACTCAGTTGGGGATGAACCTCAACTGAGTTAGTATCTGATTTCACCTTGGGTAACCCCTTGTGGAAGAAGGAAGTCATCTATATAGGTAGATATGTAGGAAGGTAGGTGACTATTGGGTAAGTAGATGGATTCTACATAGGGAAGGGCTGTCTTCACTACCCACCTATTAGGCAGCTGGTTAGAAGGTAGGTAGTAAAACAAGCAAGGACTGGAACCCAAAAGAAAGCTGTTCCGTGTTCACTTTCCATCCATCCTTCATGGTGCATTATTGGTGGGTTCTGGTTCACTCAGGCCCAGGCTGTGATACTGCTCAAGTTGGTCCTACTGTGACCGAGTAACAGTGTGAACACAACAAATATTTAGGGTTTCATTTTTGTTTTACTGTTTCCATTAGCCGTCACCTTTCTGCACTCTTGCGACGAAAATATATCCATCATCACTGCTGCAAGGAATGCATGGGTAGGTTATTATGTTTGTTTGTGTGTTATGGAGGATAGAAGTTGTGCCGTGTGATGGATGGTGGAGGGAGCATCTACATTGAAGAAGGTTTGCGAAATGAACAGTGGAAGGTAAGCATAAGAGGCAGTATGAAGGAGAAAGCAGCAGTTCTTTATGGTAGAGGATTTCTTCTAGTATTGATAGCTTTTAGACTACTTAACTGGTTGTTGATAAACTTTGCTACGCCAATAACTTAGCTGAGTAATTGTGTAGAACTCTACAAGAATAGATAAGAATAGATTTGAGGATGATGTCGAGGAATGATGAAAAACTAAGGAGTTCGAGCCGTAAAAATAATGGGGGTGCATATAGAAGAGAGGGAGCATCTGGGGATGAGGAGTTTGTGTTGTAGTACCTAAGATCTATATTGTAGGTAGTTGACAGAGAGAATTCCAAAAACCTCAAGGGGTATCTTTAGTGTGGACAGAATGAGCGAACCAGATCAAGAGTGAAAAAAGGAATAAAAGTGTAAAAACGTGTTGTGCATTCTTACAGAAGAGTCTATCTCGTTGAGTGGCTCAAGACGAGCTTGGTAACTACTGCTCACAGTCAGGTTTTTCATAAGCATTTAGATTGAAGGGTCTCCAAGCTTTTTAGGTTTGCAAAAGAGAGGAATCAAAATATATTACATTGTTGCATTCAGTGGGGAATCGGTTAACGGCTCAATGGATTGAGTGAACCTGGAGAGTTCTGACTTCAAGGGCCATTCCTCGATAGAATGTTGTTTCTCGATGATATGCATTAGAGTTGGGTGACTAGTTGTTCATAGCCATTTAGGTGGATGCATGTTGAAAATTCAAACATCTGTAACACATCTGCCGACTAGGAGTTACAAGAGTAGGATCTATTAAAACCAATGTATGACACTAGAAGCCATCTTTGATACTAGCACAACAAAAAAACCAAGAAATGTTATTTTTTGTAGGGCGCGAAAGATTCCAATCATGCTTATACTTGTTGTATGTTGTCAACGTCGTTCTTTTATCTGTCACCATTCTTTTGGTTACACTACAACTCTTAGGTTTGTTTGACAGCTCTTCTAGTAATATCTTCCTAGAACACATTCACAAGCTTCCAGGACAAGAGAAGAATTTGTCAAAACCATGGTGATTAATGATTTCTTTTCCCACCAATCTGTGGTTTTAACAGAAACTTTGGGATTTTATTTTTTAAAATGTGTTTATATTCTAGTATAGATTTGATTAATTGTTCTATATTTTTGGAAAATTTTCGCCAGATTTTCCATGCCACAATATTGAAGAAAAAACCATGATGCTGGTGGTGGACATTATGTAGTTGATGGTAATTACAATCTGGTGCAACCCAGAGTTCATGCCCCTCCCATGACCCTAGGCCAAAAATGGTAAAGAACAGAGAAGGTAGGCATAGAAATTCTGGGTAGCAAGGAGGTGAGCCAGCATGCACTCAACGGCCCAGTTTTTATTTTTCTTTTGAGAAGGAGGGGAGGGACTACTTTCCCAATGTGTTCCCATCAAGTTCTTACTGGGTTTCCAATGTGTTCCCATCAAGTTCTTACTGGGTTTCCAATGTGTTCCCATCAAGTTCTTACTGGGTTTCCAATGTGTTACCATCAAGTTCTTACTGGGTTTCCAATGTGTTCCCATCAAGTTCTTACTGCGTTTCCAATATGTTCCCAGTAGCACTTTGCTTTATCTCATATCCTTTGCCTTCAGTTTTGATCTTGTGACCAAAATAACAAGAGCGAAACAAGGACACTACAGAATACATGCTTTAGGTATGTCCCATTTGCTCAATTTTTTGGGTTTTTGTGATGGCCCAATCAATGATGCCCATCACAAAAAAAACAAAAACAATGGAACTTTGGGGGTCCCCACAACCAGGTACCTAATCAACATGAGTCACACTCTCACACAGAGAGTACTTATTAGGTAGTGTCACAAAGATATTTGAAGAGCCAGTTTCAAGCCCAAGTTTTTTTGTGTTTTTCCCTGTAATTTATTTTTCTTGGCAATAATATGAAATCTATGTGAAACAAACTTGTGTGCCTATTGAGAGAGAATGGAAGAATTTTGAGCATGGTTGGTAAAGTCCAATATAGTATCTGCCAAGTGCAAACTGGTGCAAGTTGAAGTTAAAAATATTTGTGTTACCCAGCCATAATTAGGGTCACTTTAGACAAGGGTCCAGGGACCAGAAGTTAAGGGACCAACTTGAAGCAAATTGAATCTTGAATTGGAAGCTTCTTCACATTAAGAAAAGCATTTTTTGCCTAAGGTACAATGAGTGTGTCTAAAGGCTTGGGGTCCAATTTGAGGGTTCAAATATAAAATTTGTGTGATTGACATGTGAGAGCATTCAATTAATTTTTGGTTTTGTTTTTTCATTCATTGTTTCTTTTATTTTGTTTATTTTCTTCTTTTTTACTCTTACACACAATGGCTGAGCATAGGCACAAAATATTGATGGATCTTGTTTTTTACTATGGCCATGCATTGAGTGATTGTACAAGTAATTGCATTGTAATGAGTAGCTATGGGACAACATTGAAATATGATGATTCACCTTCATTTTGTGCACTTTGGAAGTGTGAAAATGTGCTTCTTATAGGAGTCACCTTGTGAGGATGCACAAAACTAGTCATGTCATCTTTAGAATTGGTCAAAAATGGGAGAACTGATGTGCTCTCGTTAATGTCCTCAATCCATAGCATGTCTTCCATTCTCATAGAATTTGAACAACAAGATAGAAGAAAATAGTGAAAAAGAGAAAAAAACAGAAACAATGAACAACGTTGGACACTAGCTTACCCATGAGCTCTCCTTTTAAGCTCTTGCTTTGGTCCGGACCAATTGGTTTTCCCTTTAAAATGATGCCATGTAGACGAAATCACAATTTGATCTGTCTAGGTCTTCGATCCTCATCTAAAGGCCTTGAAACCGATTTAAAACTCTTGACGAATAGAAATGTTCAATTTCATTGGACCCTGCTTGTTGGACCCTTGTCTAAAGTGACCCTTCTTGGACTCTCCTAACTCCAGGCTGAACTTTTCCATGAAAGGCTCCATTCCAATGTGTCCAAAGGCACATGCCATAAAGTTAAATTCAGAAAATTCAAAGGTGAAAAATATGTTGGGTTCTTATTTTGGTGCTATTTTATGAAAATTCCAACATTGAATGAAAATTTATCTACTGAATTTAATTGCTTGGGATCACATTTATCACATAAATCTTTAAGTCTAATTTTACTTTCATCCAATGAAATGCATCACACATTCATCCCATTTATTTATTCTGTGCATGGAAGTTCATCCCATCAAAGGGGTCATACTTATCCAGAACTCATCTCATCTTATGGGTTTTTATCGGTTTGCCAAATGATGTTTCATTTAATTGCATTTCATCCATCACGTCGATCCATAAAAATTCATCTACTTTGTCTTTACTTTCACTTAACAAAACTCATCCACCCATTATCACAGCATTCACTAATCAACAGTGGTTTCAAGTAATGGGTTCAGACTTCAGACCGATCTATCCAGCAAGGTCTAGTTGATGGGATTTCTTTATCAGTTTGCTTAACTTCCTGAGAAAGCAAAGTGCTTTCTTCCAATATTTTATTCTTGGGGTGGGGGGGGCGAATTTTCGCAAGTTGGCGAATGTTTTTCAAAAAATGAAAAAATTGTGATTTTCATCGATACTTTCGCCATTTTTAGAAATAAAAATGTTAAATTAGCCACATCTAGACATAGTCACTTCCTAAGTCACCACTTGTAACAGCACTTTTGTAAAAATGCTACAGCCGGCCTAGGACAGTACCCATTTCATGCTCAGTAATGCTGAGGATCCTCTGCAGTGGACTTACTTCAGTAATGTGGGGAAAAAAAAAACCCTGCTCTCTTCTAGTTCTCTTCCACTAGACCTTGTAGGGTGTTGATTTTGTAGTCTTGTAGGTGCTTCAGTCTTCACCCTGTTGTGGGTGCTTGACTTTGAAGAATAGATGACTTAGGATTCAGGACATTGACAGGAGCGTTTGCCTAATGTTCTGGACAAAATTTTAAAAGTACAATAATGCATCTGATGTTGTAAATGGTTGCAGGAGGGAAGCTCTGGTGGGGAGTTGGTACTAGTTCTGGGTTCAAACCAGTGATGTGCAGTTATTTGATTTTCCAAATGACCGACTGTTTTGGTTTATTTTATATTTCAGAATCAAAGAACTGTGGATTTTTTTTCAAAATTACAGAACTATCGGTTTGGGTTATTTCAGAAACATCAAAGAACCAGCAGTTTCCATGAAGGAACTGGCAAAGAACCAACAGTTAGAAAAGCTTTGTTTTTTGAAATTTTCAAAAAAATTGAGAACCAAGGTTCTACACCAAAACCCGATTTTAGATTTTTTTTTCACCCCTGCTGGGTGAGTGCATATATACCCAGGTTATAATCAGTAAGTATCTGTAGGAGATTCTAATACCCACATAACATTGGTTCAAACTGGTGTTGTTTGGTTCTAGTTCCTGGGTTGATTCCCCAGATTGCTGATTCTTCAAGGTTTTTGAAATAATGGGGACCACAATTCTTATATTATGATGATTTGTAAAAAACCAAAATATATCAAATCAATCTACACTCCACTGATTAGTTCCTCCTTTAGCAATTGGGGTATTTGTGTGTCTCTACAAAAATAAGTCAATATGTCTCCTCACATCTAGTTTGAACTAACTTGACATGTTGTAAATTCTCCTTTTTCCTTTTTCTTATTCATTTGCACATTTTCCAAATTTACGGTGTGTTTATAAATAAAGTTTTGCAGGGTTTCATCAAAACCTGACAGTTCTCTGATTCTGAAATAGTAAAAAAACTGAAACCAATGGTTGAAACCAGTGTTGGGCGGTTCTCAGATTGGATGAAAACCGGTGCAACACCAGTGAGAACGACATATGATAACCGGATCGAAGTTCTTACTCCCAATGACAACCGTCCAGTGAAATCCGCCCAGGTTCTCACATATATAAAACTAAAAACCATGATTTGTGAGAACGACTTGTGAAAACCGTCCCTGAGAACCACTAATGCTGAAAACCACCTAATTGAATTTTTTCTGAAATTCTGAAAACTGTGATGGTTGGTAAAACCTGCCCCAAAAACCGAAACTGAAAATTCTTTAAAAAAAAGTGAGAACGGCCCAACACTGGTTGAAACAACCGCCCAACACTCGTCTAATCCATGCAATGTGGGGTTTCTTTATTGAATTGCTAAACACTGTGAGAAAGGAAATTTGCTTAGTTATTTTCCACTACAAACCTTGTAGGGTGTTTTAGGTGCTTGACTTTGTAGCATAGATGAATTAGAAAATCTACAGCACCTTTGCAAAGGTAAATTGTAAATTCAGCCTAGAGGGCTTTGTTGCTGGGATATGGAGTCCCCTCCTATCACTAGACTATAAAATAGGTACCGATAGACCTATTACACAAATATAGCTTGTTGAAGTACTATGTTATTTGTTAAGTTACTAGGGTGGGAGCAGCTATTCTACAGGGAACAATTCAGTGACAATTTTAATTTTGTATATTGAGAAATCATGAAAGGTTCTATTGGTTAATTCAAGAGGATCCTCAAAGTTTCAGAGTATTACGACAAAGCTAGTCCAAGGTCCACACAAGCTGGGTTATTTTTACACAAAGTTTTTGCTTTTGGTCATGTATCCCAAAGGCCAAAATGACCAATGAAAAAAATCGGAACACATCTCAAAACTAATAATTTAAATTTTGGAGGCATCCACAAACATAACCAAAAGAAAATCATGCCTCGAAGGCCTCAATTACTTTTTATTGTCCATCAATGATATATATCAATACTTCTATATTCATAGATCATCATAAGATATTGTCTTGCTAAACTCAGGTGAGCTACGTTTCTTTTGCAACTTTGCAAATTTGAAGGTTGTTTAATTTTAGCCCTTGAGAAAGGGGGGCATGAATTAGGGCAATTTGCATCATTTTGTTCATTCATATTAGATGTAAATTATACATTTGTTTGTTTTGGTGTTTTTCAAAATTTTCAATGTTGTATTTGCTTACATTTCAGTAATCACACATGTTTGTATGGTTTGTAAGAATATGTGAGGACCAATGTTTTTTTTCTGAATTTTGTGATGTAGCCACAATGGGAATGATTCATAGGAAGATTCATCGAGAGTTGGCTACAAGCTACATATGAAATTGAATTGTTTTAAACATCTTTCTATATTTTTGGTAACATACTTGAATCATGTATTGAAATATGGTGATTTTCTTTAAATTTTGATTGAATTATGGCTAATGAAGGTCTGAAAAAGTCACTTGATTTAAGCACTTTTAAATTTTTAGATATCTTTTTGGCTATTTATAGCCCACAAAAAAAGAGCTAGTAAAGACAGTTATAATGTGAATTTACATCAGTTGTGTGAGAGACACAAAATTAGAGAATTGTGGGTATTTCAGAAACATGAAGAAACCAGCAGTTCTCATGAAAGAACTGGCAAAGAATCAACAGTTAGAATAGCATGTTTAAAAAAAATTCAAAAATTTTGAGAACCAAAGTTATATACCGAAACAGGTTTTTTGATTTTTTTCACCCCACCGGATAAGTGTGTATAGACCTGGGTTGATAATTGGTAGGTATGTGTAGTAGACTCTAATACCTGCACAACAAGGGTTCAAGCCAGTGTTGTTTGGTTCTAGTTTAGGGGCTGATTCCCCAGTACATCTTGGAAAAAAAAATCTAAAACGTTAATTGGAACTCAATTTGACCTCAGAATGGGAATCAGAACTGGTAACCAACCTCCAGCTAGAATTCGACTTAGAACCAAACCCAATACCCAGTTTGTATAGGTTTTCGTTTTACATTTTTGAAGAAAAAATATGTTTTTTACTCAAAATAATTTGATTAGGGATGTTAGACATGTTCTTAGTGTGAGAAAATAATTCAGGTATATATTTTTCTGAATAATGAAATTGTGGGTTGGGGTGGGGTGGCAGTGGCATTGAGCATACAATTGTTAGGGGTGGTTTACATTAGACTACTTGGGCTTGGCACCACATAAATTTAAATCTCTCATTGGTCCAAAGTGAGAAGGGTGGTCAATTTGGGTTTACACTAGCATAATTTGAAGCTTGTTTAGAACCAAGCAAATGGCCTTGCACGAATAAAACTTGTTGGAACCTTACAGGGACTGTTGTGGATATGCTGTTGTTTGGGTCTTGGGGGAATATTTCTTAGGCTCAACTCTTGGGATAACTTTTGTTGGGCCCTGCCCCCACAGGGACAGGGACTCTCTCACATTCGATCCCACTTTTGGAAGTTTACCTTATTAGAACTGGTTTCTTTTGGTGAAAGTGTTTTAGACTGTTTAAATTGGAAGAGATGTTTTCTGGTGTTCAGAGTGTGGGCACAGTAGGTAGATGTACACCATCTTATTTATTAGCAGGGTCAGTGTGTTTGTGATGCCTTGTTTTTGCCCAACCTCCAAGTCCTTTTTTTTTTTCAGGTAATCTCTTTCTCCCCGGGGAACTTTGCTAGAGGTTTCGGTACATCAGTTGTTGTACTAGTACCGTAGACTTGAAGGCAAATTGCAGGATGGTTGGGTTTGAAAGATGTGTCCGGGGGGGCGGGGGGGGGAGAGGATGTGTCCTCAGGGGCCGAGTCCCTGAGGCTGATGCAGCATTGAATTGCTCGGTTCCAGAGCCGTGCATCAAGTACGCATCAGACTAGAGTTATGCTGCAACTGTAGCAGACGACTTACATTGTTTTATACTGATAAAATTCTGATGCTGAAGATCACACAAGATTGAGATCAGTCTGGAAATAAGTCATGTGGCCAAAAGTACATGTGAAGACTAGTCATGGGGACCAGCAAGGTCTAATCTAGTAGAGTTGGCGGTTTTTAAAAAACAAGAACAGACCTCTGATCATTATCAGGTAGGCTCTGGCTTGAGTGACCCAGCACCCACGAACGCACCATCCCAAAAAATCCCGTTCTGAGGGGGTGGGTGGGGGAAGGAAATCCTTGAGGCTGATGCAGCATTGAATTGCTCGGTTCCAGAGCGGTACATCAAGTACGCATCAGACTGGAGTAATGCTGCAACTGTAGCAGACGACTTACATAGTTTTACTAGTTTGAACCCCGTGCCTAATGCACAGGTTTGTGTGCATTTGACGATACATATTACAAAATTACAATTACAAACTACAGTTCCAAAACCTCTTTATATATGACATTTCGCATGTATCTATGGGGACCCTGGCCGTTGAAAATCTTGATGTTTGCACTACTTATGACCCGTGAAATAGCAACATACAGCTGACCATGGGAATAGACCGGAGACGACAAATACACCTTAACGTTGTTGAATGTCTGACCTTGATTCTTGTTGATTGTGATCGCAAATGCCACTCGAACTGGAAATTGATGACGACGCAAAACAAATGGCCAATAAGTCCTAGAGGGGGATATGATGATTCGAGGTATGAACACACGTTTGTCGACATTGTTTCCTGTGATGATTTCCGCTTCAATGACATGCTGACCCAATCTTTTGATAATCAACCTCGTACCATTGCACAATCCTATTAATTGATTGAGATTACACAACAAAAGGATTGGCACACCCACTTTGAGTTCTAGTTCAAGATTTGCGATACCGTTAAATTGCAAAGTGTTTAGAAATTCCACCAGATATAATGAATCCATTGAAACTCCTGCAGCAACACTTGCACCTTCTTCTGTTGGAGTCAAAGAATTTGCACTCAGGTACATGTGGGATTCTTCAGATAGCAATTCTAAAATTGCATTGTTGACTTCATCAACGTCAATATTTTTGGGGGCTAGAATGATGCGTTGCATAAGAAACATGGCATCTCCATAGTGGCACCGGTGATCTGGATAGATGGTTCGAATTAATCCTCTTAAGCTACAATCTTTTGCTAGCAGCCTCATATGGGATGGAATCTTGATCCAATCTGGATCGACACCTTCTTCTTCTGCAATGGCAGGAAAATTACCGTCTCCAACATTCAACACCATTTGGCAAACTCTCACTGTTCTTCAAAATTGGTTGCCATGACTCCCATATTGATATGAAGACGAAGAATTGTAACATGCTGCCAAAGATGCGATCAAGGCAAGGAAGCACCAACAATGTCTTCTCGTCCCCCCTCGGGAACAACAGGCAAGATCTGTCAAAAATCCCCACCAAGGACCACGGTTTTCCCACTAAAGATTTTCTCGGTTGCCTGTACGTCATCCAATTGCATCAAATCACGTAGGGTGCGATCAACAACTTCAAAAGCTCGACGATGCATCATCGGTGCCTCATCCCAAATGATCATATCAGCTTTACGCACCAACTTGGCCACTTTCATCTATTGTGTGATGTTGCAAGTTGACTCTTCGTGAAGATCAATCAGAATTTTGAATCTTGAATGGGCTATTCTGCCACCTAGAAGCAACAAAAATGCAATTCCTGATGAAGCAATTGTAAGCACGATTTTGCCTTGCCCTCATAGACGGGACAGAAGTGTTGTCCAAACAAATGTTTTGCTAGTTCCACCACTGCCATACACAAAGAATAGTTTGCCCTCTTTGTTTGTCACGACATTCAAAATAGTTTCGTATGCGTTGCGCTGATCATCATTGAGCCTATCTTCTACATTGTCTGCATCTGTGGTCAATGAATGCTGATCATAAGCCAACTCTTCTTCGACCAATTGGTTTCCTCCATGAACAGAAGGGATGTAATTAGACTTGGGAAGCATTGGAAAATCTTCTAGGCGATGTCCATTGCGCATGAGAACCTGATCGATCTCATACAATGCACGATCCTTTAGCACATCTTTAGAAAGCGTAATAGTTGGAGCAACACATTCGCAGCGTGTCATTGTTTCAATGTCATCGCTCAAAGACTCCCAATGTGCATCCCATAGCTGGCTAGGATTCGTGACCTCACAAAACATCAACATGGAGGCAAACATGTCACGCAGCTGTCGTCCTAAGGCCCAAACACTGGCTTCTTCCAAGGCTTGATGCCATTCATTGTCATCTGCAAGCAAACCCATTGCAATGCATGCATTTTTGAATGTGTCGTGCTCTCTGCCATCCACTGTCCGCAAATGCTTATAGGATGTGGCACCTTTGACACAGTTCAACAGCATTCGCAAATAATAACATTCACCCGAGGTTAAGTGTGTATAATACATGCGACCAATGGCAAAGCCTCTCTTGCACATTGTCCATCATTTCAACTTTCGATTCCACACCCATTGCTAAGGGAATTGATCGAACATAAGGCTTCGTGCAATTTCCGATTCTTGGTTTGTTTTGAACCATTCTGTGAACATCGTTTTAGAAATGGTTGATTGTGTTGCCACTTCCTACACATCATCGTCATCATCAAACAGCACCATTTGCTGATTGGGCAAATGGTATTGCAAATGCTCAACGGTTGGAAACCGCTCGTGCATATCGAACTTGAAGATGCGCCATGTTGCTTCCAATGTAGATACATAGCGATAGTCGAGATATTTTTTAATTTCATCAGTTTCGACCACATTCCTTTTGATGGCATTATCGCTTTAGCGTGAGATCTCAACAATTGCACGATCATGTCCTTTATATACGTATTTGAATAGATATTTGACTACACGAATATTGTTGCAGACCTCAACATTGATGTGCACATCGTATTTGGTCAATAAATAGACATTGTGCGGTACCACCCAACGATTATCCAATTCAATGCCATGAACAAAAATTGTGTGCCCCGTATCTCTACGTCGATAAATAGGGTATCCATTTACATTCGTCACCATCTCAGATTAGAACTTGCGTGGATATTGTTTTTTGCATTTGCCTTCTTCCATGCACGGGGCATTTGGAAACGTAGCTCCACATGGACCATGCATCATGCATTTTGCAACTGTCTCGTGGGCCAACTTGTTTGTTTCTGAATTCAGAAGTTCAACATTGTTCATGCAATCTACATCCTCGACCGTGTGTGGCTTGCAGTCTTCGATAAAGAAGATGAGAATGTGTGCATGCGGCAGCCCACGCTTTTGAAATTAAATGATATAGATTCCCGCAATCGTGCGTCCCAGAATATGGGTCTTGTGAATGTCATTGATCAACTCCTTCAGCTTGATTTTGAACATTCGGGTTACCAAATCAGGTCGATCCCGAGGTTGTTGTCTAAGTAGCAATGCTCTCTTGATTGTAACAAACGCATCCGGGCAACCGGCCCATTTGCAGATTGCCATGGCATCTTGATAATTCTGAACCATGTGACGTGAACCTATTGTGAAAGAAAATGGCAGAATGATCCTTTGTCCGATGGCAGCAACGTTATTGTCACCTGCAACGATGGCGTCTTGAAGGCCTTGATAAAGATCTGTGCGAAGGTTTTTTTTATTCAGGAGCAGATACTTCAAGCAATTTTGTTCAATAGCCGCATAAGCATCCACAATGTATTGATGCTGTAATCAATCACCCCGAAGCAACGCAATGCCATCAGTGTCTCGATGTTGAAGTCGATAACGATAAAATTTTGCCATTGTCACATTGCAATGTTTTCTTTGAGGCTCAAATTCTCCCCCATGGTCTTCATCCATATTTGCATCAACAACAACACCATTGAACAAAATATTCGGATGCCATCCATCCTCACTATAAGGAAATAGTAACGGATAATGTAGAGCCATGTATCCCACATGTAGTTCGGAAATGCGTTAAAACGAGCCAACTTGTTGAGCAAGGACGACATCATGTCTGTCTACAGCCTCAGAACCATTTCCTACCATCAATGTAACGACTTCATCAGCTGTCGACACATTGTATCGGCGGGCATCCTTTGTTCGAGAGGCAATGAGATGCAATTTCAAATCCATGGGAGCACCTTCCATTGCCATCATATCCCTTGCCATTTTGAACACTTCGATATAGGGATTGATATTGTACATCATGGTCAACAACCGGTCCAACGTCGTTGGATCAAGCGAGGGCATAACAGCATGGTGGTTTTGATGTTCGCGTTTCGTATCATGAATGTACAGTTGTGCAAACTGTGGCCGTTGTCCTTTAGCAGGACATAGGGATCCGATTTTGTGATAAAGTTTGCCTTGAATGCGAAAGGAGTACGGTCCAAGGCCTCATGTTATCGACTCATCAACTTTGGCACCGAGTGAAGTGAATGCCAACACCGAATTGTATATGCAAATCTGATCTTGAAATTTAACGGCACTGCTCACTTTGTTGGTTAAAAGAATTTCCAACTCTTGCAGTGTTGCAAAAAGATTCGGCAACAGAACTTTGCCATTCTTGCAACACAGAGAAAATTATGGGTTGTTGTTTTTCGACTTTGCCAATCATTCTTTGATCCACATTTTCGCGCTGTAAAATCCACATATTGTGTCCATTTTTCCACAATCCCATCGTCCCGGGGTTTACGCATCTTCGTCTCCAAACAACTGTAATGCATCATTGCGAAGAAAAGGTTGTTCACGTTGCTTAGCACGCCATTCTCTCTATAAGCGATTGCGATGTTCATGTGCAGATTTTGACATGCCTTGATTGAATTCTACTGGAACATCAATATGTGGAACAAGATTTTCTAGGCTGAAAGTCCATGGCTTATTAGTTTGTACTTTGTACAAATGCACCCACACACACACATTCGTCAACAACTCCATTTATGACTCCCTTTTCCTGAAATCTACAATGGATTGAAAGAAAATATATAAACCTCAAAGTGAATTTTACAGCTTTCACAAACCACTATTAACTTTGCCACTAAACCACTAAACATGATGAATAAGTGGTTGAGGGCTATTTTAAGTGGTAGGTAAGGCCCACATATGAGGTCATTACCAGAATAAGGTGCCTGCCAACCTCAACTGAGGGCAGTGCCAAATTCTGGTAATGCCCCTATCTAAGGGCCTTACCATATGTAGTGACCTTAAGGCGCCTGCCCAAAGCAGCAGCCAAGGGCAGCGCTGAACTCTGGTAACGCCCCTGTTTGAGGGCCTTGTCATGCGTAATGACCACTCAGAGATTTGCAGAGACCTTTCATCATGCTTTGTGGAACTGGCACTGTGGGGGGAGGTTGAACGTTCAACAGTCACCCTTCAATTTGAACGGCCATATAATCAAATCTCCCCCAACCAAAATAGCACAACAAAATGCAAACAAAAGTGGGTGACAAGATTTAATAACATAACATCAGTAATGATTCAACAGAGCAAAGCCAATGCACAATTCTTCATTGACATTTAGTAAAGAAATTAGATGCACCAAAATGCCAATCAACAATACCCTAACAAATAAACTATAATGCAAAACTAAAGAGCCATGCAACATTGTGGGGGATACAAATCATATATATTAAAATTGAGGTTTTCTGGTGTGGATTCTTGTTCTGCTATGAAGATTCTAGGTGTGGATGTCATCTTCACCATAATGAAATTGGTACCATCTTGGTATGCACCTCTCTGCAACTTCTAGCTGCCCCTCACCTGTCTTTTTCCTGCTAATTTTTTTGCCAAGTAGGTTGGACATATTGCTCCCCTTTTCTAAAAAGAAAGATCTTGTTTGGTTGGGCTTGTTTGGGCAGGTTTCTTTACCTGAGAACTCCTCTTACAACAATTGCTACTCTGAGCTTGATCCCTTCACTTATTGTAACCACAACTTTGGATCAAGTGTAGACCCAATCTCCATTCTCCTCTCTTGTGCATTCATGTATTTGAACACTGTGCTAAGTCCGGTTGGATGACAAGATGGATTAAGGGGAAGCTTCACGACATCCTTACGTATTGGTGCTGGTTGGCACCAGAGTTGTACAATTTGCAATAAATTCTCAAGATCATTGTAACAATTAAAATCCTTACTTACAAATGCCTCAAATAATTGCCATTGCCTGAAACAAATAGAAAATGTATCGTCCAGTCACGAACATGCTTTGCTACATTCTCACTTCTTCCCGATCTCGCAGTTCATGTGCGCGGGTCTTCCCCTTCTCTCTCTTTCTATCTGTGCATCTCTCTCTCCATGTGTGTCTTAGTCTGTCTCTCACGGATCTTCTTCTTCACCTCCAAGCACCCAGCCTAGCGGTGTCACACATATGCAAATAAAAGTGAAGTGAGAATTGGCGTCTCTAAGCCCGAGCGCTTCACCTTTGTTGCCATAAAACTGCTACTCCATTCCCTTCAAGAATGTGCCTGCTCTTTTGCTACACCCACGCCTTTTCCTCCCTCCCCAAGAACCTAAACTGCTAGCATGTGCAAGTCTCGCTATATTTAGCTATTGTTCGTCTGGATTAAAGGGAACCTTCACGACGTCCTCACTATATTTAGCTACTGTTTGTAGCTATTGTTCGTCCGGATTAAGGGGAAGTTTCATTCTTCTTTTACTATATAGTTTTATACTGATAAAAATATGACGCTCAAGATTGCGTGCAGTCTGCAAATAAGTCATGTGGCCAATCGTACATGTGAAGACTAGTCATGGGGGCTAGAGTGAACCAGTAGTCACCAATGCATTAATTGGCCATTATGTCCCCTAGATGGGCTATGTTTTTTCATTAGGTGCCAGATGGGGTCCATTTTTTTTCGCTGGGCTATGTTTTTTCATTGGGTCCCCAGATGGGTCCATTTATTTTTACTGGGCTATGTTTTTTTCATTTGGCCCCAAATGGGTCCATTTCTTTTTGCTGGGCTATGTTTTTTCATTGGGCGCCAGATGGGGTCCATTATTTTTTTGCTGGTCTATGTTTTTTCATTGGGCGCCACATGGGGTCCATTTTTTTTTTGTTGGGCTATGTTTTTTCATTCGGCGCCAAATGGGGTCCATTTCTTTTTGCTGGGCTATGGTTTTTTCACTTGGCACCAAATGGGGTCCATTTCTTTTTGTTGGGCTATGTTTTTTCATTCGGCGCTAGATGGGGTCCATTTCTTTTTGCTGGGCTATGTTTTTTCATTTGGCACCAAATGGGGTCCATTTCTTTTTGCTGCTGATCACTACATTATTATTATTTTTTGTTCTTGCTCATTTTTTTCCCAGTCTGACCTCACACATAACTATCCTACTTACCTTCCTACCCTGGTAAGTACTACACCAACCTGGGTACCTTATTTATTATCCCCTACTGACATAATTACTCTAATAACTAGTTATCCTATTGACCTAGCTATTGTTCTAACTACCTACCCTACTAACCTAGCTACCTTATTAATTACATACCCTACTAACTTAACCACTATATTAACTATCTACTTTACTAACTTAGGTACCCTACATACACAACCACCCTATTGACATAAGTACTTTACAAACCTAATCACCTTGATAAGGTAACTTGTTTTTTATGGATTAACTTGCCTATCTACCTAACTACCTCACTAATGTAATTTTCTTCCTACTTGCTAATTTGTTCACCTACATGCCTACCTACCCAAATAACATATTTACCTTATTCCTTGAACTTTCTTTCTACTTATTAACTTGTTTACTAACCCAACTACCTACCTATATACCTACTTACCTACCTATGCATCCACCTTCCTACCTATCGATTATGCTTACCTACCTATCTACGCTTTTTACATAACCAAATACCTAATTAACTACCTACTCACTTTTTCTAACCCCACCCGCCTAATTTTACCTATCAATTCATTAAGGTTTGCCCTTGTTCATGGATGATGAACATAGGTCCCCGTATGTACGTATTACAAATAATTTATATTGAAAATAATGCCATAATTATAGCCATTTTGGTTTAATTAATGCATATTCTACTAAATTTTGTTTAACTAATTTATTATGGAATAGACATTACAATACATATTTTCATATAATTATTATACATATGTATTATTGGATTATGGTTTAAATTTAAGGTTGGGAGACATAAATTAATTAGTAATTTTTTCACAAATGTATAGTAATTAACCTAAACTAAACTAAATTTGGGGGGGAATTTTTAAAGTTTACACATATGTGAAATAATTCAAAGAAAGTGGAAAAAATTAGGTTGGAGAAATCACACAAAGGTAAGAGACATATCTTTTCTTTTGATTTTGTACGAAATTTATTTGATTATTTTTTAAGATTAAGGTATTTTCTTTTAGTCAACAAATATTTATAATTTAAAAGCTTTAAATTTTGGTTTTTAAATTTTTTCCTATGTTCTTTTAATTTTTTTGTATTTTGCATTATATAATTTGTATAGTTTTTTTGGGTTTAGAGCACATATCACTAGGATTTTTTTGGTTAGGGTTTGTATAGGGCTCATGGCAAAATATCATTTGGATTTTTAGGGTTATGCCTTATGATTTAATGTATAGGAATTTGGTTCATATATTTCAAGGCTTAAGGTTCATACTCTAAACTTTGCTCATTGTATTGATTTTTTATCTTATCACTTGTTTAGATGTATACCATAATTATGAATTTCCTTGGTTTCCATATGTTTCATAGTTGTTAGAGTTCAATATTTTTAACCCACTTTTAGACAAATTATGATCTTTTAAGGTTGCATTTTCAATTAGGATTACAAACTTTGGTGGAATGTTGTTATATTTTATTCCTAAAGGTATGCATTTGTCTCTTGTTCTTTTTTTATTTTGTGTTTATATTTTCACAATTCAACCTCTTTTCATTTCCTAGCTATTAGATATAGAATGGGCGTCAACTTTCATTAGGTATACAACAAAAAATAAAGGTTTTATACTTTTATTCTAGTATTTCATATGCAATATTTCTTTGTAGTTTAACTTTTTCATGCCCATATGTGAATAATGCATTTACTCCCCACAACCAACATGGGTTTTATCGCTTAAGGTAGGTATTACATTTTGCACTTCTCAACAGTGTGTATTAATGATCATTATGTGGGTATTGCTACATGGGGTTTTCAAACTTTGTGGGTTTAAAAATACAATTCAGGTATTGCATATGTGAACATTTTCAATGATGGAAGGTTTAATAGTTCAATGTGGGTACTACCAAAGTTTGTTTTAGTATATGGGTTCATAATGTAAATATTGTACATGCTATACATTGGAACAATAGGTATTTTATATCATGATGTGGGTATTATAATGGGAATTCCAAGTCATAACATCGATTTTAAAGGAGCCATGTAATTCATACATTTTAGGTTTTTGTTCAATGATGAATGTTTATAGAATTATAAATTCTCTTAGTGTAGGAATTTGTCCTATTTTTTTCAATCATGGGGTAGGGTTCCAAAGTCCCATTCCATTCATGTCCAAAACCTCACCAAGTCCCCTTTTCTCAAACAAGGATTTGGTGCGAAGGTTTGGGATACGTCATGCAGGGCAAAATAAAATGACCATTCAATTTGCTTATGTTCCATATGTTTACATCTCAAAATTCTTGGAAGGTGAATGAGGGGATATGAACACCCTTGTGGAATGGAATGTTTACAAAAACTTTCCAAACCAAACGGATGTCAAGCAACCAACTATCAAAAACAACCTCCGGCATACGTGGTAAACATTTATGGCATTCACCTTTTTAATTTTTTAAATTCATATACCAACGATGTAATCATTTATGTCTTGAAAGTTTTTTAGTCTAGGTATAAATGCAGATATGGACCAAAGGACTATCGGGAAAAATCAACCCACATTCGATCTATTAAATAAGGATGCTTAGCATCATTCTCAATCAAACATCTATACATGCTACCCGATGTGGCTAAGATCACGATTTATCATAAGGCCCATACACGAACTAATGGGTCATTTGCACATGGTGAACATGATCTGGAATCCATTTTTCATATGTCTCATTATGCTCCACACATGTCACAAGCATTGAAGGAGTGGGCCCAACTAAATTTAGGTTACATGACCAAACAAATATATGACAAGCATAAAGCAATTTGGTGGGAATGTGTGAATGTGGGTCAAAGCATGGCACAAGATGATTTCATTTGGCTTCAAGACATTGCATAATTTGATTGGAAACATAAGAAAGGGAGTTGGCATTTACATACCTTCCAATTTCAAGTCAGTCTTGGGTTCTCCAACATCCGAAGGACGTGTTGTTTTTCCAAAATGTTGGTGAAATCAACGGGACTCAAGTCCCATTCACCATAGGTATTCAAACACCAATTCAATGTGATTCCATACTATCATATGGTCATAATGGTGCCATTTCTATGGATGCCACATTTGGCACAAATGACATGAAATTCCATCTATTCACCTTAACGGGGTTTGATGATCATCACATAGGTGTCCTATTAACTTGGATCAAGTATGCAAACAATTGAGGATTTGATCGAATGGTTGTAACCATTAAAAGATAAGATGTTATCACACATGCCACATTTGAAACCATCATGTTTTCTCTTTGATGATGCACCTCAAGAATTAAAAGCATTATGGTTAATTTTATACGTAGTACCTACTTTGTGTTTATTTCCTTAGATGTTTTTTAGTATCTTTCATAAAAAAATTGATTATTTCAAATGCATTTTATGTTGTATTGGCCCCATCCACTCATGGTGATTTTATTGCATATGTGTCCTTATTAAGGTCATATGGGGTATGGACAAGGTTCCCATCTACTTTTGTTGTTGGCATGTTCTCAAAACATGGCACTTACGTGGTACTAAAAAAATTAAAGATGTGGAGGTACGAGGTGGAATCTTCCAAGACCTTCATGATGTGATGTACATGCTCATCACATCATGGAGGAACAATTGATGACTTCAAAGAGCATGGGAGGGTTGCTTTGAGAGAAAGCTTTCACAAACATAAGCTTGGAGATGTGTGGACAAATTACTTCTGGACTTATTACCATCAATTTGGTAAATGATAATATTTATCATGGTTTAGTATTCAATTTTTTTTGTAATAATGTTATTCATCCTTGTGCATTGTGTTTATGTTTACAGAATTATGGATGGTGGGTGTTCAAAAAGTGCCCCATTCTAACCAAGACACCTAAGTGAACATTGAATCATATCACAATATGTTGAAATATTGGTTTGCTCTTGACACAAAAGGCTTTAGAGGGCGTAGGATTGATTGGTTGATGTGGTGATTAACAACAACCATTGCACGCCACTACATGCACACATTGGAAATGAAAAAAAAAGGTTGTGGAGGCCATTATTACACGAAGTGTGGAAAAGGCAGCCCTTATTCCACTCACCCATGTGTACCAACCAACCTTTGAAAGTGATGGAGCTTGGGGTGTACGGAACCAACACCTTTCCAATATAATTTATGTTGTGAAATTCTCGTTCACCAAAATATTTTGTTGCACATGTGAATGGGCATTGTGAAGGAACATGTCACTAGAAGAAAAACATGTATTTTCGACTAGTCTCTGCAACAAAATTTTAGTCGCCTAAGACAAGTCGCATGTGATAAATTAGTCGCAAATGACAAAGGGTATTGTATGAAAAAAAAGTCAACAAATACATTTCATCCTTTGACTTCATTGTATACGTATTGTCACATGCGATTAAAATGCAACTATTTTGGTCACAATTGAGGGCAAATGATGAGCTGCCACGTGTCTTAATATTTGATTATTTAAATTATTATTATTATTATTATTTTGAAATAATCTAGGACGTTCAATTCAAATACTTTGATGATATTATATTATGACACGTGGCCCAATGCGAGTTTGCCACGTGGCATTGATTTTTTAAAAATAAAAATAAAAATATTAAATTGGTAGGTACCCAGGTAGGTACATAAATAAGTGCTTACAAACCTAGGCTACATACCAACCTACCTACTTAGGTAAAAAAATAGGTAGGTAGGTACATAGGTCAACCTAGGTGGGTAGGTCAAACTAGGTACAGTAGTCATTCGGTTAAGTCCGCACCTTGATCTGGGCGTCCTAATGCGGACTTATCCGAATGTTGCGGACTTAGCCCTATACTGCTCATCTCTTTGAATAGGTATAGTGTAACACCAAAACACG
>Ga0209208_10003745_pt1 | contig 21746 bp, 13 predicted proteins | sample S1TSphfallax_3_FD_187694 | JGI IMG/M metagenome (GOLD analysis project Ga0209208, IMG submission 187694) | Host-associated microbial communities from peat moss isolated from Minnesota, USA - S1T2_Fd - Sphagnum fallax MG (SPAdes) (version 2) | ecosystem: Host-associated > Plants > Peat moss >...
GTCTGTGGTGATTGGGCAGTGTGTGACCATCACTGGGCTTCAAAGGAAATTGATTCTGGTAGGGCCTGAGAAAAATGAGCACTTCCTTTTTGTGGCAAAAAAGAGTAGCCTGGTGTCACAACTTTCTACTTCAGGGTGTGTCCCCATGGATTGTGGGGGGAAAGAGCCTTAGTTTTGGGCAAGAGAAAAGGATCCAAGCACTAGCAGAGTCACAAGAGCAACTATTCACAAGGAATTAGCATGTGATTCCAAAGAAGGTACATGTGTGGCAAAAACATTCTGGCAATCATCATCCAGTCATATATTCAATGCAGGGTCTTAGGGCTAATAGATATTTTGAGATTATATTGTTGTCATTATTGTTCACTCTGTCCACTGATTGGTATTAATCAATTTGGTCTATTCCCACAGTTATGCTAGATTGGATTTCTTGATCTGAACAGCCTCATGCTTGCAGGTGCAGGAATTGGGTCATACATTGGGATTGTTACAGATATTCCCACGCCAGGGCAGCTAGTGGAGCTCAACAAGGGAGCATGGCTACTGTTAACACACTACAATGTCAGCCAATTGCACAGGCTTTGTGTTGGGGCTATGGTAGGCAAGAGTCTCTTCAAACTTTTTACTGAATTTGTAGTCTATGTAATCAGATCCATCATGGCGATAGCATGACCTTATCCATCATATCAATGTTCTGCAGGTAGCTGTAAGGCATGTGCACATCATGGTCCTTGACAGTGCAGGGGAGTAGGGGCTGCTGCTTGGTGCTTGCTTTCGGTCACATGTGTGTGTTGTTCTTTTCTCTGATTTGAATGTTATGTGAGTCAGCATCCACTCCAACAAGTCTTGTGAGGGCCATCTAGCTGAGTATGTGGTGTTTTTCCTTTTCTTCTAAATCATATTGAGGTTTTTGATGGTTGTACAGTACTGGGAAAGCATCTGTATTTGTGGAGCCCACTTCTGAAGGGGGCCATTACTCAGTAGGATACCCAGTAGTTCCTCTTAATCTTAGAGAAGACATGCTCATTAGCACTGTGATTTTCCTAGCCTGTTTCTTTCACATGTTCAATCTTGTGAAGAATGTTGATGTAGTAGAGCTTCAATGGAGGTGTTCCTAAGAGCAGAGATTGCTTGTTTGAACAGGCCAGTGTTGCAGCAACCTTCAATAAATCATCATGGAACACCTTCCTTTTGCTTCTGCTTTTTGGTAAGTTTGTTTCTGGCCACATATTGTATTCAGTGGCACTGCCTATAAGATGGTCTCCTGATATCCATTGTGTGATTGCTCTTTAAGTATTCTACAGGGTATTGCAAGTTATTGCGAGCCTAAGGTACAAGTTTCAAGGAGTGTACACTCAGAAGCAGCTGATTGGATCAAAGAAGGTACTTGGCAACAACTTCACTTTTTTTTTATAAGCATTGTAGGCTGCAGTAATTGTTATGCTTTGTCCTCTGCTTTTCTGTCCAAATTTGTATGTTTAAAGGCTTCTATTCTAGCCAGTCTTATAAGATCATGAACTATTACATCAATGTGTTATTGTCTAAGAGGAGGTGCCCTTTATTTTATTCCTCACTTCTCACATATTTTTGATTACCCGTATATATGTCAGTCTCTGTGTGTGCAATAAGAATTTTATTACCAGATAAGCAGATTCAGCAGTTCTGCTTGAAATAATCATGCTTTTAGAACATGCTATAAAGTGTCTGATTTCAGTTCTGGTTTCATTGTGCAAGGATTCTTCAGTGTGCTGGCATAATACAGGCATGTCTTCCCATCCTTCTGACCACACCTGTGACTCTGCACCAAGTAAGCACATTCTTTACTGGTGCTGTGATCTCATCTTTGTCCAGAGAACTCAGTTGCGAGAGGAAGGTCAAAAAGTGGAGGGATGAGAGGATAAATTAGCAGTCTCTGATTATTTTGAGTATTTTTTGGTTGCCTTTTGTCAAAAACTGGTAGAGAAAGGGACCAACCATGGAAGTTTTCAGTGTGCACAGTTTTGATGTATGAGCTCAGGATGTGTTCAAGGAGTTTTTTTGGCACTATCGTTTTTGCTGCTTGGGAGAAGATCTCTCATCTAGACTATCAACAAAGGTAGTTTGTATCATCTCCAGCAACTTTCTACGTTATGACTATTATTAAGTTGCTCAACACAATTCATGTGCTAGCTGTATTCTTGCGAGTGAGCAAGTCTGATCTTTACAAATAATGCTTGGAAATTTCTGTGGCAGGTTCCCCCCATTTCAAATTTCTTTGACCATATTGAATCACTGTGGCATGACCCACACTCTATTGTCTGGCAAGCAGGGAACAAACATTGTGATTGTTTTGACACACAGTGAATGGAATCCCAGCCTAGGCTTGCAGACAGGTCAAAATAGTGCCCACTATGTATGGCAGAAAATTTCCAGTGCAGAGCTTGGCCTTGTGCTGATAGGATCTTCAAGGGTTAGCTCCACTCATCTGAAGCATGTTAATGCAATGCTATTACTGAGTACATGAATGTTGGATGGATGGATGCATCAAAGGTGGTTTCAAAAAGCATTTGGAGGTGTTTTATGCATATTCACAAATTTTGTGTTGATGTCAGTTGTGCCAAGATTCTGGGAAGTTACAGTTGGTGGATGCCACTGGAGCACTTGATGTGATGATCCCAGATCTTCAGTGTTTTGGAAACCTGTCATCAACATATCAGGTGGCTGTTTTCCAGCCTATTCTATTGTTTCCCTCTCGTTCTCCCTAAGGTTCAGATCTGTCAGTTGTCTGCACCATGTGTGGGCTACAAAAATTCTACCTCTAAGTCTCAATGGGGTTCCAGATCACATCCTTCAGTTTGGTTGTAGAAGGCCAATGGAGGACTTCCACACAGTCTGCAGAAGCAAACTGTGCTTCTGCAGACTGCCAAACTCTCCTGTGGCACAGTCTACACTACTCAAGGGGCTGGTCTTCAAGAAGGAGCCTTCAAATCTGCTTTCATACTATGTGCATTTCCAAATACAGCATGCTTCCTGCTTCAAAAACCTTGTATGGCGATCAAGGGTAACTTGTACAAGCAATCCTAGTTGGCTGAGAAAATTCAATCAAATAGAAGGTCATGATAACTCCTGGAAAGGAAGACAGTTTGAAATATTGATGGTTACACATAAGCATCCAGTCAGGCTCAAGGTACATCAAACTTCTTCCATTTCTCTTCCTCTTTCTTCAAGGTTGACATCCCAAAATTTTCATTCTCTCAGCATTGGCTTGATTACTTCAATGTCATGTTTGGATGTCTGCAATGCAGCCTGGTGTTGAAGCTGGAGAGGGAAATCAATGGACATTGTATGCTGAAGCTATTTTGCTTCCCTTTTGGCTCTGCATTGTTGGAGAGAGCTCTGCACCAAATGAGTGCAGCTATACAGATTGATCTTAGGAATAGCAGAATGACCAACTTGAACAAGAGACCTGATGCAAAATACCAGGAAGGAGTATATGAGGGCTCAAATGCAGATCTTGAAAATAGTGCCACTGGGAACAGAGTGGAACAGGGTGCAGTATCCCATGCTCTGTTTGTTTCCTACTGATTGAATATCCTAGAGGCAAGATGAAAGTTAAACAACATGCCCACACCTATTCATCTTCCCTGGATATCAAAGGCTGCTTGAAGATGAAAGAAAAATTGGGAAGTGAAGCATTCTGTTGTCAAACTGAGGAGGAATGTTTGGGCCATATCACAGATTGTGACTTCAGGAAAGTTATACTTGAATTTGACCAGAGTGGAAGTGAGTACAGCCAGGTACACCACAGAACTTTATAAATTTTGTCTATAGTTGTAATTCAGTTTGCCTTGCATCTAGTGTCTATGACTCACGTTCCTTGTCATCTGGTAGTTTCTCAAGCTGAATAGCAAGTTGATTCTTGCCTTTGGATAACATCTTGCATCTCAAGTTGGTCAACAAGAGTAATGGGATTCATTGTTTTTGTGAGCTTAGCTAAAAAAGACACAAGGGTAGAAACAACCTTACAATTAATCATGTGGAACTTTGTAAGATCATCCAAAATATATTATTTTGAGTTAGTAAAATGGATTTTGATTCCCTCCACTAAATTTTTTTGAGAAAAAACAATTACCATTTGCAACTGTATTCCAATTGTATTAAACAAGTTGCATAAAACACTAGTTGCAAATGTAAATGAAGTCAATAGTCAACAAATGTTTCACCGTTTGTATACTATTATATGCTATATAAATTACCATGAAAATCGACAACCGACATAATCACATGTGGCAAATGAGAAACATTTTAATTCTTTTTTTAAAAAAAAGATAGTGGATTTTCATTGTCTATCTAAAATCATTTTAGATTATGACACAAGGTATAGTACAAATATGTCATGTGCTATTTCTAAATTTTTTGATGAAAATGAATTGAAATCAATATTTAGGTGAGTAGATTGAATTAAGTATATAGGTAGGTTAAGAAAGTGTGTAAATATTTTTAAATTTTTAAAGGTTTAACCTTCCGTTTATGCTTTTTAAAAGGCGAAGTTTTTTTGATTGGTTTAGCTCAATTGACATGTGTTCTTTCATGTGCAAATGTAAGACAAAACCTCGTGTTATATAACTTTCAAGACACAAATGGAGGACAAAACATATGGCATAAAAAATTAAATTAAAATTAAGGAATTATCTCATGTGTTTTGTCCTCTTTTTAAATTTTGTAAATCATATAACTAAGTAGATAAGTGATTAAATTTTTTAAATTAATTGATTAATTATTAATTAGTACTTATATAATAATCAATAAATTATTAAATAATGTTTTTGAAAAGATGAATTATCAAGATATTAAGTAAATAATAATCAACTAACCAACTTTGTTAGTTTTAAGTTATTAAATAGTAATTCAAAATATTAAAAATAGAAATAAATCATTATTATTTAAAACAGTAATTGATTACATAAATTATTAAGTATATAAATTTATTAATGCTTCTTAAATAATCAAATATATAATTAAAATATTAACCGATTAGTAGTTCGTATATTATATATATATAGTGAATAATTGTTAAATTGACTATAAATAATATTTATCAATTAAAAATAATTAGTGTAACTAATTACTCATCAATTAATTAATAAGTAGGTAATTTATGTTAAGTAGGTAGGTAACCTAGGTTAAATAATAACCTAGGGTAGATATGTAGGTAGTAATTTGCTTAAATACAAACAAAATACAACTTTCCAAAAATGTTAATGCAAACATACCCCCATTATACCCTTAATAGAACACAATAAAAATACACTTTCAAAAGTTTCATAATACACCTATGTATACCACTAGGGGTTATGTTAACAATTTAATGGTGAAATTAAGCTTGGTTCCATTTGCTACTAATGGGACATATGGGCATGATCGTGGATGAAACCAAATCTAAAATGTAAGATGAAAAAATCATTAATCACAAATGTAATTGTAACATAGTTGCAAGAATGTTCAAAGCTGTAAAATAGTTATAAAGACAATTATTCAAAGCTAGTTGCAAATGACAATTAATTGCAAATGCATTGGTTGCATATTGGGGGATTTCTTCTAATGTTGCTCTACATCTCTTGAATACCAAGGCAATATGATAAATCACCACTTTCAATCATAGCAAATTCATTGGCCAATTTTGCTTTGGATTGACCTTGTATTTTGCAAGGGTTCAATTGAAATGATAATTGCAAGTAACCACTCATTAATCTAGAGGTAAATCCTATAACCACAATGTGTCATTAAACATTATATATTGATCTTTAACATCCAAAACAATTACCATTATGTAGCATTCGGTGTGGATCTAGAGCAACAACAATTGAGGTTGGATCATCAAAATGAAATGCAAGTGTTTGTGCAAAAAAAAATTTAGGTTTTGCTTATGTGAAACCCAAATCTCGGTGCTTTGTGGAAAGATATTGACCTTCTATTAATTATTGTTAAAATTTAAAATGATGAATGGAAGGTAATTGTGGAATTATAAATTAATTGACATCATTGACATATATTTCATATATATCATCACGATCAAATGGGAAAGAACTTGGAAAAGGTTATAATGGGGGAAAAGTAAAAAATTGTGCATGAATATTTGGGTCTACAAGTTGCAACATTAATGGTGGTGGAGGAAATGGAGAAATGCCACCCAAATTAAAAGTAAAAAAGGCCCATCTACAAAGTATAGATATGGTCGACCTTGTCATCCATTAGTGACATTGGATTTAATTCGAACCTCAATATAGTAATGAGAATTGAAAAAAAAAATGATGAATTTTTAAAATAACACCACAAATTGATCATTAAATATCACATCCCAACTAAAGAAAGATTTTTGTGTGGACATGTTATATAATTCGTAACCCTTCACACCAACACTTTCATCATATCCAATAAATATACACCAAATGGATTTTGGCTCATGATTTCTTCATGTGTCATTGGAAACATGGGCATATGTTATTCATCTAAACATTTTGATATAATGAAGGCTAAGCTTTTTAGCCCTCCAACATTCATATGGAGTTTTCTCATAAAGGGTAGATGTATAAAACTAACTTTGAATATAACATATACTAATTGCTTCTCCCCAACGAATATTGACAATTTGGTTAATTACAACACATGTTTAGCATATTCCATTAAAGTGTTATTGTTTTCATTCTAAAGCTCCACTTTTGTTAAGAAATTCTTATAAATTGTCAAGCAATTCCATGTAATTCACAAATGCACTAAAATCTTTAGATTTAAATTCAACACCATTATCATACCAAAGCATTTTGATTTTCTTGTCAATTTGATTTTTCACAAATGTTTTGTAAACTTGAAATTTGGCAAAGATTTTTTATTTTTAATGAATGAAATAAAAAATGGTAAACCAAGAATAGTCATCAATAAAAATAACAAAATATTTGGCAGCACCATGAGTTGGTGTTTGCATCGGACTTGAAAAGTTTGTGTGTATCAACTCCAATAATTTAATCAATTGTGAATTGGATTTAAAAGGAAAACTTGGCACCTAGTGTTTGCCAAGTATGCATCCTTCACATATTGGAATACTCAATATTGCCCCACCAATTCCCATCGCAATTAAAAAAATTTGCATTTTTTGATGGCATTGATATCTGAATGCCTTAGTTAATGATCCATAAGATATTTTGCAATGTTAATGTTTTAGTAGTGGTGGAAATACTCAAAACAACATTAGATTTGTCAAGTGAATTGGTCACAATGACACTAAGTGATAAATTACCTTCTTGTCGGTAATGGAAAACAAATTGTTTATTATTTTGATCCAATGATTTGATGACACAATGTACAATTGAATAAATTGACGTTCATTTTCAACTACATGAATTTGGGCTAATGGATAGCACACACAAATTGTTAGCTTAAAAGGAATACTAAAATCTTTTTGTTATGTGTTGACATGGCTAAACAAATGTTTAATAGAAAGGGCAATCAAACCACAATAACATCAACAAAACCAAATTACAACAGGTCAAAGGTTCTTTGTTTATATGTTTGACTATTCAATATATTATATGTATATTATTGCACTTGTGAAACAAATGTGTGGGAGGTGGGCCTCAAAATCTCTAACTAGTTGAGGATGGCTTGTGCATGAACATAAAGTTTGAGCTTGGAGCTTTGAACTTGGAACTTAAAGCTTAATGTGATTTTAATCGAGCTACATGGATGAATATGTCCATAGATGAATGTCATTTTTGCATGGATGAATTTCATTTGTGATTTGGATTCAATAAATAAATCAATGGATGAAATTCATCCATGATTGGAAAATAAATAAATTCAAAATTATTTATATCCATCTTCATTTGTTGTCCAAATAGTAATATTTCAAACTTGAATGTCAATTAATAATGATGGATAATGAAATTGTGATAGTAGGGAGATGATACCAAAATAATTTTAAAATTTTTATTGAAGAAACCATTTTCATGAAAAATATTAAGCGATTCAAAAAATATTTTTATGGAATGAGTTTCAACCCCCCCCCCCCCTGCCCCCAACTCACACCCAATTGTTATCAACAAAATTATATAATTATTTTGTGGAAAACTAGGGTGCTTTGAAAAAAAAAAATTATTAAAAAAAATCATTATCATTTATGATAGTGGGTTATTTTTAAAAAACCAATTAAGGCGCTTAAAACTGAATTTTAGTTTATTTCAAAAACCCATTATCACCAATGACATTACATAGTTTAAAAGTATCCAACACATTCAAAATTCATTGTTGTCAACAACATTGGTTAAATTTGAAGATGCCCCCCTTGACAAATAATGAAAAAAAAACCCCCATTATTGTCAATAATAGTTATAAATAAATTTGAAAAAAAATTAGCACCTTTAGAAGAAGGGGAGGAAAAAACCCATTGTTGTCAACAACATTGTGTCAGTTTGCCCATAAATTTTTTAAAGTAATAATAATATATATATATTTCAAAACCAACAATGACCATGGGGTGGATGTTAGCATAATGATGGTAATATAATTAAGACATTTTCAAAATAATGGTATTTTAAATTATAGTTAGGAAATACATTTATAATGGAATTTACATTATATTATTCAACAAATGGTATATCATATAGAATTAGATTGTGTTTCATGAAAATTTTGCTAATTATAATATGGAAAAAACATTATCCATAAAATTTGAATGATAAAATAAAACAATTATCCATAATTCCAATGGATCTATTTATTAAAAACATATAAATGAATTTTTTTTTCATCCATGCATTAGATGAATGAAAAAACCATTCATCCATAATGAAGATGACTGCTTACATTCATCTTCATGTTTGTTTCTAAGTTTACTAGTACAACATTCAATTTGCAATAAATTTTTTGGGGCTTACTTGCATGTGTAGGGGAAAATACGTTGTACCATCCCAAGTTCCAACTTTAGGTTCTAGGTTCTAGGCTCATGTTATAGTTTCATGTAGTTACTTGCCTCCTAACTAGTTTTTGCATTTTAAATTTTCATGTGTTCATATCTATAGTTGATGTTTGAATTGAAATAAAAATTTATTCCAAACATTTTTCCATAATTATTGATAATCACAATGTTGGGTTTGCATTTAAATATTTTTCCATTTGTTTCTCATTGCCTTGAATCATTGTGAATTATGATGTAACGACATTGGCATGTAATGTAACAAGTTGAAAATTAAATTTGAATGTTCTTGTGATTAGTAGTTCTTGTCCCATCCCTTCATAATCATGCTCTTCATATCCTTAACCTTCATCCATGTAGCATGCAACTAGTTATACATTTTTTTGTTTAGGTCTATTTATTTTAAAATTAACATATGGTTTTTGTTCATTATCAATTTTATCTTTGATAACTATAGTTGTCCAAGTATTGAACATAATTTTAAAAAACATGTTTTAGTGTTCATTGCAAAATTACATTTGCAGGTTATAATTCACTTGTGCAATTTATTAGCACTATAACAAAAGGTGTCTCTGTACACCAAGTGATTTCATTGAATTTTGAATGAATTCATTGGGTTTAGTAAATAGGGATTAGTTGGAAAGTAATGAAATCCACTAGTCTAATGAACATGGACTAATGAACTACACCCACATTTTGTAGTAGTGTAGTATGAAAATGGTTTAAATGTTGGAGTGATTATTTTTCATCCAATCGAGAAAAGTTTTGCTTTTATGTGTTGGCCAACAATCTAACAACAAAAACATTTTATGATGTTTTGGCAAAATTAATTATTCATTCTATGAGTGCATATGTGACAACAAGCCTAATCTTTTTAATAAATCTTTTCAATGGGTGTAAGCAATATATTTCGTAGATATTTGTTATTTTTTTTCTACTTGAAAACATAGAAATAATAGTCTTTCAAACTTATGACCTTCCTCTAACATTTCAAAATAAATGAAACTTTTAGTTTTTTTCATGGGCATCTCTCACACCCCTTTAATTTTTTTAAGCAATTTGTATCGTTTCATTTGGACTTGAAAAAATACCCAAAAAAGCCCCCAACAATTACATCAATTTTCAAGGGTTGGGATGATTTTAGTTATGAAAACAAAATTGATTAACCAAAAAAATTATATTAGAATGTTCACCACATCAATATTGAAATGCTTGAGAAAAACCCATACTTGCAAAAAAATCATGATTATAATAATTTAGCTTTTGAAGTCTATGCAAACAAAAGTTAAAAAATAATGTACTAATATATATAATCCCCATAAAATCATATATTAATTAGTCATTTTATTTAGTGACCCCAATATTTTGTTGTTTACACTACTTTTTATGTTTAATTTACCATACTTTCACCCCAATGTGTTTTCCAAAGTTGATCAATGATTTTCATTAAAGGTGATATCCATCCATTATTGATGTACATCATCACAAACTTTGCATCTTTTAATTTGGTAATGGAAAATTTGTTCTTCATAACTTTGTACATTTTGCACATGGATGTGACATGTTTAAAAACATGTATGAAACACATATAAGTACATGAAAGATTTTCATCAAACATGAAAATGGATGAAAAGTAGGAAGATTGTTTACTTGTAGTTGTTGTCATTTTTGAAAGTTCAATTCATCTATTGATTCAAGAATTCATGAATTCACTTTCTTGTGACCTTGAATTTTCTAGGTGAATTATGTATGATTTGAAGAGTAAGAGATTTTATCATGACACACACTAAAAGTGTTGTATTGTTGAAGTAACAAGTGGTTGATTCACCTCTTTCATGCTTTGTAGCATAATAATTAAGGTATTTCAAAGTTTTGGATATTTTTCAAGTACTAACATGTTTTGTTTATTCATCTTTGTTTTAATCCCAAATTGTTATGTATGAATGTAATTTGGTTTTAGATCACCATGGGCTTTCATCCAATTTGACAAATGGGACTTTTTAATTTTGCATATGAGCTTGGGACTTTTGACTTCTTGTATATTGTTTTGAGGAAGCACAAGGCTTGTGAATTATAAATGTATTTCTTCACAAGTGCCATTCAATGGGTGGCAAAAGATTTGGTAGAAACTAGGTCATGTATTCCTCCATTGCTTTTATCATGAACTATAGGCCTTTCATGTTGCCCTTCACTTGGCTCTTACTTGATTTCGTAATTTGATAACAACTTTGTAACATACTTTCATGGACTACCCATTGGCCACTTTTTAATTTGTCTTGAAATGGTTTTGTTTACTAAAGTTTATTTCACATTGTAAGTGATTTTTTGAAAATAAAATTAGTAAATGTATTATGTTGTTATTTGTTGTTTTTCATCTTTTGTTGAACATTCAAAAATATTTGTCAAGTTATTTTACGCTATCATCTTAGTTTTATCAAACACACTTTGGTAAAATACTACCATAGCTATGGTTCATGTTCGACATTAAATAATTATTAAAAATTTGGAATGAATGTTTTTGAAAATAAAACATTGAAGTGTTGAAAAATGTGATTAAAGCACATTGAAAAAATGATAAATCCACCTCGAAATTGAAAAAACTATGAAATTTTGTAAAAGTTGGTGAAAGAAGTCATGTCCCTTGTTAGTCATTAAAAGAATGTCACAGTATTGGTGAGTATCCTCACACAAATTCAATCATAATTTGTCTAACTAATGATATTTTTCTCCATAAACATAGAAAGAGAAATCAATAGGTAGATTTAAAATGAGGGGATGGGAATGTGAACGCTGAAACATCACTATTGTTGGAAGGCAATTGAATGCTCAAACAAATTTCATTAAAAAATTTCATTTTGATTAACAAATTTTTTAGTAATTATTTAAAAACTAAATGAATGCATTTTTTGAAAATAATTAATCATTCATTTTTAATGCATCAAACCTGGCCCAAGGCTATGGTATTACAAATCATTATTTTTAATTGGTATCTTGTATCTATCAAATTCAATTCGGTACCTAATAACAAGTTATTAAGATTTAAGAAATAGTGATACAAATACTTTTTTAAAAAATGGCTAAATACTTTCAAGAAATTACATTTGGATAAAAGAATGAATGAATGTTACATTCCATCCATGTGCAATATCCAATTATTCATAATTGTCAACTTTCAATTTATTGAGAATATTGAAAAGTAAAAATTGAATTGAAAATGAATAATGAATATTTATCTTGCAATTAAATGCTGAAACTACCAAGGTACTAACAATATTAATTAGTTGGGGAGTGCCTTTCAAGTTAGTATTTTCTATTTTAGTTTTGCAATGAGCCTTTTTGATTGGCCATCACAAAAAATTCTGAAAATTTGGAAACCCCCTTATATAGAATTATTCATTCCAAACGTAGAAAAGTATGTCCCCATGTTGGTTCACCTATATACTTTCCAAGAGGACATCAATTAGCCAAATCATATGCGACAAAATGAGGTGATGTTGGGAACATGTTGAAAAACCTATTAAGAATTTGATAGGAACACGATGAAAATTGATGAAAAAGCATTCAAAACAACACAAATCCAACGTCCCCACTATCATGCGGCAAAGAAAATTAGATGTGTTTGCCCCCATATATGCTTAGTAAAACCTAAAATCATACATGCATGTCTACTATCTTAAGGCAATAATATTTATTTATAACATAAAAGGCAACAACAATACAAGCAAATTAAAAATTAATTTCATTAAGATTTGTGTTATTAAATCTTCATAAAAGCTTTATTGAAGTTTCAAAAATAACATCAAATTAGTTTAAAGCATTTATATTTCAAAAATATTTATATATTAAAAATTTAATGTATTTAAAAATTGAAATGTTGTATTTTAATCAAAATTTGCATAATCTTTCAAATCAATTTTTTAAAATTTTCATTTTAATAAGATTTAAAGAAATTGAAGCTAATTATATGTATGTTTATCAAACCAATTTCATCTTAAAAATTAGTCATATGAATTGTTTTTTACATTTCATAATGATATGAAACCTCCTGATACAAAAAGGCAAGTGACAACCCAAAAAAAATAAAATGATATAAAAGCATGATTAAATTAGTTACCCAGCATTCATATTTTGAGAAGAAACCCAACAAGTAGATGGGTAGATTTCCAAACAACCCATCAATTGGATGGGTGCACCCAACATCTACACATGTGTGTCCATTAGCTCGGGGCAATAAAAACTTGGGCACTCCTAAGTGCATGCAGCTCACCTCATTGGCTGCCAGAAATTTTCATGCCTACTTCTATTGTGGATCATTTTTTGCATGGGCTAATGGTAGGGGCATCAATTAGAGGACAAAGTTAAATAAGTATAGAATATTTTGGGTTTTTTTGGCATACTCTTGAAGTATGCAAGATGGATCATAGGTTTTCAGGGGGTCAAAATTTTGCCTAGGGGAAAAATTTTAAATGGATTTTTTTTTCTTTTCTTTTGGGTTTTCTAGTTGGCAAGTTTTGAAATTTAAATTTGTGTGTTTAGTTTTAGTAGTTAGCAAAATATAGGCACATGCTTAAATATTTTGTTTTCATTTTTTTAAAGCCAGATTTGGCTAAATTGTTGTCTACAACAACACATCATCCCCCAACAACAATTATGGTACAAACAAAGTGACAACATTACAAACACTTCCCAATGAACTGAAATTGTTGCAAAAGTTTGACCCAGTTAAAAACATATTATTAACTAAGAAAGACAATCCAAAAGAAGATCCTCAGGTTTTGCTCCCTTTCTTTTTTTCTGTGCTTTTTGGTGCAATAATATGAGCTATGATTATGAAACGAAGTGCAAATTTTATTTATTTATTTATTGGCACTAATGGAAAAATGCAAGGAGGTGCAATTTTCAACATCACACAAGTTGAAAAAAATAATATAACACTTCTTTTGCAAAATTAAGTTTTAAAACAAACTCTCATTTTCCTTTTTCTTTTTGGTTTTTTTTCACTCAGTCTCTAGTCTCTACAAGGTTTTTAACATACTTAAGTTCAGAATATTAAGTACTTAAACATATTTAACATAATGTTAACATACATAACATTATGTTAATTAAATAGGTACACAAAAAGATACATACTAAACATTTTTGCAACTGGAATAGGTAGTTCTTTTTACTTAAATAAATAATTAAATAAATTATTTATTTAAAAAAACCCCTAACTGCGTAGACAAGAATAATAATCTTAATTTATTAGTAGCATAATAAATCGGTGTAAAATATAAAGGGCCCTTGGCTCATGCGTGGGTCACAAGTGTGAAGAAAAAACCTTTGCAACCAATGAAAATGTTAGAAGTGGTAGCTTAAATTGTATTCTTTTAATTGTTTTTGGGAAGCGAGTACGTAGCTGTGTAGGGCATTAATGCTATTAGTAACTATGAAACCCCCCCTTTATCGAAATTTGGCTATTAGTAACTATGAACCCCCCCACCCCCCCCTTTATCCAAACAGTTTATCCAAATTTGGCTATCAAAAGGATGTGAGAGCAAAAGTTGAAACATCCAACAGAGAAATCTGGCGATCTTGCAAGGAAATTCAATTCAATTTGGCTAAAATCGTTGGTCTTAGGCATTGACATTTTTAATAGTTAAAATTCTGAACAGTGTTTTCCCCTCCCCCCAGTTTTGTGACATAAGATAGTTTAGCCAAATTTTGGTATAAATATCATATGAAAAAGTAAAAAAACTTGAAGCATCCTTCACATTTTCGGCTAGATGATAGAATCCAGTAGAGAAATTTGGCGATATTTAAAAAAAAATTTAAATCGAAATTTGAAAAATTATAAAATCGCCAATTGCTTAAACTTAGCCCGAAAAAACATAAACACTCATATTTTTAGCCAGTTTGAAAAAAGCGCCAATTACTTACGAAGAAGAAGGGCTCAAGAAAACAGCGAAGGAAATCGTTCACATTTTTGGCTAAATGCTAGAATCCAGTTTAGAAATCTGAAGAAATTTTTAAAAAGTGAATAAATAATCGAAAGTTGAAAAGAATAATCGCCTAGAGGTTAAATTTAGCCCGCAAAAAGCATATTTTTAGTCATTTTGAAAAAAGTGCCAATTTCTTACGAAGAAGAAGGCTCGAGAAAGAAGCGAAGGAAATCTTGCACATTTTTGGCTAAATGATAGAATCCAATAGAGAAATCTGGCGATATTTTCAAAAAGTAGCAAAAAACCGAAATTTGAAATTTGAAATAAAAATCGCTGTCAGGTTAAATTTAGCCAGAAAAACCCAAAAAACGCATATGTTAAGCCATTTTGAAAAAAAGCGCCAAATTACTTACAAAGAAGAAGGCAATCAAGAAAGAAGCGGAGGAAGGAAACCTTGCACGTTTTTGGCTGAATGAAAGAATCCAATACAGAGATCTCGCGATGTTTTCTTCAAAAAGTAAAATAAAATCGAAAATTGAAAAATAAAATCGCCAACAAATTAAATTTAGCCACAAAAACAAAAAAAATCACATGTTTAGCCATTTTGAAAAAAAGCGCCAATTACTTACAAAGAAGAAAGAAGGCTCTAGAAAGAAGCGAAGGAAATTATTTAGGACTTTGTGAGTAGTGGGTTTTATTATTATACGTACATAGGCTACCCACCCACATTCGTCGGCTCCTTGGCTCGCTTGCTGGCGCGCGCGCACGAACGCATCCACGAACGTCTATCTGTCTGTGAGTTAGCTTCTTGAGTAAACCTCGTAACCACACGCTGCTGTTGCTGCTGCTGCTGCTGCTCCTCCTCCTCCTTCTTCTCAGCCGTACCTGCTTCTCTAACTAAGGAATCCATAGCTACGCGGGAAATCTCACGGAGCTCATCACAATAATGTCGCACCCGCGAATGCACTTCTCCGTCCACTGACTGTGTGCCGAGTTTGCCTCACAAATTTTTTTGTTACAAGAATTATTTTCACAAGCGCGCAATAGAAAGAAGACATAAATAGCTAGACAGATAGTACTACATACGTCGACGGATAGATAGGTAGATATAGAAAGAAGCGGAAGAAGAGAAGGAAAAGAATTAGTGAGGGAAGAAGAGTAGGGGAGAGGAGAGGAAGGAAGTAGGTGGTGGTGCCATGGAAGGTTTTCTGTTATAGTTTGGAGAACGGGAGACTCGGTTGGGATGATAGTGTTCTGATTTGTGGTCTAGGGCAGGTGGCGTTCTTGACTTCTTCGTTATTGAGAGTCGGTCCCGACGTGTGTTGTGCAGCTGCGTGTGCGATTTGTAGGAGGGTTCTATGGTCTTATTTAGGGTCTAAGACACTTTCGTGCAATGCCGGTGCTTGTGTTGTCGTCTTTTAATAAGACGCGAAGGTTGCAACGAGTCTTTCCCTAACGCAGGAGGCGAAGTGAGGCAAGGCGGGGCAAGGAAGAGAACGGGAAGGAAGTTTTGTTTTTAGTTACTTGTTGGAGAAAGTTCTCCAGACAGCTGCTGCAACGTGGTGGTTACTTTTTTTGCATTTGCTGGTGTTGGAATTACTGAAGTGGTGGCAAGAAGAAGAAGAAGCCGATGGCGAAGTCCAAATCTGCGAAGAAAGTGTTGGACTCTTATACTGTGAAAGGCACACATAAGGTCGTCAAAGGTGAGTTTGCGCCTTTGGTCTTTGAAACTTGGAAAGTGTTTCTTGGAGAAGATTTTGAGCAAGGCATTTTGGTATTCTTTCTGGCTCTGGTCAGAGTTATCTATTTTCTCTTTTTGTGATGCGGAAAACAGACTCAATCTCCAGAGACTCTCAAAACTACTGATCTTTTGTGTAACTTGTGACATGTGTATATATTATCGCCAGCTTTTCTTTTGTGATTGATGAAACTACTGAAAGGGACCCCCACCGCCGTAGTTTCTCTGAATTGCCCCCCCTAACATACATGCACTACTTCGGGAAGGCAACTGACAAGTTTTTGAAAATTTACATTCTGAGCCTCAAAGCCTCAAAGCCACAGCCTTCTTTATATGTGTGGCTTTTTCATTCCTTTAGAAGAACAAGAAGCAAAACTGCTGGACTCAGTCACAGCAGTAAAAATGGCACATTTCAATGCTGAAATTTTGTAGTGTATGCTCAGACTTGAAACAGATGGATTTCTTCATGGCTTGTTACGCACTTGTAGTTTTCTAGAAAGGCAGCTGAAGTTAAATGCTTGGGTTCTTAGGAGATTCTTGAAAGGAATATTAGGGATTAACATATTCTCTTTGTAAACATGGAGTCAGATACTAGAATCCTTGGATGCCACCTGAAAAACAAATTCTGTGATCATAGGAACAATGGTTCAAGACAATGTTAGTCACACATTGTAGACAATAGCATACAAGAACATGAGATGTGGTGTCATCAAATAAGGTGTCTCTTTTGGATGGCTTCACATCAATTCATTATGATCCTCATGAATCTTCAATCCTTCTGTCAGTTGCTTGATGGGTTTCAAAAAACTTCTCTATAGCTGAGGGTCTATGCTTCTTGCAACTTTTTTGTTGCTGAAGTTAATGACTAGATGAGTTACTTTCTTTTGAACATTCTTTGCAGCAGCAAATAAGCTTCACACTAAGAGATTTTGATAAGATTCTCCATCTCTAAATTAACTGCACTCTAGAAGACTTTTCTGAAGTGTGGAAATCATCGACATATTCAACCTCTCAAGTTTTTGAGAGGAAAAGTAGAGACTTTGACACTACAATCTCTCAATGTTGGATGCAGAGATTGCCCAAGCTGATCATCATACTTTGAAAGTGGGGATTGGGTTTGCTACTGAGCTGGTTCATATTATATAGACTGACACACAATTCACATACTGAAGAGATCTTTGATACTCACTGAAATTTATAGGTGAGAACTTGTTTGTTATGATCTTCTTGAGTCTATGGTTAGTGTTAGCATGCCATGAGGGAGCTAGGGTTTATGAATCTCGATTCAGCTCTTTTGTTCCTGATAGGACAAATTTTGATGGGTTGCAAGCTTGGTACCTGGTGTGTTGAGAGCAGGACCATGTACAGTAGGTTGAACTATCCCTCTTGTGTTCGCTTCTATAGCTTATGGATTGCCATACTTTTAGTGGTTGTGTGTTTGGGAACATCTTTGACATGTGCTACAGTGGCTGAGAATGGATGCAATGAGTGGCATCTCTGCTTTTTTCTAAGTATCATTTTGAATGCCAAAGTCTTAGTGTCTAGCGAGACAATGTAAATCTGACAACATAACTCTGAGGAATCCTTTCTGATCAGACAGTTTCTTTACTTTTCATTTTCCAAAATGAACAGGTAGTCTATGCTGCTCATCTAACAAAACAGCAGCCTGTGCTTGGCATTCAGTCAGAAAGAGAACTGACAGAAGTCTGCTGATTGATGGCAATGAATGCAGTTGGAGACTGCGTCTTAATGCGTGGACAAGATAGTGAAAAGCCTCCCTATGTAGCCAAGATAGAGAAGATAGAGGCTGACAGCAGGAACAATGTTAAAGTCCGAGTGCGCTGGTACTATCGGCCTGAAGAATCTATGGGAGGCCGTCGGCAATTTCACGGATCCAAAGAGCTGTTTCTCTCTGACCACTATGACATACAGAGTGCAGACACTATAGAAGGAAAATGCACTGTGCACACCTTCAAGAACTACACCAAGCTTGAAAGTGTTGGGACTGATGACTATTTCTGCCGCTTCGAATATAAAGCAGCTACTGGTGGCTTCACCCCTGATCGTGTTGCTGTGTATGTCACACTATGTTGACTTCATCAATGTGTTGTGGTTGTAGATGTGTTGCTTATCTGTTCTGACCTTCTGTTGCAGAAGCTTCTGTAACAGAAGGAACTGTTTCATTCTCTTGCATAATTTGCACCCGCAAGCATGAGCACTCTGTGTTGCAGTGAATACTGACCATGACTTGAACAGATTGTGAACTCCTGTTGACAAATGGACTGTTGTTTGTAATGTAGGTACTGTAAATGTGAGCTTCCCTATAATCCTGATGACCTGATGGTTCAATGTGAGTTCTGCAAGGATTGGTAAGACTCCACATTCCTTATAAGCTTTGGTTTGAAAACTGGTGTCTAGGCCTTGTCTCTGTGGCCACTGGCTTCAGTTATTCAGAAACAACTATGTAAACTGAGAGATGGAGATAATTGAGCAGTTTCAACAGGCTTCATGCTGACTGCACTCCATTCTACAATTGTTTGATTTTCATCAAGCTTAAGTGATGCAGCATCATGTGTTGAAATGCTGCTCAGATGATCCAAGTCAATGGATTAGAAGCAATTGGCTTCAATTGATTTAATTTCAGAGCATAGATAAGCCCTGTTGCTTCCGACAGGCTGTACTGTGTATGACATGAAGCTAGTAGTTGTGTCAGCATTTCAATGCTTTTGACTCCATGGTGGCTCTTGTCTGCAGGTTTCATCCTATTTGCATGAATTTTACACAAGAACAGGTTAAGAAGATGGAGCAGTTTGTTTGTCCTGATTGCTCCTCTCAAGCTGGAGACAAAAAGCTGCGACAGTCCTCTCCCAATCCTCCTCCTGACCGACCTGCAAAGGTATGTCAATCCATGCTGATGCTTCATTTCCATCAGCCATCTGTGGTACCAGTAACTGTGCCACTCTTTTGTTCACTTCGAGTAAAACAGGTCTGTGAAGGATATGTACCAGTCCTGCCTTGTGGATAAGACTGAGCCACACATTTGGTTTCAGCAGATGAGGGCTTCTGACCTTGACTCATTCTATTCATTGCATACCTGGAAGGATGCATAGTCTCATGATGGAAAATTCACTTCCTGAATGCTTACAAATGCAGGAATTTGAGATTCTATATTGGTGCGCTTGGAATAAGGAGGGACTGCCTATATGGTAGGGGGGAAGAAGGCTATGTGAAGGAATTTCAATTTAGAAGTCTAGAATGACCCTGCAGCAGTCTAATAGCTTATCCTGAATGTGTCAATTAAGAGGGGTTGTTGATTTCCTAGGAAGCTTCCATGATTGAAGCTTCAGTAGTCTATGAGTCCCAATCTTTTCATCCAAGAAATTTGAAGGAGTTTTTGTGGTTTCTTATTTGCAGCCAGAACCAAAACGACGAAAGAGATGATGGAGGACCAGGACCACCTTGATTAATGAAGCTTGACAGTGATTCCAGGCTTTTTGGTTGCACAGAAGAGATGATTGTACTGGAATCAAGCAGGATAGTTTGAAAGAGCAGAAATGTAGATTACAAGCAGGATAATCAGAATGGCAATTGAGATCGCAGCTTGTGGTGATGACCTTTTACTAAATTGTAGAACCTAAAAAGTTCGTGCCCGTTGATCTCCTAGCAGTCTTGACTTTTGATACATTATTTTGCATTTTGCCATGCATGCTACAATGTGTGTGTCCAGGCCACTGGAGCTATGTGCAGTCTAGTTCTATGTTCTGTTGTTGTCTTGACCCTTCTTTTCTTTATCTCACAGTATTAGGCTGGGCTGGTGCAGAATACAGAATTAAATTGTGTATAAAGTCATAGATATCCAGAGTCTCAATACATGGACAGTGCTTGGTGTAAGACTTATCAGAAAAGCTACACAAAGTAGCATCTTCTGCTATTACCAGAGACTATTTACAACCAGGGGCAGGGATGTGTTTGTTTAGAGAATTCTCTACTCATGGTAATGCTTGAGAACTGCAAGAAGCCAGATTATGCCCATACACTTTTGATGATCAAATTCTTGAAGATTTTGTGCAGTCAACAGCAGAGAGGTGTTGACAAATCTCATCTGTGTGAACGGTACTCAAAGCAGGCTCTTGGCTCAAGCTCTTGTCGTCTTTGAACACATGTAAGAGTTTCCTTGGTGAGAGTCAGATGTATATATGTTGTGTGTGCATTTGTTTATTTATACATCCTTGAACATTGCTTGCTTTGTTGATCATGACCTCTATGATCAGGATGCTAAATTTCTTGATGACATGAAATCCTCAGGTATGGAGCTGAATTACAGTGACAGTACACTGATTCATACTTTTTGGCAAGGCAGGGTGGGGTCTGGAATGCTAATGCAAACAGAGGACTGTGTCTGCATACATGCAGAGGAGGAACTGCACACCGGACACAAAAAATGGAACTGCATACTTTACAAGCAAAATATGGAACTCTCTTGTAGTGTCAAGCTGTGGAAGTCATGGAGAGGTTACAATGATGGAGCGTATATATAGTTATGAAAGTCTTTTACTTGCTATCTGGAAGTTAGACTCATGTTTCTTTGTCCAGAGTTTTGATTGATGTTGCTCACTTATTTCTCACCTTGAAGTTTGCTGAGTTTTTTTTGGTCCAAGACTCGAGCCTGTAAAGATGTGAAATTGGCATCAATAGTTGTGTAAGGGCTAGATTGATGTTCACTCCTTCTGTTGAAGTCATCAAGGAATGGTTCACTTTGCAATTGAGGCGGGAAGAATATTGAACCTAAACAAGGTTGTGTTGATTAGGAACCAAAAATCCAAAACTGTATCTGAAAACCAGTTAATAGCTTATCCTTCAAAAGACAATAGGTAGAACCCTTCAAGTATTTTGTGTTGAAAGTTCAATGCACTTTGTCCAAAAGCAAGTCTAGATCATTCAGGTGTTATATCAGAGAATTCTCTGTTTTGTGTTTCTGAGCTCAGAGGAATGTTGTACATGCGCATTTTGATCTCCCATCTGTATGCAATTAGCAGATATGATAAGGAGAATCATATAGCACTGTCTCCTCAGTATGGAGCTCTTTTCTATATGGCAGTGAGCATTCTGGTGCCACAATGTGGGTGTAGGGTAAATTAGG